>Ga0183101_1000586_pt3 | contig 14296 bp, 13 predicted proteins | sample Biomet3_FD_127790 | JGI IMG/M metagenome (GOLD analysis project Ga0183101, IMG submission 127790) | Microbial communities from bioreactor (seeded with sewage sludge) at LBNL, California, USA - Biofuel metagenome 3 | ecosystem: Engineered > Bioreactor > Anaerobic > Unclassified ... | reverse complement strand
GCTGTCCGACAATTATTGGTAGTAATAAAAAAGTGATAAAAAGAAAGCAAATGAGACCTTTAAATCAAAAAAGAAGGAATTCTTTTATTACCGAAGGTAATTGTCGGACAGCCTCTAAAGAATGGGGTATTCGTGACCCTCTGCGCTCCCGTAGTAATAATACATTAAATGTAATATATAAAATCAACTAAATATAATAGGAGCACCAAAAATCCTTCTCTTCCATTAATCAGTGAAGCTTTCAGGAGTTCAATAGCTTCCTCGTCACTAAGCTCTTCGAGCTTAGTTCTAAAAGAGTAATCAATCTCAATCAACTCATTATTTACTCTGAATTTCTTAGGAAGCTTTTTTTTGTTTATGACTGCCTTTTGAACTTCTTTTGCTTCCTGTAATTTCTTTATAACAGCTCTTGCTTTTGCTTCTAACTGCTTTTTCTGTAGAGATTCAGAGAAATAAAAGTACTTGATACTACTTGGCTTGATGATTTTTATTCCATATATACCTTTTTTGGCATCGATCAATTCTGCTCTTTCCAGATCAAAGTTCTCAATTATTTTATCATCACTCTTATTCAGTTTCATGGAAGTGAGATAGTCCATTTTAGCATCCAGTATAAGGTTGAGATTATCTTTGGTATTAGCTCCTTTATCAAAAACAATAAGAGAGCCTTTTTTAAGCCTACTTTTAACCTGATTAAAAGTATCAGAAAAGTGCTCAAGATCAAGAACGTTTCCTTTATTCACTGTAATTCCAATAGGTATGTTTATGGGGTCAGCTAACTCACTAACTCCAACTGTTATCTGCAACTTGTCAGGCCTATGATCTCTGCTATATCCGAATTTACCAAGGTTAGATTTAGTCCCGTGAAGAACTATACTCGTCCAATCCAGGTTTATATTCGTCTCTTCAAAACCATAGACAAAAAACAGAGAGTCCAGTATATCAGAGAGAATTTCCTCTTTGTTACGTCCCAAAAGCTCAAGAGTTCTGTAAAGAACTCTTTCGTGAAACCTTTCAAGATTTAAGATATCCAGAATCTCTTTCTGATTCAACCATTTGCCAGCTTCTTTGATGCTAAAATTATCAGTTAATTTGTAGCTTAACAAACCGATTACTAAACTATTGAGATCAAGACCTTTACTTTTATGTTTACTAAAAATATCACAGAAATTAAGCTTTTCATAAAAATATTGGACGGCAAGAATAGATCCGATAGGAACACATATATTCTTGTTAGGAATTGTAGGGAAGGCTCTTTGTTTTGTGATGTTCATTAGACCGAATTACACAAAACAAAGAGCACTTATTTTTATGTAACTGTCAAAGTCAGGATATAACTACAATCGCGGTGGCATCAATTGCCACTGCTGGCATCACAATAGGCATTGGGGTTATCGGACCCGCAATTGGTGAAGGGCGAGCTGTTGCAACGGCCCTGAGCTCACTGGCACAGCAACCCGATGCTTCCGCAACAATAACCAGGACTTTGTTTGTGGGACTGGCTATGATTGAGTCTCTGGCAATCTACTGCTTTGTGGTTTCTATGATCCTCATCTTTGCCAACCCATTCTGGAGCCGTGCACTTACCTGAAATAGAGAGGAAAGTAGGCTATGCTGATCGATTGGTTCACCGTCATTGCACAGGTAATCAACTTCCTCATCTTGGTGTGGTTGTTGAAGCGTTTTCTTTACAAACCGATACTCAACGCAGTCGACGCACGCGAGAAGAAGGTCGCAGATGAACTTAAGAATGCAGATGCAAAAGAAGCAGAAGCTCAAAAAGAGAAAGAAGAATTCAAGCGTAAGAACGAGGAGTTCGACCAGCAGCGTAATGCTCTCTTGAACAAGGCAAAGGAAGAAGCACAGGCCGAACGTCAGCGGCTTTTCGAAGATGTGAGGGAGGAAGCCTCCGATTTGAAAGCAAAACAACAGGAGGCATTAAGGAACGAAGGACAGAATTTAAGTCAGGAAATCGGCCATCGGACCCAACAGGAAGTATTTAACATAGCACGAAAAGTACTGACTGATCTGGCTGAAACTAGTCTGGAAGAACGCGCAGTTGATGTGTTTGTTCAAAGGCTGCGCAATCTGAAAGATAATGAAAAGAAGCAGTTAGCCTTAGCGCTTAGTACACTGCCAGATCAGGTGCTCATCCGTACTGCATTTGATCTTCCACAAGCACAGCGTGATTCTATTAAAAAGGCGATTAAAGAAACTCTTGGTATAGAAATTCAACCCAGGTTTGAGACTGCACCAGACCTTGTCAGTGGTATTGAATTAAACACAGACGGACAAAAAGTTGCGTGGAGCATTGCAGATTATCTTACATCGATGCAAAAGAGTATCGACGAATTGCTGAACGAGCAGTCTGAGAGCAAAGCCAAATCTGAACCTCAAGCCAAAAATAATAAAGCTAAAACTGAACCTCAAACCAAAAATAACAAATCCAAGTTGGAAAACGAACCAGAGGCTGAACAGGAGCCTGAAGTTGAAACTAATAAACCCAGACCGAAAACTGAGTCAGAAGTTGAAACCAGGCCTGAAACTGATTCTAATACCCTGATCGAAAAAAAGTTAGAGACTGAACAAGAGCTTGATGCAAAACAAGAGTCAGAGACTGAACAAGAGTCTGAGGCTAGACAAGAGCCTGATGCAAAACAAGAGTCTGAAGCTAAACAAACGCCTGATGCAAAACAAGGGTCAGAGGCTAAACAAGAGTCAGAGGCTAAACAATCTGGAAATAGTCCAAATCTGTGGCCAGAAGAAGATTAATCCCAAACCAGAGCCCACATAAAGAGCCAGTGAACATGGAAACTAAAGGTCTTAAAGACATTTTCGATAAAGTTTTCACCGAAATACACCAGGCCAGAGAATCAGTAACCCCAACGCTTACTCCGAAGGAGGTGGGCAGAATTTTGACAGTTTCTACAGGTATCGCAAACGTATCTGGCCTTCCTACTGTAGGTTTTGATGAACTTATCAAGTTTCCAGGGGATTTGTTTGGGATCGCGTTTAATGTTGATGAAAAAGAAATAGGTACCGTTCTACTGGGTGAATACTCACATCTGCATGCTGGAGATCAGGTTGAACGCACTAGACGGGTTATGGATGTTGCCGTAGGCGAAGAATTGCTTGGACGAGTTATTGACCCTCTAGGTCGTCCACTTGATAACAAAGGACCAATAGTTTCCAGTAAACGCTTGCCTATCGAACGGCCCAGTCCGGCAATTATGGATCGAGCTCCTGTTACCGTGCCTCTCCAGACCGGTGTCAAAGTTATTGATGCGTTAATCCCAATAGGACGCGGTCAGAGAGAATTGATTTTAGGGGACCGTCAGACTGGCAAAACTGCAATTGCGATTGATACTATCCTTAATCAGCGCAATTTTAATGTCCTGTGCGTCTATTGTGCCATTGGCCAGCGTGCATCCGCAGTTGCCAGAGCAGTGGCAAACTTACGGGAAAGGGGCGCAATGGATTACACGATTGTTGTTGTAACTGAAGGCAATGACCCATCAGGGCTAATCTATATCGCTCCTTATGCTGCGACCAGCATTGCAGAGTACTTTATGGAAGCAGGTAGAGACGTGCTGATTGTTTACGATGATCTGACCAATCATGCACGCGCCTATCGAGAACTTTCCCTTTTACTTCGCCGGCCTCCGGGAAGGGAAGCATACCCTGGTGACATATTTTATATTCACTCACGACTGCTGGAGCGGTCTACGCACCTGCTCAAAGAATTTGGTGGCGGATCACTAACTGCTCTTCCCATTATCGAAACCGAAGCGCAGAATATTTCCGCCTATATTCCAACTAATCTGATTTCAATTACGGATGGGCAGATTTACCTTTCACCTTCGCTTTTTGAGCTTGGTGTGCTGCCTGCAGTTGATGTCGGCAAATCCGTTTCTCGTGTAGGCGGTAAAGCACAGCTTGCTGCCTATAGAGCAGTGGCTGGAGACCTCAAGCTTGCCTATTCACAATTTGAAGAGCTCGAAGCGTTTACCCGATTCGGCGCAAAGCTAGATGAAAATACACGAAGACTCATAGAACATGGGAGGCGGATCCGTGCCCTCCTGAAGCAGCCTCAGAATTCTCCGGTACCCGTACCCGATCAGATTGTTATCCTTGTTGCATTGAACGCAAAACTCTTCGACAATGTGCCACTTGACAGAATGGGAGAGGCTGAAAGTTCCCTACGCAAGGCAGTGCCAAATATTCCTGAAGATGTACTCTATCGGTTCAAAGGCGATAAAGAATTGAGCGATAAGGACCGTGAAACTATTCTTGATATAGCCCGTAAAGCCCTGGAACCTTACCAGCCAAAGCCTGAATCCGAATCCAAGCCAGAAGCTAAAACTGACGAAAAAGCTGAGTCAGAAACCCAAACTGAAGGTAAATCCGAGCCAGAAGCTAAAACTGACGAAAAAGTGACGAGGTCAGAGACTCAAACTAAGAGCAAGCCCGAGCCAGAAGCTAGAACTGAAGAAAAAACTGAGGTTGGAACCCGAAATGAGGAAAAGTTGAGTAAGTTAGAAGCCCAGGCTAAAGGCAAGTCCGAGCCGGAGACTAAGGAGAAAACATGACCGAAACCACTCAGAGTCTGCGCACAAAGATTGATAGAGCAAAAGATCTTCAGTCTGTCGTCCGCACGATGAAAGCCCTGGCAGCCTCGAATATAGGGCAATATGAAAAGTCAGTGAGTTCATTATCTGACTATTATCACACAGTGGAACTGGGTTTGGGCTTATGTTTCAGGAAAATTGCACTCATGCCAGCTCACACAGAAGGAAAAACGCAAAAGAATGCACGTCTTATCGGGGCTGTCGTTTTTGGTTCAGATCAGGGACTTGTGGGTCAGTTTAATGATATAATTACCGATTATGCGGTTAAGGAACTGAAAGCTTTGCCAGGTAAAGCTCAGGTATGGGCTGTCGGGGAGCTTGTTTATTCACGCCTGGCAGATGAAGGCTTGCCGCTTATTGGACTTTATAATGTGCCAAATTCGGTTAAAGCAATTACCCCTCTTATAGCGCAAATTCTTGTGGAAAATGAAAAATTACGCAGCCAGGATGAAGATGCCGAACTCCATCTCTATTACAACCGCCACAAAACCAGAGTTACCTACGAGCCAGTTAGCCAGCGACTGCTGCCATTTGATGAAACCTGGCGAGATGACCTGACCAAACTTTCCTGGCCAACTAAAAACTTGCTGCCTGAGGTAATGGGCAATATCACAGAGACCTTACGGGCACTTATCCGCGAATACCTTTTCGTTTCGCTTTTCAGGGCATGCGCTGAGTCCCTTGCAAGTGAAAATTCTAGCCGACTGGCAGCAATGCAGCGTGCCGATAAAAACATTGAGGAGCTGCTTAATAATCTCAGTGGAGAATACTACCGTGTGCGCCAGAGTGGCATTGATGAGGAATTGTTTGAGGTTGTTTCAGGTTTTGAAGCTCTGTCCAGGGCCCGTAGCTCTCGCCGGTGAAAAAGAAGATAATCAGCCAACCGATACCTGTTTCACTAACTATCCTATCAAGTAAGACAACAGTTTACTGGTCTCCACTCAGAAATCTACAGAACTTTACGCCTATTGGTGTAAAATCATATATCTTATCTCGCCATTGGCTATCTAAGTTAGTGATAGATTCATCCCAATCGCTCGCTCCACCACCATCAATCACGTCAAATATCTTAAAAATCAATCCTCTAGATTCCAATCTAGCCACTATAGGAACGACCTCGCTTAAATTAGGGCGAAATAATTTTAAAGGAACTCCACTTTGAGTTTCTGCTGATTTCTGAGAAAACTTCCCTAAAAAAGAAATATCCGCATCTGAAAGTTCATTAAATAAATGGAAAAAAAACCTCTTTTCATCAAAATTAATTTGATTTCCAAGTAGAATACTATTAACAAATAATTCAGCATACTTAGTTCTTCTACTTTTTTGATATTCAAATTCGACATTATCAATAGCAATATACATTAAATGAAGAATCTCATTGGGATCAGTTATAGCATATAACTCATTTATTTTTTCTTTGAGAACTCCCATTTGTTGGCTGATATCTTCAAAGAATTGTCCAATGTAATTCAATCTATCGTTATTCTTTTGTTCCATATAAGCATCAACCACAACTCCTATAAGCGGAATTGACCTATATAGAAATAAGACCTGCTTGAATTATACTTTCTCTGGCATCCATTTGTAAACTGTTTACATTATCGTCATACATTTAAAAATCACAAAAGTTAAAATGTGCATCCTCTTATAAATAAGGACGGAATAAAGTCAGTAACAAAACCAATACAGAGCGTTAGTAATAATAACAACATGTTTATTTATTGGCGAAAGATACAGAAGCCATTTTGAAACGAACTCAGGAGTAAACAGTTGTGAAATTTCGGGAAATAAATATTGAATAAAACTGTTTCAAAATTTAGAAAATCTTTGTTGAATAAAAGAGTTCCTAGGTCTGAAAAATCTCAAGTTTTCCTGAGTATCCAGGAGTCTGTCTGGAAAATTTCAAATTTAACTATTTAGATAATTATTTATTTTCTTAAAAAAATTATATATTATGAGCTGGTACGCGATAGGTGCAGTAGACAGAGCTCTCTCAAGAACAAGAGAAGCTCTTCTTGAGCCTTTTAATTTCTGGAAATGGGTAAAACTCGCAATCATTATTTTTCTGTTAGGTGGGGTTTCGAGTTATGGAAATTCGAGCAGCTACAATATAGGCTCAGAAGACTTAAAAAATAATTTTCCTATTATTGAGCCTGGCAAGATGCCTGATCTTCCTTTTGACATGCATAATATTGCTTTCGGTTATATTTATCAGATGCCAAACCTGGCAACTGTAACCGCAATAATAGCTTCCCTTATTCTCCTGATTTTTATTTTTTCGTACATTTCCAGTGTTATGGAGTTTGTTTTTGTGGAATCCCTTGTACGAAACGAAGTAAAATTTTGGGCTTATTCGAAAAGGTTTCTGGGAAAAGGATTCCGCCTCTTGCTTGTGCGCTTAGTTATTGGTCTGGTACTTCTTGTGCTCTTCGGAATATTCCTTCTTCCTCTTATACCCCTTATTCATGAGGTATCCTCAGACTTTTCTTTGCCTGCCAGTCTCGGAGGGATTCTTTGGGTTGTCGGTGTAATTATTGTGCTAGTTCTGCTCGCACTTGCAATAGATTCCCTTTTAAGTCTTGCAATTCCGCTTGCCATTTACCGGAATAAAGGAATTCTTTCGGCTTTCAAGCTTGTTCTCGGAAATTTCAGGAAAAGCTGGCGCGAAGTTGTGGTTTACTGGTTTGTCAGGTTAGTGCTCGAGATAGGAGTAGCCGTTCTTACAATTTTCCTTTTTGTGATTGTGGCACTGGTTTTAGGGCTTGCTTTCCTTATTTTTGACGTGGCTCTGTACTTCCTCTTTTCGTCCCTGTTATCAGAACTTCTTCTCTGGTTACTTCTGATTCCATTTATCGTTATAGAACTGATTTTGATCCTGGGAATTCTGTTTGTCCTCAGTGTACCCCTTTCAGTTTTCCTTAAATACCATCTGTTGAGTTTTCTTGAAGCCTGGTATGAAGACGCAGAAATTCCCTTCTTTGATGCTCCTGCTCTGGAACCTGAAGCTAAGGTTGATGAACCTGAGCCGACTTTTTGAGCTAAAAAGAAAGAAAATTCAGGATATTAAGCTAAGTTTCTGAACGAAAAGGAAAAGTTCAGGGCTCTGAGCTTGTTTTACCCGGATGGGAAGAGCTCAGGGCTCTGAGCTTGTTTTACCCAGATGGGAAAAGTTCAGGGCTCTGAACCATTGTTCTAGCCTATTTTTCCAAATATTCGGGTCAGCTTTAATTGAATTTAACAGCGGGCTCCCTTTAACTCCATGATAAGGAAACTGTGTTCAGAAGTCCTGTTTTTTTAAATCTAATATATTTCCTGAAACTAACTATATCCTGAAAATTATCTCTTCGGGTCTTATCCGGAAAAGTACAAATGGGAGTTGGGAATTATGAAGCAGGAGTTCATTGAGAAATATTATCTGGGTAAAGAAGTTGAAATTGACATTGGGGGAAATACCACATACAGAGGGATTGCTGCCGAGTGCAAAGACGGGGTCCTCAGCCTTAAGTGGACTATAAAAGAAGAAGGCTATACACATATTGATATCGAGAGAATCGCTGCAATGTGGAGGACACTGAGAAAGTAACAAAATAGAGAAGGTAATAAAAAGCAATAAGCTACTTCACCGAAGCTACAGGTCAAAACTCTTTTTGTACCTGTTGCTTCAGCTAAACTGTCAAATTCGGAGAAAATCCTTCTCTTGGCATGAAAGTACACGAGAATAATACTTTTCACGTATACTTCTCACGTACTCTGTTCTTCCTTTTTTCTGTCCTTTTTTAAAGTTTGCCTTAAAGCCTGTGGTCCAGTATTTTTCTACACCCAAAAAATATATATCTGCAAGCTTTTAATTCTCGACCATGCCAGTGCAGAAAAACTCTTTAAATCCATATTTGGAAGTTGTAACTGGCAGCATAATTTACGGCACTATCGGAGTTTTTCTGGATAAAATTCAGGATATGTCAACCGGATCGATCCTTTTCTCCAGGCTCTTCTTTGGTCTCTGCATGATTTTTATTTATCTGCTGCTCAATCGAGGGCTCGGACAGCTTAAACCCCATAGAAAAAAAAGATACCTTCTCCTCCTGGGCCTTCTGAATGCGATAACAGGAATTTGTTACTTTTCATCTATTCGGTATAGTGGGGTTTCGGTGGCTGTCCTTCTGCTCTATACGGCTCCGGTATATGTTAGTCTGTTTGCTCCATCGATTCTCGGAGAACACAGAAACAGTAACAGCTGTCTCCCTCTTTTGCTTGCAACTGCAGGAGTTTTACTGGTCGCACGTCCGGGTGAAATTCTTGGACATGCAGGTCCTGAGTTCCAGAAAGGCCTTCTTTTCGGGTTACTGTCAGGGCTGTCATTCGGTGCAAATATAATAACGATTCGGTATCTGAGGGATGATTACTCAGGAATAGCGCAAACCTTCTGGCTGACTGGAATAAGCCTTCTCTTTATGCTGCCGGCTGCACTCTCCACTCCAACTGCTGCTTTCGTTAAAAACCTTGATATCCTGCTTCTCTTCGGTTTAACTATAACGTTCGCTGCTGTAATCTATCTGATAGGTATCTCAGGAATAAGGGCTCCGACAGGAAGTATTCTTGCCCTGGTCGAGCCTGTTTCCGGAATTTTCTTTGACGTTACTGTCTTGAAAAATCCACTCTATATCTCGACTTTTCTTGGTTGCGTTTTTATTCTTACAGCAGCTTATATTATAAGTAAAAGGGATGGGGCAGGCCTGAAATAGAAGAACAAAATATAGAAATATTCTCTTTGTGGAATTCTCTTCTTGTTGAATTTTCCTCTTGTAGAAATTTCCTCTTGTAGAGGTTTCATCTTTGTAGAAATTTCTTATTGAGAAGTCTCATCTTGTAGAAGTTTCCTATTGTAAGGATTTCTTATTGAGAAATCTCATCTTGTAGAAGTTTCTTCTTGTAGAGGTCTCTTCTTGTAGAAGTTTCTTCTTGTAGAAGTTTCTTCTTGTAGAGGTCTCCTCTTTGTAGAATTCCCTTCTCAAAACAAAAGGGAGAGCTGTCTTAAAATAGAGTCTTTCCGTGGGATCCTGTGTTCTGCCCAAAAGCTCTTTAGTTAAAAGCCCCTCTTTTTTTATTATAATGGTTTTGAAAACGCAGGAAAAGCATGACTGAAGAACGCCCAATTATCGAACTTAAAAACCTGATAAAAATATATAAAAACGGAATGGAATTTCGCGCGCTCGACGATGCAAACTTGAAAATTAAGAAAGGGGAATTCGTGGCAATTGTCGGACCATCAGGTTCGGGAAAAAGCACACTTATGCACATGATAGGCCTGTTGGACACCCCAAGTTCTGGGACGCTCCTGATAGACGGTAGAGACGTAACAAATATGTCGGATAAGGAACGTTCTGAGATGCGAAACAGAATGCTTGGTTTTGTTTTCCAGTACCATCACCTGCTCCCGGACTTTACGGCTCTGGAAAATGTAATAATGCCGCTCTTGATTGCGGGAAAAAGCAGGAAAGAAGCACAGGAAATTGCTGAAAACCTCCTTAAAGAAGTAGGACTTGAAGACCGGATGGATCACAGGCCCGGTGAACTTTCAGGAGGACAGAACCAGAGGGTTGCAGTAGCAAGGGCGCTTAGCTGTTCTCCTGCAATCGTGCTTGGAGACGAGCCTACAGGCAATCTTGATACAAAAACTGGTAGCCTGATCTATGAACTGCTCAGACGGCTGAACAGGGAGCATAATCAGACTTTTATCGTGGTTACTCATAACGAGAACCTGGCCTCAAAAGCTGACAGGGTTATCAGGCTTGTGGACGGAAAAATTACAGATCAGTGAGGATAAAAAGATGGAATATGCAACAGGAAAAATAGGTAGAGTATTTACCGTAAGGATCGATTCTGGAGACGACCTGATTCTGGAACTGATTAAACTTGCTGAACTGGAGCGCATCGAATCTGCTGTTTTTGTATTGCTGGGCGCATTAAAAGAGGCAAAGCTTGTCACAGGCCCTAAAGAAAGTATAATCCCTCCAGAACCTGTATGGTTCGGCTTTGAAGATGCACATGAGATTCTGGGAATTGGAGATATTTTTTTAATGGAAGGAAAGCCTAAGATCCATCTGCATGCAGGAGCAGGCAGGGGAGACAATGTAAAACTCGGTTGCTTGAGAGGAGAAAGCGAAGTTTTTATGGTAGTTGAGGCTTTTGTCTTCGAACTTGATGGATTTTCTGCTAGAAGAATTGAAGATAAGGAACAGGGCTTTGCCCCTGTAAGTTTTGAGCGAGTTTTAGATATGAAATGATGTTCTGGTAGAACAAGATATAATCAGGGCTCAAAAGTTTGAGTATGAAGGCAAGAAGTAAAATATAGTCCTGCAAAATTGTCTGGCAGTCTTCTTTAAATTTAATGTTACAATGTTGTTTCCAGTTCTCGAAGCCTTTCGAGTGCAATCATTTTTTCGTTATTATCTTTTATAAATTCTTCTTCAAGGGTCTTTACAATTTGTGAGAAGGGCAAAGTTAACTGGTAGTACTTCACAGGCCTGCCTTTTCCTTTATTCTTTTTTTCAGACCTTTCTTCCACCCAACCTCTGTCCCGCAGGGGGCGCATGGCTACACTTACTTCCGGTTGTCTAAGCCCGGATACAAGTTCAATATGAAGAGACCTGAGTTCACTGCAGTCTTTCAGACACACGATTGCTGTGGCCTCCGTCCTCGGGAGTCCCAGGCTCTGGAGCATGTCAATGATTGAATACTCTTTATCGGTTAAATTAACTGGAGAATCGTCGATCATCTGAAATGAATAATACTTTCAGGTTTATATATTTTATGTAGATAAAATTGTTTTTTTAAATAAATTGAGTATTGTTAAGAAGTATAATAGCTATCAAACCCTGCTAATACCTTTTTTTGGAAAGTTTTAATATAAAAACTAATATTAGCAAATCTCCGGAAAAAAACCGGTTTTGTAAAAACTGACTTTGTGATCCTGACCAAAACCTTTAAAGCTAGTGCCTGAGGAAAATGGAGATTCCTGAAACTCAGGAAGCCTGAGTTAAGGTTTGCAAAATAAGAAAATCTCTTGCAAATGCTCGAAGGATAATATTCCTGAATTTACACAGCTAAGGATGCAGATACCCGAGGCAAAAGTATTTCTGAATTTGGAAATTCAACATATAGCCTTCATTTGTTAATAGGGTTTCTTACGAGACAATAACGTAAAACTTAATTAAAATTATTTCCGTTAACCGGATAAAGAATTAAATACAATTCGGACATCTAACGGTTAAGTTAAGATAAAGTCTCAAATTAAAGTAAGCTTCAAATTAAAGTAAGCTTCAAATTAAAGTAAGCTTCAAATTAAGAGTAAGCTTCAAAATTAAGAGTAAGCTTCAAAATTAAGAGTAAGCTTCAAAATTAAGAGTAAGCTTCAAAATTAAGAGTAAGCTTCAAAATTAAGAGTAAGCTTCGAATTTAAATTGAGCTTTGAATTTAAATTGAGCTTTGAATTAAAGGTAAGCTTCAAATTAAGGGTAAGCTTTGAATTAAGGATAAGCTTCAAAATTAAGGATAAGCTTTGAATTAAGGTTAAGCTTCAAATAACAGAATATATCTATAGATAGATCAGAGATTAAAAAGGGTGAAATAATGTCGTATATCGGTCTACAGCAGGATTCTGGAGAATATAAAATCCAAAAGATACATGCTCGGGAGATCCTGGATTCAAGGGGAAATCCCACTGTTGAAGTTGATGTGTTTACGCCAAAGGGATTTGGCAGAGCCGGTGTTCCTTCAGGGGCTTCCACTGGTACGAACGAGGCCCTTGAACTGCGGGATGCAGACCCTAATAGATATGGAGGAAAGGGAGTTCTCACTGCAGTAAAGAATGTGAACACCATCATCCAGAAGGAATTGCTGGGGCTTGACGTGAGAAACCAGCGGGAAATCGATGAGCTGATGATTGAGCTCGATGAGACCGATAACAAATCAAACCTTGGGGCAAATGCAATTCTTGGGGTATCCATGGCTGTTGCAAGAGCTGCTGCAGATTCCCTGAATGTTCCTCTCTATCGCTATTTGGGAGGCTCAAATGCATTTACTCTTCCAGTGCCCACAATGAATGTCCTTAACGGGGGCAAGCATGCAGGCAATGATCTTGCAATCCAGGAGTTCATGATTCAGCCTAAAGGCGCAGAAACCTTTTACGAAGCTCTCCAGATGGGAGCCGAAATCTATCACGTTCTTGGTAAAATACTGGAAAAGAAATACGGCCGTTCTTCTACCAATGTGGGCTATGAAGGAGGATATGCTCCCAAGATGAGTGAGTCAACCGAAGCCCTTGATGCACTTACCCAGGCTATTGAAGAAGCAGGTTACACTGACACCGAGGTTACAATCGGGCTTGATGCTGCAGCCTCCGAGTTTTACGAAGATGAGGCCTATGCAATCGACGGAAAGAAACTCTCTGCTTCCGAACTGATGGACTACTATGTCGAACTTGTGAACTCCTATCCAATCCTTTCCATTGAAGACCCCTTCTATGAGGAAGCCTTTGAGGACTTCGAAGCTCTGACCAATGAACTCTGGGACACAATTATTGTCGGTGACGACCTCTTTGTTACAAACATTGAGAGGCTTTCAAAAGGCGTTGACATGGGAGCAGCAAATGCACTTCTCTTAAAGGTCAACCAGATAGGAACTATTTCCGAATCTTTTGACGCCGCAAATATGGCTTCCAGAAACGGCTATACCGTAATAGTAAGCCACCGCTCTGCCGAAACCGAAGACACAACAATTGCGGATATTTCGGTAGCTATTGGGGCAGAAATGATCAAGACCGGAGCCCCGGCCCGTGGAGAAAGAACAGCTAAATATAACCAGCTTCTCAGAATCGAGGAAGACCTGGGTGAGGTTGCACATTACGTGCAGCTCTAACCCTTTTAATTTTTTATTTTAAATGGTTTTAGCCTTCTTTTTTCGTTTTAATAATTCAGTTTCATATATCACACTTATCTCTTACAACCATAACCGGAACCTTCGAGTGACGGACCAGCTTTTCTGCAACACTGCCAAGAAGTAACTTGTCCAGTCCTGTTTTTCCAAGAGTGCCCATAACAATAATATCCATTTTTTCCTCTTCGGCATACCGGATCAGCTCTTCTGCGGGATTGCCTTCAAGAAGAACGGGCTCAACATTGATTCCTTTCATCTCTCCCAGGCTTTTTACAGAATTTACAGCCTCGTGTCCCTGTTTTTCCCATGCCTCATGTATAGATTCCCAGTAAGGATCCACACTCAGAGGAAAGGAATCTCCATTGATAGGAGCCAGGTATGCCGTTGACACCACATAGACTGCATAAACCTTTCCTCCACTCAAACGAGCAAGCTCAATCCCTTTTTCAGCAACCAGCCCGGAGCAGGGCGAGCCATCGGTTGCAACCATTATTTTCTTAAAATTAATAGCTTCCATATAGAACCGTATTAAAATACGTGGATTTCCTAAATTAGATTTTTGGAATGCTGCAAGAAAAAGCTGTAAAACCTGAAAAGCAGGATATTTCTTTCAAGCCTGCGAGTTCCCTAAACTATGAGAGTACTAAAGCTTATCTCAATCTTAGAGGGGGCTTTAAACTGGTAAGCAGACCTAAACCAACATAGAGACAGCAAAAAAAGAAATGCTGGCTCTT
>Ga0183101_1002220_pt1 | contig 14303 bp, 8 predicted proteins | sample Biomet3_FD_127790 | JGI IMG/M metagenome (GOLD analysis project Ga0183101, IMG submission 127790) | Microbial communities from bioreactor (seeded with sewage sludge) at LBNL, California, USA - Biofuel metagenome 3 | ecosystem: Engineered > Bioreactor > Anaerobic > Unclassified ... | reverse complement strand
AAAGGGGAGTCAGAACTGAAAAAGGAACTAAATCTGCTGGAGGTCACTCTGGTAGCAATTGGCAATATTCTAGGAGCCGGAATCTACGTGCTTATGGGAAAAGCTGCAGGGCTTGCAGGCAATATGGTCTGGTTTTCGTTTCTGTTTGCTGGCGCAACGGCCACACTTTCTGCCCTTAGCTATATGGAACTCGCTTCCATGTTTCCAGGAGCTGGAGCAGAATATGGATTCGTAAGAAGAGCTTTTGGAGAACGCATTGGCCTGTTTGTTGGGATTCTTGTCATATATTTTGTGGCAATAACAAGTTCTGCTGTTGCCCTCGGGTTTGGCAGGTATTTCAGCAACCTTTTCGGGAATGGATATTTGACAGGGACTTTAGGCCTGTTTGTTTTTCTCAGCCCCATCATGGTTTACGGGATCAAGGAATCTGCCAGGCTGGCTATTCTCATAAGTTTTATCGAAGTGTCAGGGCTTCTAATTGTAATTTATACAGGACTCCCTTACCTTGGAACGGTAAATTATCTTGAAGCTCCAGACCTGGCAGGAATATTCAAGGCTTCAACTCTGATTTTTTTCGCATTTCTCGGTTTTGAAGATATTGTACGATTATCCCAGGAAACAAAAAAAGCCGAAAAGACAACTCCAAAAGCCCTACTTATTGCCATCTTTGTTACGGTTTTCCTGTACATGTGCGTGGCAGTAACTGCCGTAAGCGTGCTTGACTTTCGGGTTCTTGGACTTTCAGATGCTCCCCTTGCGGATGTTGTGGCTATTTCTCTGGGAAATAAAGCTTTTGTCCTCATATCCTGGATCGCCCTTTTTTCCACTATGAATACTGTACTTGTGGTCATGCTTGGAGGGTCAAGGATTGTATATGGCATGGCAGATTCAGGATCGCTCCCCAAATTTCTTTCACGAGTACACCCAAGTTACCGGACACCATGGGTCGCAATTTTAGGAATTTCCTTTCTTTCAGCCCTGTTTGTGCTATTCAGGGATGTTGCAATCGTAGCAAATATTTCTAATTTTATGATTTTTATTATCTTTTTTATGGTCAATCTCTCTCTGATAAAACTTCGTTATACTGACCCCAAGAGAAATCGCCCTTTTAAGGTTCCCCTGAATATTGGCCGTTTTCCCTTGATTCCGTTTCTTGGAGCCCTCTCAACTGTATTTCTTTTTTTTCAGTTAAGTCTGGAAGTTATAACTTACGGTCTCGTGTTTGTAGTAATCGGGATACTGGTAGTGCTGTTCAGAACCAGATAAAATCTACTAAAAACATTTTAAATTTATTTTTAAACTTTACAAATCTGACTTTTTATGAAATGGATTAAAATGAGTTGCTTCTAGATAATATGGATAAAAAAAGGGTTTATAACCTTTTAATCGCTTAATTAAGCTCCTATTTCCTTTTGAATCCTTAATGTTTCTTTTTGGAATAAAAATCGTTTTTGAATATTCTGAGAATATCTAAGATTTCTCGTGTCTTCTGCGCAGATATAAGGATTTTTGGTGCCTTTAATGCAAAAAAAGGATTTAATTAGATCTTTTATCAAAATATGACTATTTTTATTAAACATCTATTGATTTCAGTTATTTTCATGTCTTGATATTCACTGAGAATTAGTTTTATATACATAAAATCCTATTTGAATCGCTTTATTTCGTTCATTATCAAAATAACTGGTTCTAAACTTAATAATCATTACAAATAATCAAGATACTAAAAATTATTAACCAGTACATACATAGTTTGAGTATATGTCAGTTTTAATTTTAGAAGGGAGTAGATATGAGAAAAGAGCACTATGTGTTTCCGCTGGAGGATTTCATTTCAAGAGATGATTTTAACCGAATCAAAAAGTTCTCCCGTGATAAAGAAACCCCATTTTTAACTGTTGACCTGCAGAAGATAGAGCAAAGCTATGACGAGCTTGTAGAGCACATGCCCTTTGCAAAAATTCACTATGCTGTAAAGGCTAATCCCATGGACGAGGTTGTGCTTGCCCTGAAAAGTAAAGGCTCCAATTTTGATGTAGCAACGGTTTATGAACTTGATCAGCTTCTCAGGCTTGGGGTAGAACCTGAAAGGATCAGTTACGGCAATACTATCAAAAAAGAGAAAGATATAGAGTACGCATATGAAAAAGGAGTGAGGCTTTACGTTACTGACTCTGACAGCGATCTGAAAAAGTTAGCTAGAAAAGCCCCGGGTTCAAGAGTATTTTTCCGTGTCCTTACTGAAAGCGACGGGGCTGACTGGCCCCTCTCAAAGAAGTTCGGTGCACATCCTGATCTGATATATAAGCTCATTCTGAAGGCTGAAAAGTTAGGGCTTGAGCCTTATGGGCTTTCTTTTCATGTTGGTTCCCAGCAGAGGGATATTGGACAATGGGACAATGCCATTTCCAAATGTAAGTATCTTTTTGAGGCAGTAGCTGAAAAAGGTATAAATCTGAAAATGATCAACCTTGGTGGAGGTTTTCCTGCAAAATACCAGGATCAGGCTCATGACCTTGAGACCTATGCTGGAGAAATCCGCCGCTTTTTACATGAAGACTTTGGAGAAGAGCTACCTGAAATTATTATAGAACCCGGACGTTCCCTGGTTGCCGACGCCGGCATAATAGTAAGCGAAGTTGTAATGATTTCCAAAAAAGCCAGATTCAACCAGTACAAATGGGTTTATCTTGACATTGGCAAATTCGGGGGCCTTATAGAAACCCTTGATGAGTGTATCAAATACCCCATTTTCTGTGATAAAAAGGGCTGTGCCGAAGAAGTAATTCTTGCAGGCCCGACCTGTGACAGTATGGATATCCTGTATGAGCATCACAAGTATACATTTCCTCACACAATGCGAGAAGGAAACCGCGTATACATCTTTACGACAGGCGCCTATACCCAGAGCTACAGTTCCGTGTGTTTTAACGGTTTCCCCCCACTCAAGGTCTATCTTATTTGAAAACCTACTAAAAGACTAATTAAAATGGCTGGAGCAATAAAGGGCTTGAATGACCCAGGTCTCCTCCCTTTTCTGTAACCAACATACATCTCTCCCGAGTCCCCTTTTGCTCCACTCAAAAAAGCTGAATTACAGGCAAGAAAACTATAGACGGCCGTATCCTACGATTGAAATTGTAGAGATTAGCCTTATTGATTCTAAAATCGTGCTATTTCTATAGCTGGAAAACAGGAAATAAAGAACTAAAGACAAAGAACTAAAGACACTTTTTCTGGACTTAGAGCCTATCCGAAAAGTATTTGGATTACAATTCCTGGTAATGTTTGGTAGTGAGAAAACGCAAAACGGGACACGACTACGAGATATCTGATGAATTCTGGAATAAAATACAACCTTTACTACCACTGCCCAAACATAAAAAGAAGGCTGGAAGACCTAGAGAAGATGATAGGAAAATTATGAACGGTATTTTCTACCTCCTTCGTACAGGCTGCCAATGGAAAGCGTTGCCAAGATTTTATGGAGCACCAAGCACCGTACATGATAGATTTGAGGAGTGGCAAAAAGCTGGATTATTTGAGAATATGTGGCAAGCTGGTCTACTGGAGTATGATAATGAAAAAGGGTTAGAGTGGGAATGGCAAGCTATTGATGGAGCGATGACAAAAGCACCATTAGGTGGGGCTGGAACAGGAGCCAATCCTACTGATCGCGGCAAAAAAGGTACAAAAAGGAGTCTGTTAACTGATGGTAAAGGCATACCACTTTCAGTAACAGTGGATGGAGCAAATCGTCACGATAAAAAGCTTGTAAAAGGAACTCTTAATTCCAGAATTATTCAAAAACCTTCGCATAAAGTAGTTCAAAATATATGCATGGATAAGGGATATGACTTCCCTGACATAAGAGAACTGGTTGAGGATTATGGTTATACTGCTCACATCAGAAAACGTGGAGAAGAAAACATAAGAAAAAAAGAGATACCAGGTTACAGAGCAAGAAGGTGGGTAGTGGAAAGAACACATTCTTGGCTCAATAGATTCAGAAGGCTACTTATTAGATGGGAAAAGAAAATTGAAAATTACATGGCTATGCTGCATTTAGCATGTACATGGATAACTTTCAAAGCAGCAGGACTTTTCGGATAGGCTCTTAGATTCTCTATGGTTATGCTGTCTTTGTTCAAGCCGGTTATGACTATAATTTCCCTGTGATTATAAAAGTGAATGCAAATTGAAGGTCAGAGCTCTTAATCCCTGGGTTGGATTGCGTGAAGGGATTAGAGGAGTTTCAAAAAAAGATTTTTATGATACTTACTGCCAATTTAATGTATGCCAATTTAAGGTATTGAATTTTATGTTTTTGTTGAATATTTTAAGATCATTAAAAGTTTTGCAGCCAAACAAATTCAAGAGTTGTTTGAAAATTCAGAGTATGAATAGTTTTTTGTGTCGGTTATGATATATATTCCCACGCTACTATAAGAGTATAGATTAAGAGTAATAGGGTTTCCTCTTAATCTTTGGGTTGGATCGCAGGTAGGGGTCCGAGAATAGGGACTCGGTAACCCTACCGTCTACTTCTAAACTAATTTCTAGGGCGACTTTCTATTTTTCATAATGTCTTTATTTTTAATAAACCTTATGACCGTTCCTAAGTTTTTATATTTATTTATAATGTAGGCGACGGCTTCATCAATTGCCGTGAAGATTAAATACTCTTTTCGTTTTCCTTCAGCTTTACCTCAATAGTATGGTTATAAATTTCTTTATACTTTTGGGCCGGTTATGCGTAAGGTCAGATACACCAGATACTCCTATACGAGGAAAGCAGGGTTTTAAAGAACGAAGTATAAATCCCAAAGTATTTAGCCTTGGATATTTCACTGAAACTTGTATTTAGTACTTGTAGTCTTTCTTCAGAGCATTTTAATTTTGTTAAGTAACATGAAAAACATCTTTAGTGTTTCTTAATGAGATAATATTTACACTTATTTATTACTTTATAGGATTATATTTATGAAGTTTCAATCAAATTAATACCTGCAAAATTTTCAATGCCATTAAAAATTTTGTTTCTATTGAAAATAAATAGCCCAAGCAAAATTAGAATCACGAATTGTTTTTTGGGTCGGTTATGATATATATCCCCGTGTTGTTATAAAATAAGTGTAGATTAAGAGTAATAGGGTTTCCTCTTAATCTCTGGGTTGGATCGCAGGTAGGGATTAGAGAATAGGGACTCGAACCCTACCATCTACTTCTATGTGAGATTAAGAGTAATAGGGTTTCCTCTTAATCTTGGGTTGGATCGCAGGTAGGGATTAGAGAATAGGGACTCAATCCCTGCCAACTAATTCTAGATCAATAAAATGCTTTTTCAATAAAACATTTTTCCAATAAACTGCTTCTCCAATAAACTACTTTTAAGTTATTACCTTTTAGTAAATACATTTAAAACCAATTTATAGAATACTCCCTTATTCTTACAACGTACTTAAATTTAATAAAGTTTATGATTGTTTTAAGATGATTCACTGCTGAATATCTGTTTTTTGAGATCAATTGGGCTTCTCGGTTGAGTTTCTTAGAAGTGTATGCTTCGCTAGAGTAACTATTTCTACGCAGGACAACCTGAAAAATAGCCCTGGAAAGAATAACATGGGACACTTGACAGTTAAAGAGGACGAAATAGTTTAAGAACTATTGACAAATCACTGGCAAGTTACTTAACAGTTACTTAACAGTTACTTAACAGTTACTTAACAGTTACTTGAAAATTACTTGAAAATTACTTGAAAATTACTTGAAAATTACTTGAAAATTACTTGAAAATTACTTGAAAATTACTTGAAAATTACTACTAAAATACCAGTAGGTAGAGAAAAATCTTCTCCACCTGCTTTTACAATTTGAATTCCTCTAAACTTGTTTTTTTCTTAAACCTTAAAGTTTAGAACTTAACATTTTCTCTTGCCCATTGTGCCCCAGCTTCGAGAACCATCTGGTTAAACTCAATAACTCTGGTTTTCCCTGCGAAGTTTTCGGCAACAGCCTCCTTGAAGACTTCTTCATTCAGGCCGGTTGCATTAAGGCCCATAAGGACTCCAAGCATGAAGGAATTGGCAGCTTTCTCAGAACCTGCTTCCTTGGCTTTTTCGGTTGCAGGAACGGCAACAGCCTTTACATTTTCAGGCATTTCAGCTTCGCCGATAGACGAGTCATAGAGGATAAAGCCTCCTTCTCGTACTGCCCCTTCAAACTTTTCAAGGGAAGGACGATTCATAGCTATCAAGATGTCCGGAGTGTAGACCGTAGGAGAGCCTATAGGCTGGCCTGAAATCACGACCGAGCAATTAGAGGTGCCACCTCTCTGTTCAGGGCCATAGGACGGGAACCAGGAGGCATTGAGATTTGCCTTAACTCCGGCCTGCGCAAGGATTAGTCCCATACTGAGGACACCCTGCCCTCCAAAACCAGCAATCTTGGTCTGGATCGGGGCAAAATCCTTTCTGGCAGGTTTTTCTTCGGCACCCGCTTCAATTCCGTAAAGCTTCTCAAGGGCTTCGGTTGTAAAGTCACTGACCCCACGGTACAGAGGTTCGACTTCTTCGGATTTATCCCTGAAGTTCTTGACTGGGAACTCCTTTTCCATCTCCTCATTTATGAAATTGATAGCCTGCTCCGCATTCATCTTGAGGTTAGTCGGGCAGGCGGCAAGGACTTCAACAAAAGCATATCCTTTTCCGTCACGCTGAATTTCAAGTGCCTTATGCACAGCTTTTCTGGCTTTCCTTATGTGGGAGATATCCGAAACTGAAACCCTTTCAATAAAAACTGGAGCCTTAAGGTTGTTAAGCAGTTCGCAGATATGGAGAGGATAACCTGCAAAGCGGGGATCCCTGCCTTCCGGGCATGTTGTAGTCTTTTCGCCCACAAGGGTTGTAGGCGCCATCTGTCCGCCTGTCATCCCGTAAACGGTATTGTTTACGAAAAATACTGCAAGTTTTTCACCCCTGTTTGCAGCCTGGAGAGTCTCATTCAGACCAATGGATGCAAGGTCTCCATCTCCCTGATAAGAAATAACCACAGCATTTTCTTCAGCCCTGGAAACTCCTGTCCCAACCGCAGGCGCACGGCCGTGAGCGACCTGGATGTTACCTGTATCAAAATAATAGTAAGCAAAGACAGCACAGCCCACAGGACTGATCATAACGGTCCTGTCCTGAATTCCAAGATCGTCAATTGCTTCGGCAATAAGCTTATGCAGAACCCCATGTCCGCAGCCGGGGCAATAGTGAGTGGCTGTCGAGGCTACTGGCCCTTTGCGAGGGTAGTCCGCATACAGAGCTTTTGGCCTTCCTATTACTTTTTCTCCATTAATGATTTCCACTGCCATTTTCATGCCTCCCTTGCCATTTCCCTGATTTTATCCATAATCTGGTCAAGGGTCATCAAGTTTCCTCCCATACGATTTACAAGCTCTACAGGCTGTGAACAGTTGATTGCAAGCCTGACATCATATATCATCTGCCCATTGCTCATTTCCACGGAAATAAAGGAGCAGCCCTTATCTGCCAGAGCTTTCAACTGCGCCTCAGGAAACGGGAAGAGAGTCTTAGGCCTGAAAAGCCCGACTTTAATGCCTTCCTGCCTTGCAAGATCCACAGCTGACCTGCAAATCCGGCTGCTGATCCCATAAGAAACAAGGACAATTGAAGCATCATCGGTAAGGTACTCTTCGTAATCGATTTCATTCTGCCTTATGAGCTCATACTTTACCTGCAGTTTTTCATTGAACTTTCCAAGCTCATTGAAGTCCAGAAAGATAGAGGTTATCAGGTTAGGCCTGGTTTCAGCTGTACCGTTAACCGCCCAGGTTGTATCAATCTCAGGAACAATAGCTTGCTTCGGGAATTCAAGTGACTCGATCATCTGCCCGAGCACCCCGTCTGCAAGCACCACAACTGGGTTTCTGTACTTAAAGGCAAGCTCAAAAGCTTTCATGGTAAAGTCGCACATTTCCTGCACTGAGTTCGGGGCAAGCACGATATTTTTGTAGTTCCCGTGACCTCCACCTTTTACTACCTGGTTATAATCCCCTTGCTCCGGCCCTATATTTCCAAGGCCTGGTCCCGCCCGCATAATATCTACAATCACGCAGGGAAGTTCAGCGCCAGCAAGGTAGGAAATTCCTTCCTGCATCAGGCTAATTCCAGGGCCTGAAGATGATGTCATGACTCTGTGCCCTGCCGATGCTCCTCCGTAGACCATGTTGATCGCCGCCTCTTCGGATTCAGCCTGGACGAATTTTCGGCCTATTTTTGGCAAATATTTGGATGCATCATGTAGAATCTCACTTGCTGGAGTTATCGGATACCCAAAGAAACAGTCACATCCAGCATATAGTGCACCGACAATTACTGCAGAGTTGCCTTTTACTAGTTGTGTTGCCATAGTTTTCCTCCTTTCCTGCCTTACCTGTCTTCCTCTTCTTTAAGGGGTATATGAATCTCAATTGCAAGCGGTTCAGGGCAGGTATAATAGCAGCTTGCACAGCCTGAGCAGCCCTCACCTTTGTATTCCACATAATGGTATCCCCGGGCATTCAGGTTTTCACTCATGGAAAGTACGCCTTTGGGGCAGGCTATAAGGCAGCGTCCGCAGGCCTTACACTCCAGAGTATTAATTACAGGGTATGGTTCTTTTTTATCATTCTTTGACATATGAAATCCTCTTTTTGTTCACTTTTCAGTTCTCTTTGGACTCTTCTCAGGTTTCAGGCCCATTCCTGGATTTAGGGGATCCGGAATTTTTGATTCTTCTTCCCGGAATTATCCAGTCCCTGCTTAATTCAACCGGTTTTTTGACAGAAAGAAGAGCATTAGATTTCCATAGTTTTCTTACGTTGTAAATTGTATAATTTAGTAGACAGTAAGTAAGCAGAAAATTAAGATAAAACTATAAAGTGGATTCAGAACCAAATCTTCTTAGAGCAAACTTTCCAGAAAGTTTAAGGTACTTATTTCTTTCCTTTTTTTCCTTTTTTGTTTTGACCCAAAGCTTATTGGCTTTCGGATCAAAACAGGCTTTGTTTACTTTATCAGATTTTGTCTACGTTATCAGATTTTGTCTACGTTATCAGATTTTGTCTACGTTATCAGATTTTGTCTACGTTATCAGGTTTTATTTGCTTTTCTATTATTTGCATTTTCTAGTCTGATCCGATTTTTCAAATAATATCTTTAGTTTAGTTCATTTTGGTCTTTATCCCTGATCTCGACCCTGCGAATTTTTCCGCTAATGGTCTTTGGAAGCTCGTCCACAAACTCTATTATGCGCGGATACTTGTAGGGAGCAGTGACACTTTTTACGTGATTCTGAAGCTCTTTTTTAAGCTCTTCTCCAGGCGTGTATCCTTTTGTGAGCACAACGGTTGCCTTGATAACCTGACCTCTTACAGGATCAGGAGCACCTGTAATTGCGCATTCGAGTACTGCAGGATGCTGGATAAGAGCGCTTTCCACTTCAAAGGGCCCGACTTTATATCCTGAGGTTTTTATGATATCGTCAGCTCTTCCCACAAACCAAAGATAGCCATCTTCATCCATCCAGGCCATATCCCCTGTATGGTAGTAGCCATCGTGCCACGCTTCCTTAGTTTTCTCAGGATCTTTCCCATAGTGGACGAAGAGTCCGACAGGCTTGTTTTCCTTTGTGTTGATTACGAGTTCTCCTTCTTCTCCGACCTCACAAAGTCTGCCGTCCCTGTCCATCAGTTCAATTTTAAAGCCCGGAGACGGCTTCCCGATGGATCCGGGTTTTGGTTCCATCCAGGGGTACGTTGCGATAGTTACAACGGTTTCGGTCTGCCCGAAACCTTCCATAAGCTTTATTCCTGTAAATTCGAGGAACCTGTTGTATACCTCAGGGTTAAGAGGTTCGCCTGCAACGACCGCATATTTAACGGTACTGAAATTGTACTTTGAGAGATCTTCCTTGATCAGGAAACGGTAGATGGTTGGCGGGGCGCAGAAGGTTGTAACCCCGTATTTAGTAGCTTTTTCAAGCATATTTTTAGCTTCAAACCGATCATAGTCGTAGACAAAGACCGCACAACCGGCTATCCACTGCCCATAGAGTTTTCCCCATACGCATTTTCCCCAGCCGCTGTCTGCAACCGTATAATGCAGCCCATCATCTTCCACGTTCTGCCAGTACTTTGCGGTGAGAATATGCCCAAGAGGATAGGTGAAATCGTGTTCCACCATTTTTGGGAAGCTCGCTGTTCCTGAAGAGAAATAAACGAGAGAAATATCACTATTTTTCGTAGCAGCCTCGCCCGAAGGCCGTTCAAAATCAGGGGAGGCTTCTTCGAGTTCTTTCCTGAAATCAATCCAGCCTTCCCGGACATTTTCTCCAACGACTGCTTTCTTGAGCGGGATATTTCCGCATTCGGAGTGCGCTTCGTCTACCTGTTCTGGAACTCCATTTTCCGAGATGCAGACAATCATCTTCAATCCGGCTTTTTTAATCCGGTATACGATATCTCGTGTCTTGAGCATATGGGTTGCGGGTACAGCAATGGCTCCCAATTTATGCAGTGCAATGATACAGTACCAGAACTCGTACCGGCTCTTTAAGGTGAGCATTACATAGTCGCCTTTACCTATCCCGTGCTTTGCAAAGAAATTTGCAGTTTTGTCACTGTAGTACTTCAGGTCTTTGAAAGTAAAGATTTTCTCTTCCCCATTATCATCACACCAGATCATTGCGATCTTCTCAGGGAAATCTCTTGCATAGACATCGACTACATCATAGGCAAAGTTGAAGTTTTCAGGAACAAGGATTTTAAAATTTTTCTCAAAATCCTCATAAGATTCAAAGTCGGTTTTAGAAACAAACTGGTTGAGTAAAGAAGTCATTCTAGACACCCGTTTTCTTAATTTATTTAGATGGTTTTTATATTTTGAAAGCTACATGCCCTCATTTGAATTTCAAGGTTTTAGCCCGGATATCGGATTTCTTATTGGATTTGAGACCAAGCAATATTAACTCAAATCACGTAATTCAAATTACATCAACTCGAATCAAATAAACTTGAACTGCATTTAACCAAATTACATTAAGTAAATTGTATCAGCTCATTACATTAAACCAAACTACATTAAACCAAACTACATTAAACCAAATTACATTAGGTCTAATTGAATTCACGGAGTTAAATCTAATCGAATAACATCAAACCGAGATGCATTAACGAATTAGATTATTACAGTATAACTGCCAGGAACTTGGCTGTCTTTCCTTCCAGGGCTTCCATAGCATGTTCGTAAGTGGAGTCAAAATAAATTGAGTCTCCTTCATTCAGAATAATCTCATTATTGTGAATATAGACCTTCAGGCTTCCTTCCAGCACATAGTTAAATTCCTGACCTGGGTGGGAATTTGTCTCAGGTTTTTCCCCATGTGGTTTGGGTTCAACTGTAACTACAAAAAATTCAGCCTTTTTATGAATGAATTTTTCAGCCAGGTTCTGGTACTTATACTGCTTCCTCCTCTCAACGTTGACTCCTTTTCCATCCCGTGTAACTGTAAATATATTCATGCGCGGCTCTTCCCCTGTAAGAAGAGTAGCCATGTCTACACGCAGTTTATGCGCAATTTCAAAAAGCATACTTGCCGGAATATCCTCAGTTCCGTCTTCATATTTTCCATAAGTTTCATCGGATATTTGCAAATAATCTGCCATGTCTTTGACCGTGAAATCCGAGAGTTCACGCAGTTCACGTACTCGATCTGCAATTTCTTTTATTTTTTCCTGCATGATACGTATTCTCCAGCTGAATTTTTCAAGAATTAACTAAGATCTACTTAAAAACCTTTGGCTTTGCAGATTTTATACCTGCTTACAAAGATTTTTTCTTCCAGATCCATTGAAAATTATAATTGATATACGTTATCATTCAGTCCCTACAGTCATATTTTTATAAAAAATCTGTGGAAGAACTGAATCCTACAGAACCGAGTCTGCAGCTTTAAAAATAAGGTTATTTTACAGGTTTTGGAAAGTAAAGTTATATTACAGATTTTGGAAAGTAATGATTTAAGTCTAATTAATCTTTCAACTTCTGATTTTAACCTTTGTTTTAATTTTTGCTTTATAGTTTATGTTTTAACACGCACTTTTAGCGTAACTGGGATCAGGCTTAACTGGATCAGGTTTTAAACTTCAGATTATACTTTGGAATTTAAATCTAACCCTATAATTAAAACTTAGAGGAAATTTAAATGCGTCTTCGGTTAAGTGAGAAATCGTGACAAATTGCGTCAATGTCCTCAACATTTGTAAAATATTTTAATAAATTATGAGCTGGAACAAGGTATCGATTTCATGTGAATAGGCCAAAAGTCAAGGTCGGCTTCTAATGCAAAATCGATAGCTTTCAGGCAAGAAAATTTCTTAACCGATGACCAATGAAGTTCATTTTAAAGCTTTTAATTTTAATTTCTATTTTCCAATATTTTTTTAAATCAACAATTTTATATGTATCCTTTTAAAAAATAATTCTTGTAAATTCCTGAATTGATGTGTGGGTTAAAATGGCAAAAATTCGAACATTCAGACGGATCTGCTTATTTGCAATTTTTCTGGTTCTGGTTCCTATTTCAGAAACCGGTGCAGCAGAAAATATTTATGTTTCCCCAGGAGAATCGATTCAGGAAGCAGTAGATAATGCCTTGCCGGGCGATACTATCTTTGTGATGCCCGGAGAATATAATGAAAGCATTCAAATCAATCAGGATAATCTGACAATAATCTCGAACTCAAAAAATCCTTACAATACGGGCATTACCGGAGCGGATAGAGAGAACAATGTATTCAAGGTAGTTGCCAGCAATGTGACAATCAGCGGTTTCTCAATAACCGACAGTAAATGTGGAATTTACCTGAATGATGCTCAAAACTGTATCATAAATAACAACATTATATCGGGGAACAAAATCGGGATCCGTCTGTCTAAGTCAGAAAATAACACCCTGAGCAATAATATAGTAACTTCAAATGCCGATTGTGGTATCAAGTTGTTTACCTCTTCAGGCAACACGATATACAATAATTTCTTTAATAATACAAATAATGCCAGGGACGATAAACTCAATACCTGGAACCGGACATCAGGCAACTGCTGGAGTGATTATACAGGTCAGGATGTGGATGCAGATGATATCGGTGACACTGCATATGCCGTAAATCGCCTCACAAAGAGTGTAGACTACAGACCGTTAATGAATTTCATTCCGGAACTTTCCGTGATGCCAGAAGCAATTTTTACTTCCAACGTGACAGTAGGATACGCGCCTCTTACGGTTGAGTTTACAGATGTCTCAGAAAACGCCAGCTCACTATTGTGGAGCCTTGGAAACCGGGGCATATCAAACTCTTTGAACTTTTTGCATACTTTTGTCAATGAGGGTAATTATACGGTTACCCTGAATGCCACGAACAAGAATGGCAGCGACTCTACCAATGTGACTATAAATGTTTTTAAAGCTCCAGATCCCTCAGTTCCCATACTTCCTGATGCTAAGTTCGGTGCCAATGTGACAATCGGGTACGTTCCGCTTACCATCCAGTTTTTAGATTTTTCTGAAAATTCAAACTCGCTGTCCTGGAGCTTTGGGGATGGTAAGAGGTCTTGTTGCCCGGAACCAAAACATACTTTCTGCTGTCCAGGAAACTATACAGTTTCCCTTACGGCAAATAATGATAATGGCAGTTCTTCAGCCTGTGTTGTTGTTCAGGTTCTGAATCAGACAAACCAGTCTTCCACCAAAAATACTGTTAGTCCGGAAGATATCGTATACATTGTTAATCCGAGAGACATCGGAGATTCAGGCTCAAGCCCCAGAAATGGGAGTAGCGGTACCGGGGGACTTCTGAACCGAAAAAGTCTTGAGTATGTTGAGAACTTTGTCCTATCCTTTACTGGAACCTGGCCGCTTGCAGAAGTAGAACCATCGGTAGAACACGAAATCCTCAGATTTGCTGATATTATTAAAAATCTTACAGAAGACTCAGTGTCCAGAAGTGAAGTAAGAAATATTTCTACGCGTGCTATGTTTTTCGGATTCCTTGGAATGGCTCTGGGACTTTCCGCATTTAGAAGAGGCAGAAAATAAGTTAAAAAAGGCAGAAAATAAGTTAATGTTCAAAGTTAAGATTCAAAGTTAAGATTCAAAGTTAAGATTCAAAGTTAAGATTCAAAGTTAAGATTCAAAGTTAAGATTCAAAGTTAAGATTCAAAGTTAAGATTCAAAGTTAAGATTCAAAGTTA
>Ga0183101_1000056_pt5 | contig 14310 bp, 13 predicted proteins | sample Biomet3_FD_127790 | JGI IMG/M metagenome (GOLD analysis project Ga0183101, IMG submission 127790) | Microbial communities from bioreactor (seeded with sewage sludge) at LBNL, California, USA - Biofuel metagenome 3 | ecosystem: Engineered > Bioreactor > Anaerobic > Unclassified ... | reverse complement strand
ACTCCGCACCCTCTGCCCGCGGCACGGGCGGACAAATGGCCCAGGCGAGGCCGTGTTTTAGCCGGGCAGTGCAGCGAAGGCCCACCACCAGGCCGCGCAATAAGTCAGCGCCGTGGCAAGCAGGGCGGTTTTGCGCCGCCAGCCCGCCCAGCGCCCGCGCATGCGCCAGCTTTCCGAAATTCCCAACGCCAGCCCGCAGCCAAGGCCTGCCAGATGCGCCGCATAGTCGGTGTGTTGCCCTTCCGTGCCCAACATGGCCAACAGCGCGGCAGCAGCCGCCACGGGCAGCATGGCCTTGCGGCGGCCCTGCTCCCGGCAGGCCATAAGCCCGCCAATAACGCCAATGGCGGCGAAAAGGGCTGTGGAAAATCCCAGGCTGACAACCGGCGTGGGGCGCAGCACAACGGTTGCGGCATTGCCCAGCGCGCCGCCCAGCAGCGTTAGCCATACGGCCCGGCCAACGCCGGTGAGGCGGGCCAGCAAAATCAGGAACAGCGCGCCGAAAGCCATGTTGCCGCACAGGTGGGGAAGGTCGGCGTGCAATGTCAGCGCGGTGACAACCCTGTACCACTCGTGAAATACCTGAACGCGCACCGTATCGAGCGCGCCAATGCTTCCCCAGACGCCCGGCGGGGGCAGAAAATGCGGCGCTTCCCACCAGCCCACGCGCCAGCCGTGCCAGAGCGCCAGCGGCAACAGGGCCAGAGAGGCCAGAAAGGCATGGGGAAAAACGCGCGCCTGCGGCGGTGTGGGCGGCGCCGCGTTTTCCTGTGTGAAGTCGCGCAGCTCGTTGAGGGCCATTTGTTGCAACAGCGGCGGCACATAAATATATTCCAGGCCGCTCATTTGCACGGTCTGGTGGGGAATGCGGCAGGCATTGAGCACCAGCAGCCAGTCGCGAAAGCGCGCATACCCCCTGACGCCCTGCATGCTGGCGATGGGCCGCCAGGCAAAGGGCAGGCTGTTGGGCCTGCGGCGCACGCGCCAATTGCGTGCATTGATGCGGAGTTGCTGCGGTGGTGTGCGCATAAGCAAAAAAAGCCCCGGCAGAAGTCTGTCGGGGCTCTAAGTTGCGAAAAGAAGGTCTTAGGCCTGCTTGCGCACCGTGGGCTTGGTCACCACGCCCGAGCGCAGGCAACGGGTGCAAACGGTGAGGGTGCGCACGCTGCCATCGGGGAACTGGTGACGCACGCGCTGCAGGTTGGGATTGAAGCGGCGCTTGGTCTTGATGTTGGAGTGGCTCACAAGATTGCCGACCTGGGGCTTTTTACCGCAAAAGATGCATTCCTTGCTCATACATTCCTCCGTATATGCAAAAAAACAGTTCAATTCAAATGCGGCAAAAACAAGGCCCGCGCCGAAGAAAAACAGCGGTGCAAATGGGCATAACCGCGCGAAGAAGTCATATAGCGCATGCCGGGTTGAAAGGCAAGAATTTTTCTCAAAAAAGCCGTTGGGGCGCTGCGGCGGGGTGAGCCGCCGGGGTTTTCACCTTAAAAGCGCTCACGATGCACGTGCGCCTGATCGCTGGCGGTCAGCTGGCGGGGAGATTTAAGTTCATCCTTGTGCCCCACGGCCAGCACGCAAAGCACCCCGTAGTCTTCAGGAATGCCCAGGGCGGCGCGTACGGCTGCTTCCGCCGTTTGATCGCCGTTGGTGCGCAAGCGCATCTGCACCCAGGTGGAGCCGAGGCCCAGGTGCTCGGCCTCCAGCTGTATGAGCATGGCGGCAATGGCGGCATTTTCCACCCACACGTCAGACTTGCGGGTGTTGGCCACCACGGCGATGGCCAGCGAGGCTGTTTTCAGGGCCATTGTTCCGGCATCACGGCATGCGGCCAGCGCCGCGATCATGGCTTTGTCCGTTACGGCCACAAATTCCACGGGCCGGGTGTCTTTTGAAGACGGCGCAAGCAGGCCCGCCTCGAGCAATTGGTCAATCTGCTTATCGTCCACGGGTTGGGCGGTGAATTTGCGCGTGCTGCGGCGCTGGCGCAAGAGGGCTATCATGGTGTCTCCGTGACTGATTTTTGGGGGGAGGATTACAACAAATAAAAGGGGGGGCATTGCCCCCCCTGTCGTCAAAAGCCGAAAGCTACAACCTGGCGGCGTTCTGCTGCTTGAGCTGATCGCCAGGCCCCATGGAGGAAGCCTTGGATGTAGCCATAAGGTAAACTTCGTGCGGGTCGAGAATCAGAATGACCGAGCCGTCGCCCATGATGGTGGCCCCGGAAATGCCCTTGAGGTCGCCAAGGTACGCGCCCAGCGGTTTAATAACGATTTCCTGCCGTTCCAGCAGGCGGTCCACCACAAGGCCCAAGCGGCGATCATTGTCGTGAATAACCACAACGGAAAGCACATCGGGCAGGGGGTCCGTGCGGGGCAGACCAAGCATTTCGGAAAGTTCCACAACGCCCAGAACCTCGCCGCGCAGGGTCACGGCCTTGCGGCCCTTGACGTCGGTGAGGCGCTCGGCCTCAATCTTGGTGGTTTCGGAAACAGCGTCCAGCGGGATGGCATACATCTGACCGGAAACATTGACCATCAATGCATCAATAATAGCCAGCGTGAGGGGCAGGCTGAGCGTGAAGCGCGTGCCCTTGCCCACCTCGGAATAGGTGCTGACGCTGCCCTTGAGGTTCTTGATGTTGGTGCGCACCACGTCCATGCCCACGCCGCGCCCGGAAATATCCGTGATTTTTTCCGCGGAGGAAAATCCGGGGGCAAAGATAAGCTCCAGCGATTCGCGGTCATCCATCTGTCCGGCTTCTTCCGGCGTGATGATGCCCTTGCGCACGGCCACTTCACGCATCTTGGCCGGGTCGATGCCCTTGCCGTCGTCCTCAATTTCAATGGCGACGGAGTTGCCCTTGTGGAATGCGCGCAACGTCACCTTGCCCTTGGGGGGCTTGCCAGCGGCAACACGCACGTCTTCGGCCTCAATGCCATGGTCCACGGAGTTGCGGATAAGGTGGACGAGCGGATCGCCGATAACTTCGACAACGCTTTTATCCAGTTCCGTTTCTTCGCCTTCCATGATGAGGTCCACTTCCTTGCCGCTTTTGCGCGAAAGGTCGCGCACCAGGCGGGGAAAGCGGGAAAACACCGAAGAAACCGGCACCATGCGCACCTTCATGATCGTGTCTTGCAGATCATCTGAAATGCGCGCCATGGCATATGTGGTTTCCGAAAGGCTTTGGGCAACCTGCGAAATATCCACATCGTGGCCGCTGTCCTCAAGCGAACGGGCAATGAGGGTATAGCGGTTGCGGTTGATGATAAGTTCACCGATGAGGTTCATCAGGTGGTCAAGCCGTTCATGGTCCACGCGGATGGTGGAAGAGCCCTTATGGTTTTCCGCGCCGGGGGCCGCGCCTTGCGGGGCGGCGGGTTTGGCGGCTGCAGCGGGCTTTGCGGCTGGCGCGGCAGGCTTTGCAGCAGGCGCTGCCGGTTTGGCCGGGGCCGCAGCAGCGGGCGCGGGTTTGCTTTGGGCCTGCGCTGCAGGCTTTGCAACCGGCGCGGCTGGCTGTGCCAGCGCAGCAGCGGGGGCGGCGGGCTGGTTTGGCGCGGCCGGGGCGGTTGCCTCCGCCGGAGTTGCGGCAGCGGGCGCGGCGGGGGCCTCCAGAGCCTGTTGCACCATGTCGTTGATGATGGCTACTTCCTGTTCCAGCAGGTCCACCATAAGGCCAAAATCTATGCCGCTGATGCGGCCCTGATCCACAATGCCCGCCGTGCGCTCCGCATAGACCTTGATTTCGTCAAAGCCCATAAAGCCGCAGGCGTTTTTGACCGCCACAAGGCAACGGTAAATGGCATCGATGGAATCCTTGTGCCCGCCGTCTTTTTTCAGCGTTTCCAGGGCGGCGTGGATGATTTCCATCTGCTGCCGCACCGTAACGCGAAAAGCGTCGGCGTCGTCGCCTTCCGCGCCCACGGGAATAATGGTGGGCATGACCACTTCAACCGGCGGGTGTTCCGCCTGCGGGGCTGCGGCAGCGGGTTCCTCAACCGCTTCGGCTTCCTGCTCGGGCGCTTCCGCGCCGTTGACCGACTGGGCGTCAAGCAGTTCCTGCGGCAGAGAAATGGGGCCGCCCGTCTGCGCGGCCTGAAGCTGCTTGATCACCGGCGTGAGATCAACCGGCGAGGCGGTTCCAGACTCAATATTGATGCGCTGCACCTGGGCTTCCAGCACATCCACCACAAGCAGCAGCAGGTCTATCAGCTCGTGCGTGGGCGTTATTTTGCCCTGGCGCACGTTGTTGAGCAGTGTTTCCGCCTCATGCGTGAGGGCGTTCAGCTCGTTGTAGCCGATAATGCCGCTGTTGCCCTTCATGTTGTGGAAAAAGCGGAAGATATCGTTGACCAGTTCATCACGGCCAACGGGGTTTTCTTCCAGATCCAGCAGGGCATTGTTGAGGCTTTCTATGGTGTCGTTGGATTCATCAATAAAATCTTTCAGATGCCCTTCGCCAAAGGCCGTAAGCGCATAGGTCGGCAACTGGGGCAATGTGAGCACCCATTCCTTGCCGGTCATGGTTGGGGTTTCGGGCGCGGCGTCGGCGGCGTGATCGGAAGCAACGCTTTCGGGAGCGGGCGCAAGATCGTTTGCGGGAACCTCGGCGACAACCTCTGCGGCGACCTCGGCGGGAGCTTCGGCCGTGACCTCAGGGGCCGCTTCCTGTTCCGCAGGCGCTTGCGGCGCGGCTGCGGCCTGAGGCGCGGGGGCGGGGGTGGTTTCTCCGGCCATGATGGCTTCGATCTGCGCCATGATGTGATCAATCTGCACCTCGCCTTCGGCGTTGGTGGATTCCAGATTGTCGATCATCTGGCGCAGGGCGTCCGTGGAGGCCAGAATGACGTCCATGATCTCAGGCGTCACCACCATCGTGCCCTTGCGCAGTTCGTCAAGGATGTTCTCTGACTTGTGCGCAAGCTGATTGATGCGGTTCAACCCCAGAAAGCCCGACGCCCCCTTGAGCGAATGCATGGGGCGAAAGATATCGTTCAGCAGGGCCAGATTGTCCGGGGCCTTCTCAAGTTCAAGAAGATTTGGCTCGATGGTTTCGAGGTGTTCTTTGGCTTCCGCGATGAAGTCGGCAAAAAGTTCCGGATCAAAAAATTCCTGGCTCATAATCCATACCTTTATATGGCTGAAAGCACACTACTGCCTGATATTGACAGCTATGTGTTTCTTATCGGCTAGCCCAGAAGCATCTTTATATTACGGACCATTTTTTCGGGCTGGGCCGGTTTTACCATGTAGAGGTTCGCGCCGAGGCTCATGCCGGTCTGAATATCCTTTTCCTGTCCTTCTGTGGAAAGAACGATAATGGGGATGTCCTTATAGGCGTCCTGCGCGCGAATGGTCTTGATAAACGTGAAGCCGTCCATGCGGGGCATGTTCACGTCTGAAACGATAAGGTCCACCGGCTCAAGATTGTAAAGCTTTTCAATGGCGTCAAGACCATCTTCGGCCGTGCTTACCTTGAAGCCCTCGCCCTTCAGCACAAAGGCCACCAGGTTGCGGATAGTCTTGGAGTCGTCGACGACCATAATATGTTTTTTCATGAGTGTGATCCTGTCCGTCTGATGTTGGCTGCCGCTTGAAAAATTCCAGAGAACTCTAGAGATTATTCAGATTGTTGGCAAGTCGGTCACGGCAATATCATGGGTGTGTTGCTCAGACTTCAATAAGTTTTTCCACAATCATTTCCGGGTCGATAATGCCATGGAGGCGGTCATTGATGTCGGCAAGGCCGCACAAAAATTCCGCGCCCGCCCCCAACTGAGCCTCAACGTTCCAGTTTATGCTGTTTTGGGGAACCAGATACATGGTGTGAACTTTATCAATGATAAGCCCCAGTTGCATCTCGTCCGTTCCGCAGACAATAATGAAACTTCGCTCATTATAGCGTTTTTCTTCTTCCGTGGTCAGCAGTGCATCCAGGTGCAGCAGAGGCGTTACCTTGCCGCGCAAATTGACCACGCCCGCGATGAACGACGGGGCCATGGGCAGGCGTGTGAGCGGCATATAGCGCAAAACCTCCACAATCACCGGCACGGGCAGCAAAAAAATTTGCCCCCGCACATAGAAAGAAACCATCTGCACCTGCGCTTCTTCTGCCAGCCGCATGCGCAGGCCGGGGCGCGAGGCTTTTTCCTGCCGTTCTTCCCCACGGGCGGCAACGGCGGCGTCCGGGGTCAGAGCCAACCCCGGCAGCGCCTGTTCCGGGTCAAGCACCGGCATGCCGTTCAGGGTCTCGCTGCCCAGGTATTTCTGCACAAAAGCTTTTTCCGCAGGGCTCAGCGTCGTGTCCGCATCCTGCGGCACGGCAAGGCATTGGTCGGCAAAGTATTCTTCGGGCGTTTTCAGCATAGCGTTACCACTTCTTCCGCGAGCGAATCATAGCCGCGCGCGCCGCGTGAGCGGGCATCGATGTCATAAATGGTGCAGCCCTGGGCGCTTGCCTCGCGAAAATGCGTGTCCACCCCAATGACCGTTGAAAACATGGATTGCCCCATCTTGCGCCGCATCAGTTCCAGCACCCGCGTGCAGGCTTTCGCCCGCTTGTCGTACATGGTGGGCACCGCCCGGTAGCGGATGGCCCGGCCCAGCGCCTTGTTCAATGTGTGCAGCGTGTCGAACAGCAGCTTGAGCCCGTGCAGCGCCAGAAAATCTGTCTGGATAGGAATAATGAGCAGATCCGAGGCCACCAGCGCGTTGACCAGCAGAATGCCCACATGCGGCGGACAATCCAGAACTATATAGTCATACTTTTCGCGTATATGCGCCAGGCTGCGCAGCAATACGCTGCCTTTGGCCTGCCGTTCCTGAAAATCCAGTTCCAACTCCGAAAGCCGAATGCTGCCGGGGGCCACATCCATGCCGGGCAGGGCATTGGGATGTATGAGCTTTGCCCAAAGCTCCGGCCAGGCCGTTTCATCCGCAAGAAAAAGGTCGTGCAGGCTGTGGGTTATGCCCTCCGGATAAATGCGCGCGTGCAGCGTTGCGCAGGCGTGCGGATCCAAATCCAGAACAAGAACGCTTTTTCCCATGCGCGCTAAGGCACTGCCAAGCGTAATGGATGTCGTGGTTTTGCCGACGCCCCCTTTCTGATTGGCGATCGCCAGAATTTTTGCGCACATATGCTCGAAATCAGCTCATTTTGCGGTAAACGATGGTTCCTTTGTGATGCTCAAGCTGGAATGCGCGGCTGATGTTGTGCAGCGATTCCGAATGCCCGATAAGCAACGCCCCGTTGATCTCAAGATTGTCATAAAAGGCGTTGATGACCTTGCGCTTCATTTCATCGTCAAAATAGATGATGACGTTGCGGCAGAAAACAATTTGTGATTTTTCAATGCGCCGCAGCTGTTCCCGGTCGTTAAGGTTGATCTGCCCAAAGGAGATGAGCGCCTTGAGTTCCGGCTTGATCTTATACTGGTTATTCTCGGCGATGAAGTAGGCATCAACGATTTCCTTGGGCGTGGTGCGCAGGGCATAATCGTTGTAAACGCCGCGCCGTGCCGCCGCCAGAACGGCCTCAGAAAGATCGTTGGCCGTGATTTTTATGTCCCAGCTGGCAAGTTCGCTTTTCAGCACTTCAGAAAGAATGATAGCCAGGGTGTAAGGTTCCTCACCCGTGGAACAGCCAGCGGACCAAATGCGCAAGCGCTTGCGCCCCGCCTTGCGGCACTGGTCGATAATGTCGGGCAGCACGCTTTTTTGGAACACTTCAAGCTGCGGCGGATTGCGAAAAAAGCTGGTTTCGTTGGTGGTGACCACCTCAAACAGCTTGTTGAGTTCCGTGCGGCGGCTGGCATCGAACCGCAGAAAATTGTAATAATCGCTGTAGCTTTTAAGGTTCAATTCCTTGATGCGGTTGGAAAGCCTGTTCTCGACAAGGTATTTTCTGTTTTCGGCAATAAAAATGCCGCACTGTTGATAAATAAAATCACGCAGTTGCAAAAATTCTTCGTCGGAAATTTGCAGGTCTTTGCGAAATGGTGAAGCGGCCCTGGCCGCGTCTGCCGGTTGCCCCGCTGGCCGAAAGGCCGCTGTGGGCGAAAGGGGCGGGCGGTTGGCTGCCGTTGAGGGAGGCGTTGTGCGCGAGGCGCCAAACCCGCTCGTTGGCGTGGTGGAAGCCGTGGTGCGCGGTTGCGTCGCACCGAACGCGGGGCGCGCCGGTTGCCCAAGACCCGTTTGGCCCAGGCCGGTTTGTCCCAGCGCGGGCCGAGGAGCTGCTTGCCCCAAGCCCGGTTGCCCAAGGCCCGGACGGGGCGTCGCCGGTTGGCCCAGCCCCGTTTGTGCTGGCGCTGTTTGTCCCAGCGGGGGGCGCGTTGCCGTTTGCCCGGCTGCGGGGGCGGCCGCGCCCAACGTTGTTTGCGGGCGTGCAAAAGTGCTGCCTGCGGGTTGGGCGGGCGCTACGGGCGCGGCGGGCGTGGTTTTGAAAGGAGAAGCAGGGGCCGGGGCGGCGGTGGCGGGCGCAGCGGGCCGAAATGCCGAGGGCGCGGCGGGCGTTGTTGCCGCTGGTTGCGGCGCCGTTGGCTTAAACGCCGAAGGCGCGGCCGGTGGCGGCGTCAGCGTGGGCCTGGGGTGCTGCTCCGTTGGTGCGGCAGCGTTGCCGGAAGTGGCGGCGGAGCCGCTGGCAGGCGCTGAACCGAGCGGTTTTTTGGAGAATAACGAGGGGGGCTGTGACATACCTACTCCTGTTCGGCCTGGATCGTTGCCACCGCTTCTGCCGCCGCATGCTGGATTTCAGTATCTTCATGGTCCATCATGCCCAGCAGAACGCTGAACGCCACGTTGCCGCCGATTTTGCCGAGGGCCTCAATGATCTTGAGCGTAACCATGGGGCTTGAGGTCTCAAGCATTTGCGCCAGCAGGGGAACTGCATCGGCAATTCTGTGTATGCCCAGCGCCTCGATGGCGCGGATGCGCACCCATTCGTTTTCGTCGCCGAGCGCTTCAAGTATGTAGGGCAGCACCGCCGGAGTGCAGATTTGGCCAAGAAGGTCCACCACGGCAAGGCGGACGTCCTTGTCCTCGTCGGCAAGACGGGGCAGCAGGGAGGGCAGATATTCCTCGGCCTGCGGACCGAGATTCAAAAATGCCTCAACGGCCACCTGGCGCGTGCGGGGCGAGGCGTCTTCAAGGGCGGCCGTGATTACATCCAGGTTTTCCGTGATGCTGTAGCGGCCCAGCGCATATATGGCCATCATGCGCTGCATGGGGTCTTCGCTTTGGGCGCGTTCCCTGAACAGCTGGTTCAGCTTGGGGCTGTGCAGATTGATGCAGGCTTCCAGCGCCATCTCCCGCACGTCCACATATCTGTGGTCGATCTGGGCAAAAACCAGGTCTTCCACATCGGGGCACGAGGGTTGGTTGCCAAAGAAAACCAGGGCGCTTTTGAGCGTTTCGGGATCTTCCGAATCGTTCATGACGGTAACGAAGAAGGGGGCGTCTTCGCAATTGCCAAGCTGCGCAAGGTCGGCGGCGGCCATGCGCTGCAGCTCTGGGCTGACCTTCCAGAAAACCGCCTTGAGATCGGCAACGCAGCTGTGGTCGGCCATCAGATGGCAGGCATCCATGGCCAGCAGCACGCGTTGCTCCTCATCGCTGTGCAGGGCCTCCCGCACGGCGTCATTGAACCCAATGGCGGCGATGGCGCGAACCGTCGCCTCGTAAAGCTCGTCCTGACGTTCCCTGTCGAGAGCTGCCCCCATATCAATGACGGCCTTGCTGCAGCTGTCTGTTCCAATGGAGCTCAGGCCTTGCAGAGCCGCCATGAGCACGTCTTCGTCGTTGTCTGTGAGGGCGTCAAGAAGGTAGGTGCGCAGCCGTTCCTGCGACTTTGCCGCCAGCAGGGGCAGGGCCCGCCCGTTGAGAATCTGCACGATGGCCTTAACGATTTTGTGGCGCAGGGCCTCGCGAACGTTTTCAAGCGAACTGAAGAGCAGGGGAATGGATTTCACATCGCCCATGTCGCCAAGGGCGTCCACAATGGCCGAGCTGACAAGGGGCGAGGCCTGCGAAAGAAGTTTGACCAGGGCGCTGGCGGCCGAATAATCCTTGATTTTTGCCAGGGCCTCCACCACGGCGAACTGCACCCATTCTTCATCGTGCATGGCCTGGCAGAGGGAGTTCACGGCTTCGGGAAAGGCCAGGTTGCCAAGGCTCACGGCCGCCTGATAGCGCACGTTCACTTCCGGGTCTTTCAGCAGGGCGCGGCAGAGCAGCAAACAGGCTTGATGCGTGCGGCAATAGCCCAGAATATCGGTGATGAAGATGCGCAGATCGACATCATCATTCTGAAGATAGGGCTGAATGCTCTCAATGCTGTCTGAGCCGATTTCGCGCAGAATATCCATGGCCACGTTGCGCACCGGCGCTTCGTCGCTGCGCAGCAGGGGCAGCAGCGACACGACCACCTGCGGCCCGCGAATTTTTCGCAGGGCGTATTCGGCGGCTTCCTGAACGCCCACGCTGGGGCTTTTGATGTTTTCGCAGAGCATGGGCACGGCTTCCTGAAGGCCCATGTCCCCGACACTGAAGGCCGCATCACGGATAGCATCGTTATCGCCCGATTGCAGGGCTTCAAGAAGTGCTGCGTGTGGATTTTCCATGTTCATAGTCTGTCCTGATGAAGGGTCAGCCTTTGACCGTTGTGATTATGGCATTGGCAATGTCGTCCACGTCAAGAATGAGATTGGCGAGCTTGGCGTCCACAACCGCTTTGGGCATGCCGTAAACCACGCACGATGCTTCGTTCTGCGCCATAAGGCAGCCGCCCTTCTCGCAAAGAATTTTTGCACCTTCGCACCCGTCCGAACCCATGCCCGTGAGCATAACGCCCAGTGTGCGCCTGCCCATGGCCTTGCCCGCGGATTCAAAAAGCACGTTTACAGAAGGTTTGTAAAGCGCGTCGCGGGGTTCTTCGGCAACAAAAACTTCTGGCAGCGGCCCGCGCATGCGAATGCCGATATGCTTGCCGCCGGGGCTCACATAGGCGTGCCCCACCTTGAATTTGTCGCCATCCACCGCTTCTGAAACGCTTATCTGGCAAACGCTGTCCAGCCGCTTGGCAAAGGGGTTGGTAAACGCCGCTGGCATGTGCTGCGCAACAAGTATGCAGGCGGGAAAATCCGCCGGAAGCGCCGAAAGAATTTTTTGCACCACCGGCGGCCCGCCAGTGGAAACGCCGATAACCACGAGGTCGCGCGGCCCTGGGCAGGGTGTCTGCACATAATCAACCGGCTGCGAGGGCTGCGGGCGCGGAACGGGAACCTGAATATGGTTGAGGCGCCGATATTTGAGCTTGATAATGGTTTTGCGCCGCGCCAGCGCCTTGACCTTTCGCCGCAATTCCACGCCGAAGTTTTCCCGGTCGTGGCTCATCGTTTTGGGAATAAAATCCAGCGCGCCGCTTTCAAGAGCTTTCAAGGTGCTTTCGGCCCCGCTTTCAGTAAGCGAGCTGACCATAAGAACCGGCAGCGGCGTCTTTTTCATCAGGCGCTGCAAGGCCCCTAGTCCGTCAAGGCGCGGCATTTCAACATCAAGAGTGACGACATCGGGATCAAGCTCTTCGGCTCGTTGCAAGGCCTCTTGTCCGTCGCGGGCATACCCAGCAACCTTGATATCAGAATCCTGCTCCAAAAGCGAAATAATTGTATTGCGCATAAAGGCTGAATCATCAACCACGAGAACACGGATCATATGGTAGGCTCACTCCAAAAAATTCTTTCATTTCATTTTTTGTATGCTACGTCAGGCACTGTATTTTTACAAATAAAAAATTACTTGCCAAACTACGCGGACTCGCTTATCTTCCCTTCCTCGACGGGATGTGGCTCAGCTTGGCTAGAGCGCAGCGTTCGGGACGCTGAGGCCGCGCGTTCAAATCGCGCCATCCCGACCAGCAAAACCAAGGGTTTACGGTGTTTCACCGTAAACCCTTTTTGCTTTTCTGTTGCATAATTCCCACCAATCATCGGGATTCTCCGCTCTTGCGCTCTTCCGCAGCCCCGCTGGCTGTCTTTGTGCCGCCTCTTTTCCCTTGGAAGAAATGCTTTTTCTTCTTCGTGCCCATAAGAATCGGCAAGTTTTCCCATTTCATCAGTGCCGCTTACAACACAGCGTGAATGAGAAGTTATGCCATTCTGCCCTTTATTCTTCCGGGGCGGATGTGGCAGGAATATGGATCAATATGAATGGTAACTAACTGTGAAAATTTATTTTTTTGTAAGCATCGCTTGGTGGGGCGCTTTCTGCAGCATAGCGTGACGGGTAATTCACAGCGGGGCGGTGCGTTGAGCAATGTTGTTATGGGGTATATAACATCCGATCAATTGCGGTGTATTCAAAATTATTAAGAAAATACAATCTGTTATAGTAGTAATAAACGGCGCTTTTCAGCGGACGGCCACGCGGAGCTGCTCGGTGCGGCATCGGAAGTTGTATAACGCTGGCACAAGGGCGGTGCGGATTTTGCGGCCGTGAGACGCGGCGTTTAGTGCGGGTAAAATCACAAACAAATGCGCGGGCGTCGCACTCCGAAACGCATATATTTTTTATATATTCTTTCAGGTTACCACAATGAGCGTGCTCTTTCTGTTCACAACGGTGTCTGTGGCAATTTGGTGCTTATAAAAAACATTTGAACCGGAGCGAAAATGGACAGCAGAAAAATTGTTAGGTTTGTTTTGTTGGGTGTTATGCTGTGCTTGTGCGGTATGATGTGTGCTTGTGCTACTGCCGGTAACGACAGCTTGAGAAAAGAAACGGAAGCCTCGGTTAATGATAAAATCAAGCCCGGCGAAACCACAAAGGCTGAAGTGAAAAGCATGTTTGGTTCGCCCCTTAATACGTCCTTCACCGACAGCGGGCAGGAAATATGGAAATATGAACTGTCCAATGTCAGTGCGGATGCAACAAGCTTTATTCCTGTGGTGAGCATTTTTGCAGCCAGTTCAAGTGGCAAAAAGAAAGAGCTTGTGGTCTTTTTTGACGACAAAGACGTGGTGAAAAAATTTAATATGAGTGAATCGGCCGTAAAGATGCGGCATGGACTTTTAAACCAGTAAGTTCTGGCGAAAAAAACGGCGATCACCATAAAAAAAGCCCGCTTCGCAGGGTGATGAGCAATCATCATAGCGAAGCGGGCTTTTTTTATATGTTATTTTTAGGCGGCAACGCGTGCCGTTTGCGACTGCCGCCTTTGGGGCCGGGGCAATGCCTAGCTCAGCGTGGTGAGGCGCTTGATGGCTTCTTCCGTATCCTCCGGCGAACCAAAGGCCGTGAGGCGCACATAGCCCTCGCCGGAAGCGCCGAAACCAGCGCCAGGCGTGCAAACAAGCGCCGCGTCGTGCAGCAGGTGGTCGAAAAAGCCCCACGAGGTCGTGCCCTGCGGCACGCCAACCCAGATATAGGGCGCGTTAACGCCGCCGTAAACGGCAAGCCCCATGGAAGCGGCAGCGGCGCGCAGCTTGTCGGCATTGCGCTGATAGCCCCGGATGACGTCCATGATCTGCGCCCGGCCCTCCGGGCTGTAGGTAGCGGCGGCGGCACGCTGCACAATGTAGGGGCAGCCGTTGTATTTGGTGCATTGGCGGCGGTTCCAAAGGCCGTTGAGCGCGATGCGCCCGCCCTTGCCGTCGCTGACCTGAAGCGCCTTGGGCACAACCGTGTAGGCGCAGCGCAGGCCGGTAAAACCGGCGGTTTTGGAAAAGCTGCGGAATTCCACAGCCACTTCCTGCGCGCCTTCCAGCTCATAAATGCTGTGCGGAATGGCGCTGTCGGTAATATAGGCTTCATAGGCCGAATCATAAAGAATGATGCAGCCTTCGCGCCGGGCATAATCCACCCACCCCTGCAGAGCCTGGCGCGAAAGCACCGTGCCCGTGGGGTTGTTGGGGTAGCACAGATAGATCATGTCGGGGCGCATTTTGGGAAATTCCGGCACGAAGTCGTTTTTTTTCAGGCAGGGCAGATACACAAGCTTGTTCCACTGCTTGCCATCAAATTCGCCAGAGCGGCCCGCCATGATGTTTGAATCCACATACACGGGGTACACGGGGTCGGTCACGGCCACAATGCTGTTTTCAGCGAACAGTTCCTGAAAATTGCCCACATCCGATTTTGCGCCGTCGCTCACGAACACTTCGTCGGGGCTCAGGTCAACGCCGCGGGCCTTGTAATCGTGTTCCGCAATGATTTCGCGCAGAAAGGCATAGCCCTGTTCCGGGCCGTAACCGTGAAACTTCGCGGCGTCGCCCATGTCGTCCACAGCCTTGTGCAGGGCTTCGATAACGG
>Ga0183101_1000106_pt21 | contig 14321 bp, 17 predicted proteins | sample Biomet3_FD_127790 | JGI IMG/M metagenome (GOLD analysis project Ga0183101, IMG submission 127790) | Microbial communities from bioreactor (seeded with sewage sludge) at LBNL, California, USA - Biofuel metagenome 3 | ecosystem: Engineered > Bioreactor > Anaerobic > Unclassified ... | reverse complement strand
GTTGTACTCCTTGAGTAGGGCAAATGCCGCGTCGCGGGAGATGCCCGCATCGAGGGTGCCCGTCATGTCGGCCTCGATGGCATCCGTGGCGGCACGGGAGAACTCGGCCGCAGCGGTGGCAGGGACTGGCTCCGGCTCGACAGCTGGCTCCGGCTCGGGCTTGGCTGCCGGCGCTGGCTCTGCCGTGGAGCTCGCGCTCGCTTCGCTGCCGGCCGCGATCTCATCGAGCGATGCAGCCGCGTTGTCGGTCATCACGCCGCCCACCTGCGCCTCGATGTCTGCGCGGGTGACGGTCTCGGGCTTCATCTGCGGGAAGAGCAGCACGTCTCGGATGGCGGGCGCATCGCAGAACAGCATGATCATGCGATCGATGCCATAGCCGATGCCACCCGCAGGGGGCATGCCATACTCAAGCGCCCGCACGTAGTCGTAGTCATAGCCCATCGCCCCGTCATCACCAAAGCCCTTGGCGGCGACCTGCTCGGCAAAGCGACCAGCCTGATCGACCGGATCGTTGAGCTCGGAGAAGGCGTTGGCATACTCATGTCCGGATATGACCAGCTCGAAGCGGTCGGTCAGACGATTGTCCTCGTCCTTGCGCTTCGAGAGCGGACTGACCTCCTCTGGATAGTCGCACACGAAGGTCGGGTCGATGATGGTTGCCTCGCCCAGCTCGTCGTAGAGCTCGAAGACGAGTTTGCCCACGCCCCAGTTGGGCTGCCACTCGATGCCGTTGGCCTCGCAGATCTCGCGCAGGTGCTCGATGGGGGTATCCATGTCCACATGCTCGCCCACCGCCTCCGAGGCGATGTCGGCAAGCGGGCGAGAGGTCCAGGTGCCGCTCATGTCCACCGGTTGCCCCTGGTAGGTGATGACCTCACGGCCCTCCTCGCAGCCACAGACCTCGCGGGCTATGGTCTTGAAGAGCCCCTCGGTAAGACGCTTCATCCCATCGAGGTCGGAGTAGGCGCAGTACGCCTCCATGCTCGTGAACTCGGGATTGTGGGTGAGGTCCATGCCCTCGTTGCGAAACTGACGGCCAAGCTCAAAGACACGCTCCATCCCACCCACGATGAGGCGCTTGAGCGGCAGCTCGGTGGCGATGCGCAGGAAGAAGTCGCGGTCGAGCGCGTTGAAGTGCGTCACGAACGGCTTGGCGTTGGCACCGCCGAGGATGGCGTGCATCATGGGGGTCTCGACCTCCATGTAGCCGTCGGCCTCCATGTAGCGGCGAATGAGCGAAATGATCTGGCTTCGGCGGCGGAAGGTGTCGCGCACCTCGGGGTTCATGATCAGGTCCACGTAGCGCTGGCGATACCGAACCTCACGATCGGTGAGCCCATGGAACTTCTCGGGCAGTGGGCGAAGGCTCTTGGAGAGGATCGTGAGACCAGAGGGAGAGACGGACAGCTGCCCACGGCGCGTACGCAGGACGGTTCCCGTGGCACCGATGATGTCGCCGAGGTCGAGCTGGCCGAGAAGCGCCCAGTCTCTCTCGCCGAGGTTGTCCACGCGGCAGAAGAGCTGAATGGAACCCGTGACATCCTCGAGCACGACGAAGGCCGCCTTACCCTGGTTGCGGATGGCGCGAATCCGACCGGCTACGGAGATCTCGTCATCGGTGCCTTCGCCGTTGGCGAGGTTGACATATCTCTCTTCGATGTCGGCCGCATGGGCTGTGACCTCAGAACGGACGGGATAGGGATTGACTCCCGCGTCGATGATGGCCTGACGGCGCGCGCGACGCGCAGTCCTCTCGTCGACAGGCGTGGAGCTGGCGTTATCGTCGGACATGGTTCCTCCGTGAGTGTGGTGGGCCGTCGGGACAAAAGAACCCCGCACCTGCGAGTCGCAGACACGGGGCGAAAACTAACGCACTCGCACGAACGCTAGCGGGTAATCGCCGTGATCGTGTATTTCTTGTTCTTGCCGGAAGGTGTGACGAACTCGACCTCGTCACCCTTCTTGTGGCCGATGAGAGCGGCACCAGCGGGTGACTCGCTCGAGATCTTGCGCTTGAGTGAGTCGGTCTCGGTGGTACCCACGATCGTGAACTTGATCTTGCCACTGTTCTCGTCATTAAGCTCGACGGTGGTGCCGATGGAGACCTTGAGGCTACGCTTCTTTCCGTTGTCCTCCACGACCTTCGCCACCGAGAGAATCTGGCGAATCTCGGTGATGCGCGAGGCGTTCAGGGACTGGTCCTCCTTGGCAGCATCGAACTCGGCGTTCTCGGAGAGGTCACCAAAGCCGCGGGCTTCCTGGAGGGCCGCCTTGATCTCGTCGGTCTTCTCGCCTTCGCGATATGCGAGCTCATCGAGGAGCTTCTGCTTGCCTTCTGGGGTGAGAATGATTTCCTTGCTGTTATCCATGCTTCGCTCTCTACGGTCGTGATCGTGCGTTACTGTGCCTGTCCGTGGCAGAAGGGCTTACTCGTTGTCAGAGCTGAGCTTAGCACCGCACTTAGAGCAGAATGCGTTGCCGGCGGGATTCTTGGTACCGCACTTTGGGCAGAAGACGACATGCTCGGCAGGAGCAGACTCGTCGACGTCGGCGTCATCCTCGTCCTGGACGACCTCCTCGGCCTCGTTATCCTTCTCGCTCTTCTCGGTCTCCCCGTCCTTGTCGGACTTCTTGAGCTTGTCGTCATCGCCCTCGTCCATGCCCTCGCGAACGTTCTTGACGGTCTTGCCAAGAGCGGAGCCGAGCTTGGGGAGGTTCTTGGGCCCAAAGATCACCAAGACCACGACCAGGATAACGACGAGCTCCGGAACACCCAATCCGAGAATCATGTGAAAGCCCTCCAATTTGAGTCTATCGCCGGCCTGTGGGCCGAAAACCGCATGTGTAGTATAGCCGAGCCATAGAGCTACTCACAATCTTCTAAACTGTGAGCGTCGCAACTTGTTACTGTATCCCCCAAGCGGAGGGTTTTGAGTCGTGCCAATGCTATTTATTGTGTCAACTGCCATATGTATTGTGCTGGCAGTCATTGTCGCCGCGTTGCCATGGCTGCTCGCCAAGCGCGGCGTGACCATGCGTCGTACGCGCTTCGGAACGACCCTCGTCTTCGATTCGACGGATGCCGACGGGACGCCCGTACGCCTGCTCAACGTGAACGGGACCTTTCAGAGCGTGTGCTACACACAACCTGACCTGCGCTTCGAGCTTGCCTGCATGTATCACAGAAACATGGCGAAGGTCATCGAGACCTGTGGCGCCCAGCGCGTGCTCGTGATGGGCGGGGGCGGGTATTCGCTCCCCGCCTATCTGGCCACACACGGCGACGCAAGCGTAGACGTCGTCGAGATCGACCCAAAGGTCACGGCGCTCGCACGTGAGTTCTTCTTTCTGGAAGAAGCCGAAGAGGCGGGGGGGCCACGACTGCATCTGGCAAACGGTGACGGCTGGGACTATCTGCGCGCCGCCGAGAAGTACTTCGATGTGGTCGTGAACGACGCATTCTCGGGCAACCGCCCGCTCGGACCGCTCAAGACGGATGAAGGCGCACGTGTGGTTCGAGGGCATCTCGCTGCAGGCGGCGTTTATCTTGCCAACGTTCGCTGTACCTTGGAGGGGCGCAGGGCGCGCACGCTCAGGGAGGTGTCCGATGCATTCGGGAGTGAGTTCGCTCACGTGGCGTACGTGCCGGAATGGCCAGACAAACCCACCGAGCCAGGTAACAACACCTTTATCGCAAGCGACCGCGAGCTGAGCCTCCCCGAGGGTGCCGTAATCGTGAAGTAAATGCGGGTTAGTTCACACCAAGCGAAAGTAGCCAGCCGATAAGAACGAGCTGTGCCGTAAGCGCGAGCGGTACCGTCACGTAGAAGCGAGCCTTTCTTGTCTTGTGGTGAAACAGGACCATGGCCAGAAGCGCCCCTCCCGCACCACCCAGCAGGGCAAGGGCGAGTAGCGTCACCTCGGGAATGCGCCAACGGCCCCGTCGCGCACGGCGCTTGTCCGCACCATATACGAGAAATGTGACAAGATTGATACCCGTAAGGTAGACGAAACCCACCTCTGGGAACAGCGCCTGCGGTATAAGCTCGGTCACTGCGCGTCCCCTCCCAACCGCTGGATGCCATCTGCGAAGATTCGCGCCACACTGGGAGTCGCACGGTGCCATCGGCTTGTATCCCACGGGCGTGAGGTGTGACAACGGGTGCTCGTCTGATTCTTGCATACCCTAGGTGCGGGTATTTGATAGATTTGTGCGCCACCCACTTTGGTCGTCTCTCAGCCCAATGCAATACATCCATATTTATGTATATATTTTCGTTTCTAACCCTATTTATTGCATATACATGCATGCCTTCAGAGCGGGGCGATGGCACACCACACAAAACTGCCGTTTTCTAACATCTCCCTCGTATGGGAGACGCGTCTTTCACCAACCGGCCCGTATAACAGTCGCGCTCGCCAGAGATTACGCGCTGCCAGAGCGTTATTCGTCGGTCCCATGTCTTGCCCTGTCGCCTTTTGCCGCCGTCTTTCCTTCTCTGCCCGAGCGAAATGCGAATCCACTCGATCTCCTGCTCAAACTCCGAGTACCTCATCACCTGACTCGTCCGTAGCGAAAACTGAACCATCCCCGCATAGCTTGCGAGCTGGTTTCTTCTACGAGAATCCATCACCTCGCGCAACTCGTTGGAGTGGACAGAATATGCGTCATAGTCAATCCGCGCCAAGATGACTCCGCGTCTACCGTGGGCAGCGATCGTGATATCGGGGATTCTCTCCACGTACGTACGGCGCGACGCGGAGTCCATGCCGTCGTAGACTGCCAATGCCTCGTTGAGGGTCACCTTGCCCAGGGCATATCCGCCGAGCCCCGGCGGGAGCTCGAACTCCATCGCAAGCCCCCATTCCATCGGCGACCTTGCCCCATCGTGAACGTATTTCAGAGCACGCAGGGCACGGGCCTTCCCATAGAAACCTTCGGGCAGGCCGCGTACGAAAGAAAGAAGCTGCCTTACTGAGACAAGCGGGGCATCATCGACGCTTGGCCTGTACACGACGCCGGCATCCTCAAGCCAGTCAAGCATATAGCTCGAGCACAGGGAGTTTCCCGCCGCAATGGCACCAATGCGGTCCGTCACCCCTGCAACCTGCACAAACGTAAGCGCAGGCGAGGTAATCCACACGTTACGCCCTCGGATGCCAAGCGGAATGAGCGCACCTTCTGGAAGCTCCGATGAACACAGATGGCTTGATACCAACGCGGTGGCGTGCCGAGCGTTGGGTGACGACACCATCACATCGAGCTTTTGATCCCCGATGTCGAGTATTGTCACAAGATGATCGACGAGGGCCACCTCTGGAGCGTGATCGGGAGCCTTGACCGCATGCTCGAACTCCTGAAAGCGCGAGCAGGGGTTTCGGTGATGTACGTACCAGTCCAGAGCAGAATGGTGTGATATGCATATGTCCATGGCGCACTCCTTCGCGTAGCGATGCGCCAACGGTATTCCCGCGGATGACGAAAAGGCCGAAATCGTTGAGAATCTACTTCCGATATCTGGCGACATCCTTACGGTAATCTAGCGGATGATGCGCTTTTCCCTGCTCGGAGGTATCACCCGTAAGCCTGCCACGACACGGCTACGCACCGTTGCCACGAGTCCTGTTATAGCCACCGTCACATGCGTCAAACGCGGTTATGGTGTCGCGTTCCAAGTCATCAAGAGAGCGGTAGCCGCTCCCACGAAGTGCAATCGTGCGGATGGTAAATGCGTCACCATACGACCAGTCAGCATATACGTCACCGTTGCCATGGCCGGAGAAGTGCTGGGTCACGCGGCCAAGCACACGCTGCGCCTGGCCAACGTAGTACTTGTCGCGTGCAGCGTTATATAGGACGTAGACGCCCGCGAACTCCCCCTCGCCAACATTTCCAAAGCTTGCGCGACGCGCGGCGAGAAAGGCCTCGGGTGTCATCTCGACACGTCCGCTCGCCAAGGCACGGATGCGTCTTCTCACCGAACGACGACGACGTGTGACGGCAAGTCCGACGAGTCCCAACACGACAACGAGCGACAGAAGTGCAAACAGCCCAAAGCGCCTCAACAGCGCGCGATACTCAAGGATCCGCATCCAGTCCACACCGTAGTAATGCGCCGAGATGACAGCCACGCACGTGATCATACATGCCCACGCCACGAGTCCCACGACCAGCGAGATCCGCACCTTGCCGTGCCTATTGCGTGCCAATACAACCTCCGAAGACGATATGACCAGTCGCCATTGTCGCACGAGGGCGGTCTTCACGCTATCGGGCAGGCTGCCTACAAGCCAACGCTCTCGTCCTCGGTCAACGTGCTGATTACGATGTTATTTTTCTGGGTATCTTCTCTCTCATCCCCTTGGAAAGAAGGAGACCATGTCCCAGGCTGCAAGCGTTGACCACCCCGCATGGCAGGACTTCCCGATACGGCCTTTCCAAATCGTGCTCGAGGGCGGAGCCATGCGAGGCCTCTTCTCTGCAGGGGTACTCGACTTCTTTCTCGACCATGGACTTCTCGCCGAATCGGTCATAGGCACGTCGATGGGCGCCGTCTGTGGCTACAACTACGCCAGCGGTGCCACCGGCCGTATGGCGTACATCAACATGAAGTATCGCCGCAACTGGCGCTTCATGTCTCTGCGGTCTAGGCTGCTAACCGGTGACCTGGTGGGTTCTGAATTCATATTTGAAACCATTCCCAAGCTCGAGGGCATTGGTTCGGACTGGTTCACGAACTCGCCGATCATGCTCACGTCCGTCTCCACCAACATAAAAACAGGCGGAGCCGACTACCATACGTTCGGCAAAATTGGTGACGTGGCCCGTGGCGCTCGCTACCTCATGGCGAGCACCGCCATGCCCCTTGCCAATAGGCCGATAGAGGTGGACGGTAAGCTGCTGATCGATGGCGGCACTTCGGACAGCATCCCCTTCGGTCGCGACCATGCAAGATATCGTGGCCGACAGGTACTTGTCCTCACCCGTCCACGCGGATTCGTGCAGACCGAGACGGGCTGGACGAATCCTGCAGCGCGCGTGCGCTACTCCGCATATCCACGGCTCGTCTCGACGATAGCCGCGCATCCACGCACCTACAACGAGCAGAATCGCGCCATCGACCGCATGCATGACTCGGGGGAGGTCTTTGCTATCCGGCCTGGTTCGGGCCTCAACCTAGACATGGGCGAGAAGGACGTCGGCAGACTCCTTGCTGCCTACGAGTACGGGCTATGCACCGCCGCAGGGGTATGGCCCAAGCTACTCGGCTTCCTCGGAATTGCGTAAGGCCTGGAAAAGATTCCTGTCACCTTTTCCAGGTCAGGACAAGCATGTCGCTACTCGGCGAGTGCCATACGGATGCGAGCGCTCACACCTTCGAGGCGGTAGCACTTGACGTACTGGCGAATCGGTCGCTTGATATGCTCGACCACGAACTTCTGACCGTCGATCGCATTGGCGGAGAGATTGGCATAGAGCTTGTCGATCTGCCCCTTGACCTCGTCGTCATTGAAGGCGTAATGGCCGGATATATCGAGGACGTCGAGCGAGAGCCTCTCGTTTGCAAGGATGTCATCAGTGGTGAGTCCCGTATCCTTGCCAACCATCCATTTGCGCCAGCGCTCGGTCTTGGTAGCCTTCATGAGGAGTACGTGAAAGAGGTCGGACTGGTCCTTCTTGGCAACAAGGCCTTCATCCACGAGAATCTGCTCCAGCTTGCAGAGCTTGAGATACGCCCGAGTCTCCTCGGTACCATACTGCGGAGCCACGTTGGAGGCGGTGACGTGAGCGGGAACATGCTCGAGTAGCGTGACGTCATCCAGGTAGTCAGCGTTGTGCTCCTTGAGACCCACGCCATAGCTCTTGGCCATTTTGGCAAGCTCGCGAGCGTTCTTAAAGTTATAGTGACCAACCTGCTCGGTCATGCGGGTAAGGGTGCCGGTCTGTCCGACGATGAACGTAGGCATGGGCAGGCCGCGCTTGCCGAGCTCGACCTTGAGCTCCTCTATGAAGGTCTGGTACGTATCGGTGGAGGTCAGCCCGCCATTGGTCTCCTCGGTGCCCACCTCGTAGCCAATCTCGGGAAGGTTGCGGGTGCGACGCTCATCCTCGCAGTACTGAATGAGGTCAACGGTACGTCGAAGAACTACGTCAAGAGGAATGACCTTCCCAATCTGATAGGGATCCTTGGTCGGGTCGATCATGAGCAGATCGAAGCCGGCCACGATATCGGCGAGATAGGACTGCTTCGCCCTGGCCATGGCCTCGTCTTCGGGAAGGTGGGCGTTTCGCTCCTCGTCACGCTGCCATGGGCCGCCGTGATCGCGGCAGAGGTAGTAGTCACCTGCATAGCCCACCTCGTCGGCAGCCTTCTTGATGTCAGCAGCAAAGCGCGCCTGGTTCCAGCCATTGACGTACCCGCCACCAAACTCGTCAACATCCACCTGGTTGCGCGACGCGATGTACATGGGCGGAAAATCGTATTCCTGTGCAAGCTCGAAGGTCGCTTGGAGCAAGTTCGAACTCATGGGTCCGATGCCTACGAGGGTGGCATCCTCGCTGGAATCTTGAAGCTTGATGAGACCTTCGACGACCTTCTTGATGGGGAGCTTTTCGGACATGGTGCTCTTCCTTTTCTGATTGGGCTCTCGTTATCCACATCATGCGCCGCAAGCATCAATATGCAAAGAGGAGTATCGGCAAATGCGCAGGTAGACTGATTGCTTTCACCAGAAAGTTAAGCATTTAACTTCGAACGAACCCAAGGGAGGTGATTTTCACGCTTTCTGTCAAGTGTCATCTTTCAAACTTCGGCGGAAGGCATCCTGTCAATCGCGTGTCACGGTTGCTTCACATTCCACTGGAGTTCTCCGCCTTCATTGCCGGCACCCTGGCTCACCTCACCGACATATCATGAGAGGCAGTCGCAGCAAAGCAGGAGGGGGCATCGTGGCAGCCGATCGCATCACCATCACCGAGGTGGCCAAGCTGGCCAACACATCCACGGCAACGGTCTCCCATTACCTCAACGGGAAGTTCGAGAAGATGAGCGCGTCCACACGCGAGAGCATCCGTCGTACGATCGAGCAAACCGGTTATGTCCCTGGCATCCAGGCGCGCAGCCTCGCCGGCAAGCCCACCGGCATCATCGCCGTTCTCATACTCGATAACACCAACCTCTGGGCTGGGCAGATATGCTCGGGAATCGAGGGGGTCGCCACCTCGGCAGGCTTCCAGACAGTGGTCTGCAACTCAAACTTCAGCGCCACACGCGAGAAGTCGTACGTCGAGAAGATGCTGTCGCTCGGCGTGGATGGGTTCATCATCCAGCCCACCACGCACTTCCGTGACATTAACACGCGCATCACGAGCGCGGGCAAGCCCGTGGTGTTCTACGACTGCGATACCTTCGACTTCCGCACGAGCTGGGTCAAGTCAAACCTCTACAACGGCATGTACGCGGCCATCACCGAGTGCATCGATCGCGGATACGAACGGTTTGTGTTTGCCGGTAGCAACGTGGACAACCGCTCACGCCAAGAGCGCTTCTCGGGCTTCTCCGATGCGGTGTCCGCAAGAGACCTTACCTACGAGACGGTCACCGTCGGGCATGAGGCCCCCAGCGCGGACGAACTTGCAAAGTGGTTCATGCTGCACCTCAACACGGCGAGAAGAACACTCGTATGCGTACCTAACCAGTGGGCTCTCGACCGCGTGTACCAGGCCCTCATGCGCCAGCGCCAGCTCGTGCCCGACCGCGTGGGTCTTCTCGGCATGAACAACGCCAACTGGGCACATCTCACCTCGCCGAGCATTTCCACCATAGTGGAGCCAGTCTACGAGGAGGGCGTTCTCGCCTGCCAGATGCTACTCGACATGATGTCCGAACGCACCGCAAGCGCCCGCCAGGAGATTCTCGACTGCACCACACGTTGGCTCGAGACCACGCGATAGCGCCCTGGGAGGAGACGGGGCTTGGGGTCTCATGGTATCAACTTGGGATGTCGTTCTGAACGCAGTCGCATATCCAAGGGAGAAGGGTTTTTCAGATATGCTACCCGTCTCGTTTTGAGAACGCATTTCAGCCGCAAGAGCATATCTGAAAGATTGGCAACTCAGAACAGTCGGTCCATGCCCCAACGAGTGCTACCCCGCGTATGCTGGATTCGCCGCACGCACCAAGTGGGGATACGCCCTGCGCAGACGCTCCCACGCGAAGCGCACCTCCTCCGGCACGTCGACGTGCGCCAGGTAGCCCGCCCCACGAGGTCCGTAACCACTCTCGTCATCGGTCAAGCGGGGGATCTCCCCCATGAGCAGCGAAAGGTAGCGCTCAGGTTCCCACATGCCGAGCGGAGCGTCATCATAGGCAAGCCCATCGTCACGCACGACCATCCGCACGTCATAGGTGGCAAACCCCAGCGTCCGCACACCTGGCATCTCCTTCTCCACCTCGGCGATCATCCGTCGCTCCATCGTGGCGTCCTGAGAGAGAATGATGCTCTCACATGCCACGTGCCGTGCAGCGAGAAGATCACGCAGGTAAGTGATGTTGTTCCCGCAGTTGGTGGATCGTGTCTCCAGAAGGTCGGCCGAACGGCCGTAGCGAGCCTCGAGGTACGTCTCGAAGACCTCCGCCTCGGGTGCGTCGTCTGCAAACGCGAGGTCGGGGCAGAGCCGGCGCACCCGCGCGCGAAGCGTCTCGGTGGTGTGGCCCGCGCCTCCCACGATGACATAGCAGCGCGCGACCCCTGCACGCATCGCAGCGGCAAGCACGTCTCCGCCCGCAAGAATCGAGCCGCCGAAGAGCGCCATCACATCGGCCTGGGGTCGACCAAGGGTTCGTTCCACCAGTGTGGATTCAAGGATAGGCACGTCACGGGTGCCGAGAAACCCCGCAAGCACGTTCACGTCCGAGGCGACCGCCTGCAGCTCGACCGCATGCGACTTGTTTGCATCGGGCATTGTCTGCACCATGCCTTTCCTTCCGACAGGTACGGTCTATCGTACGCACGGCGCCGTGTTAGCCCCTGACGCCTCGCAGGGCAGTCCGAACCGCCTCGTCCTCATCGTCGGTGACCGTCACGAGACCAGAGTCAAACTGCGATGCCGCGCCCGACGAGATCACCGTGTCCTGGATCCAGTCGAGCAGGCCGCCCCAGTACCTGGTTCCCATCATCACGACGGGCCTTGGGGTAATCTTCTGCGTCTGCAGGAGCGTGATCAGCTCAAACGTCTCGTCAAGCGTTCCAAAGCCTCCTGGGAAAATCACGGCGCTGCTCGAGTACTTCACGAACATGGTCTTGCGCACGAAGAAGTAGCGGAAAATCATGCCGAGATTGACGTAGCTGTTGAGTCCCTCCTCAAAGGGAAGCTCGATACCAAGCCCCACCGACGTACCATGTGCCGTAGCGGCTCCCCAGTTGGCCGCCTCCATGATGCCGGAACCACCGCCCGTGATAACTGCAACGTTTTCTTTGGCAAGCCTGCGTCCCACGTTCTTGGCCGCAGCGTACATCGGGTCCGAGCAGGCAGTGCGAGCAGAACCAAACACAGCGACGGCAGGACCAATCTCTGCGAGGGTACCAAAGCCGTCTACGAACTCCGCCTGGATGCGCATGACACGCCATGGGTCCATATGCAGCCAATCCGCATCGTCGTGCGTTGCGAGAAAGCTCCCCGTGGTGGTTTCCTCGGGAATCATGTGACCGCGGTAGATGACAGGTCCCTGGTGGTAGGTCATACCGAGCGGAACCTCGTCGGCATGCACGTCCGCAGCCGCCTCGTCGGTAGTCTTCTCGTCATCCATGATGAACCCCCTCTTCCGCGCCACTGGCTCTAGCCTTGCAACGATGCAGCAGCCCTCACCCATGATAGACCGAGTCGGCGAAAGACGAATTGGGGCAGGACTCGCGGAAGGCTCTCCCGCACAACCGTTCACTGCTGTTTCCAGGACCTTGTGAACTAGAAACAGGATGTGTTCGTCTCGCAGTCGAGCGGCAAGCGCATGAAAAGGTGACAGGTGTCCTTTCCAGGAAAACGGCTACAGCACCTTGGACAGGAAGCTCTGGGTGCGGGGGTTCTGCGGATGGTCGAGCACCTCGGTCGGAGCCCCCTCTTCGCAGATGACCCCATCATCGATAAAGACCACGCGGTCGGCGACGTCATGTGCGAAGCCCATCTCATGGGTCACGATAACCATCGTCATGCCCTCATTCGCAAGCTCCCGCATGACGTCAAGGACTTCCGAGACCATCTCGGGGTCCAAGGCCGAGGTCGGCTCGTCGAAGAGCATGGCGTCCGGGTCCATGGCCAGGGCCCGTGCTATGGCAACTCGCTGCTGCTGGCCACCGGAGAGACTCCGCGGCTTAGCGTCGACCTTCTCGGACAGGCCCACGCGCGCGAGCAGCTGGCGGGCCTTCTCCTCTGCCTCCGGCTTAGTCTTGAGCTTGAGGCTGACTGGTGCGTAGGTGAGGTTCTCCATCACCGTATAGTGCGGGAAAAGGTTGAAGCTCTGGAATACCATGCCCATGTGACGGCGGATGGCATCGACGTTGGCCTTGGCATCGGTGATGGACTCGCCGTCCACCAGAATCTCGCCCTCGGTCACGTCTTCAAGGCGATTGAGGCAGCGAAGGAACGTCGACTTGCCGGATCCGGACGGCCCAATCACGCAGACGACCTCTCCCGCCATGACCTCGATATCGATGCCCTTGAGCACGTGATTCTCGTTGAAGTCCTTTTTGAGGCCAGTGACCTTAATCTTGAGATCAGCCATCTAGGCACGCATCCTTTTCTCGAGACGACTCGACAGGATCATCAAGACGCTGATGATGGCCAGAAAAATCAGTGCGACCCAGGTATACGTAGCAAACGAATCCATGGTCCTGCCCACATACACCTTCGCTTGGTTCATGATCTCGGGCAGGCCGACGGCGTACATGATGGTCGAGTCCTTCAGGGTGATGATGCACTGGTTTACCAGGCTTGGAAGGCAGATTCGGACCGCCTGTGGCAGGATGATCTTACGCATCGAGGTAGCATAGCTCACGCCGAGGCTGCGCGATGCCTCCATCTGACCCGGGTCGACCGCCTGGATGGAGCCACGAAAAATCTCGGAGATGTAAGCGCCTGCATTGAGCGTCAGGGTGACGAGCGACGCGGTAACGATGTCGATGCGAAACGCCGACTGCGTAGCCGCCTGAATAAGCTGCGGAACGGCGAAGTAGATGTAGAACGCCTGCACCAGCATCGGCGTGCCTCGGATGATCCAGACGTAGAACTTGGCAATCGCACGCAGCACGACGTTTTTTGAGATGCGCATGAGACATACGAGGATGCCGAGCGCCATAGCAATGACGAGCGAGATGCTCGTCACGTAGAGGGTCATCTGCAGGCCTGCAAGGAGAAGCGGCCACGCAGCCTGCAACGTCGATCCCAGCTCGTCCAACATCGTCATCAGGTTTATTCCATCCTTACCCACCATGGGGCCGCACGACACCAGTCATGCGGCCCCTCATGTCTTCGCTGGTTTCACAAAGGTGCCTGTCGAGAGTACCTAGCTCTTGAGGTACTTGTTCACGATCTCGTCGTACGTACCGTTGCTCTTGACCTCCGCGAGACCCTTGTTGAACCCGTCGAGAAGCTCGGTGTTCTTGCCCTTGAGGACCGCGAAGCCGTACGGGGTGGAGAAGTTCTTCTCGTCTGTTCCCACGACCTTGAGACCGTTGCCATTGGCGACACCATAGGCCATGACCGGGTAGTCTTCGAAGCATACGGATGAGTTACCGGTAAGAACATCCTGATACATGAGGTCAGACGTATCGAAATAGGAGATGGTGAAGCCGTACTGGTCTTTGATGGACTCGGCCCAGTCGGCACTCATCGTGCCGGTCTTGGCGGCGACGGTCGTGCCCTTCGTGTCATCGAGGCTTGCGACGGTACCACCGTTCTTGGCCGCAGCACACACGTAGGAGTCGTAGTAAGGATCGGAGAAGTCGTACTTCTTCTTGCGCGCATCGGTAACGGACATGCCGGCAATGACGCCGTCGGCCTGACCGGACTCGAGCGCCGCCACCGCGGCGTCGAAACCAAGGGACTGCAGGTCGTAGTTGAGGCCGGCAACCTTCATGCACGCCGCGAGAAGGTCGACGTCGATGCCGACGAAGTTGTTGCTTGCATCCGTGAACTCAAACGGAGCAAAGGTCGTATCCGTGGCGATGATGTATGTGGTCCCCGAGGCGGTGCTGGTACTGCTGTCAGAACTAGTGCTTGCAGACCCACAGCCAGCAAGGTTGACTCCGGCGACCGCCGCCGC
>Ga0183101_1001741_pt2 | contig 14364 bp, 17 predicted proteins | sample Biomet3_FD_127790 | JGI IMG/M metagenome (GOLD analysis project Ga0183101, IMG submission 127790) | Microbial communities from bioreactor (seeded with sewage sludge) at LBNL, California, USA - Biofuel metagenome 3 | ecosystem: Engineered > Bioreactor > Anaerobic > Unclassified ... | reverse complement strand
CTGGAATTATATAAATCTTCTATGAAAAAAACTTTAGTGTTAAACTATAGCGCGTTTTCGAAAACAAAAGGGTTGGAAATGATAGCTTACAGTAATAATTTTATATTCCCTTCCGGTCATTATGCCAATATAGAAATAACTAATTGAAAGTAACAGAAATATTGAGAAAAATTAAAGTGTCGCGCGGGCCCATAACACCGCGCGATATTTTTTTAAATTGTCAAAGAGCAAAGCGACGTCTCGCTCGCCGGTAACGTCCCGGCGGATGATTCCGCGCGTTTATTTATGCGGAGTGTTTGCGGAATCCGCAGGTCCCAGAGTTTCCGACTTAGTTGCGTCAGCAAACATAAGCCAGATCTTATTTAGTTTTTTTGCGTTTACCGTCTCGTCGTTAGGATATTTATCTTTATATATAGCGGCGGAAATTTTGACAAGCATATCTATGTGTGTTCCTTGGCAAGCTTTGAGCATCGAGTCGGTGCCGCTCTTAAATCCGGCTTCGAAACCGGAGTTGTATTTTATGTCGGCTAACAGCCAGAGCTGCGCTGCAATAAGCAAAATGATTAATATGGTCAGCAAGATTGTCATGTTATTCTTCTCCCAGATATTTTTTAACTGTGTTTAGGATTTCGGCTTTGTCTTCATCCTGTAAAAGGATGAACGGGCGCGCAGGGATTCTGCTGCCGGGGTGGTGTACGGCGCGGCGAAATATTGTCTGTCCGCCGGCGGAGAACTTAAGGGATTTTTTATCGCGTGCGCGGATGATATGCGCGCGGGTTTGGCCGCCGAACTGGTGGATAGCGGCATATTCGAGGTTTGTGCCGACCAGCGCTGTGCTGGAGTTATAGTGGCTTTGTATAGACCGCTGCAGTATGCCGGTTCGGATGAGAGTTGTTCCGCCGTCCCTTTTTACCCTGCCGCTTAGGACCCATTTCGGCCTGCCGCCGAGTTCGAAATTTCTCCGGACAGAATTTTTTATAATCGCGGCTGTTTCGCGCATTATAGGACGCATATCATGCAGCTTGTTTTGCAGATGTTTTAACTGATTTCTTATTTCTGTGTCGTCAATTTTGATTTGTAACATTCTGTGCCTCTTGACTATCCTCGTTTTTACTGGTATAAATAAACTGTAGTCTGTCGACGCGGTGAAATTGTCTGCCATCCGTGTTCCAGAGTTCCGGGACTACAGAAGAAACGGCAGTCTTCTGCGGACTACAGGGCCATCTTTTAGATGGCCCTTATTCTTTCCACTCGTTTTTAATAATGTCTTCTTTCGGTGTGGTCATCAGTATATGCTGTATATCCCTTGGACGCGCTAAGTGCAAAGTCTTCAAAAACATTTTTTCCGAATTGCCGTGTTCTCCGTCGGTTTTTATAACGGCGCTTAACAATCTGTCACCATTTTTTATTATTACCGCTTTATATGGATACTGTTTAACGATTAGAGGAGATTTTTCTATAAAATCTTGTAATGATTGGTAATCTTTTATTGTTATTTCCGGATGTTTTTCTTTATGTACACTTAATGTCTCCGAGCTTAAATATACTGTCTGATTTTTAGCGCCTAAAGCCGTTTTTAATTTTTCATTAGCGACGCACACGGGAATAAGCTGCGCTTTATCTTGCCCGGCGAAGAAACGTCCAAATTGCGGACCTGTTACCATGCCGAGCACATAATCCCGCGCAACTTTGTAGTTATAGTTATCTATATCCGGCTGCCATGCGGCTACGCCCGGGTTATAGGAGAATCCGGGATCTGTAGCAACTTTTTTCCCGGAGACAGGGTCGGTGTAAACCGAGACTTCTTCTACTTTGCCGCCGCGCGGCGACAGCGTTACTTCTTTGGTTGACATTTTGCCTTTGCTGCTTTCGACGGTTATGCCCATTTTTTTTATATCCGCGGCGGATAACGTGCGCATGGTGCAGCGACAGCCCCAGCCGAGATGTCCGGGAACGTGGCTCTGCCAGAACGGATCGTCTAAGCGAAAAACTTTTCCGTCTAGTATTTTATGCGACGGGCGCGTGTGGGAATCGTTAACGCAGACCCACATACCGTAGGGACGGGCGTTTATATTGTCGACTGCCTCCGCCCAATCGGATGCTACATAAGCGCTTGTTACGTTTTGCCGGTAAATGGTTTTTAGTCGGAACGGAGATCCTTTTTGTATGGTAATTTGCTTATCCGGATTTATCGGATCCGTTACCTGCTCTTTGCCCCACCAGCCTTTAGATTTAAGCGTCGGTTCTATATTATTCCGGAACGTGGAAAAACTTTGCCCCTGCTGAACGGCGTCCGTCATGGCGTTGTGGATATCCTGCAAAACGTCCATGCGTGCGACTTTCGCGACGGTAAACGCGCGGGCATGCGCCTGCTGCCACATATCGTGCCAATCGAACGTGATTTTATAGCCTTTGCGTTTAATGTAATCGATCGCTTCTTCCGGCGGCATGGCTAGAGCGTTATTAAATACTTCTGCCCGTGTCATCTTTTTTGCTCCGCCTCAACTCTACCTAAAACGTCTGCGATAAAAATCGCGCGTTCTAACATTGAGGTTAATTTCGCGTCATCTAATTTCGGGAACATTTCGTCTAATTTAGACATAGCCTCGTCATAAGACGCACCGGCACGTATGAGATTTATAATCGGTTTGACTAAATCGTCCGCCTGCGACTGGAGACTGGTATCATTAATTTGTTTAATGTCCTGTGCGGCGTTGTCAGCCGCGGCAACCGGCATGTTAATTGCCGACGGCTTGCGTAAAACTTCGGTGATATCGATTATTTCCGGAGCTTTTGCTTCGTCTTTCGGCGGACAGCCGGTTCCGGATTTAAATCCCATGGCGCCGGAGGCTGTCGCCGGCTCCGTTAAATCGAAATCATCCTCGGACAGGTCGTATTCGCGGGTATAATAATTTTTTTTGAATCGGACACCGCTGTCCGTTAACACTTTGTCGCGGTTGGCGCGTTCGATGTCGATTTTTTTGGGCGAGTACATGCTAAATTCGGGGCGCGGCTCATTAGGGAAATTGAGCTCGCATATCCAGTTGATTAACTGCTGAGCGGTTTCCTCGATAATTTTTTTATCCGAATCGACAATATCATCGCGGACTAACATGTGCGTTTTTGCGGCGGCGTAACTGCCGGCATCGCCTACGTCGGTGGTTAGGGTTTGGCCGAGCAGAGCGATTGCGACTGCTTTGTCGCAGTAGCCTAGCAAATCTTTATACAGCGCGGAGGATTGACCGGTGGCGTTGTAATCGCGTATTTCCACGTCGGAGTTATCCGGGATAACCGCGACGGCGTCACGGACCATATTGTCCAGCATATGTAAGAGCCTTCGCTCTTCGTCTTCTCCGGCGGAGCGCGGCAGTTTGCCGATTACGTGCGGCATGCCGAATTTTTCCGCGAACGTCACCCAGAATTTTACGCCGCCGTGCTTGAAGACGCCCGGCCAGAAGCAGCGAGACATGACGGCATCGCCATATGGGTTTTCATATTCGGCATTGTTTGTCGCAACGAGGAATTTTCTGTCCGGCAAAAATTCTCCGGTTGGGTTTTCACGGCTACGGAACATTAGGCGGTTGTCTCCGTCGTAGCAGAACCAATGCCGCGGTTTTACGTCGACGGAAACAGGGTAAACGAGGTTATCGGATTTTAACCGCCAGATAATTTCCGCGATTGTGTAGCCGTAGAGCGGAGCGGAGAGCAGGGCGCTAATAACCTTGTGGAATTTAAGGTCTTTGAGCGCTTGTCGGCAAAAATCGGCGGCGCGGCTGTCCGCGCTTGAGTCTATGTCCCAGGATAGCGCTTGTACGCCGGCGGCGCGGCTTGAGGCACAGCCGCCTATATAAGCGTCCGATAAGAGCGATTTGTAGGCGGTAATATCCTTGCCCATCTTTTTTAAGACAGGGTCCGGATTAGGCAGCGGCATACCGGGCAGGCCGTAGTAATCCGGCGACCGGTCGCGGCTGGCTAATTCGCCGACGACGGACGGGTAATTAAGCGAGACCGCTTTTAACGGCAGGGTGGTTACGTTTGGTTTTTTGTGCTTTAAAAAGTTGAACATTTTAATAGCCTTCGTATCTGTCTTTGCGGCGGGAGTACTGCTCTTCCGCGGTCATTTTTAGCTCTTCGTTGCGGTCGTCGTCCGCGGTGTCGTAGCCGGCCGGGCCGGACCGTGTGGGTGTGCTGCTGCTAACCCGGACAGAACCGTCCGATTTGCCTACGGCGTGGTTGGCAAGTGCGAGCGACCAGAAATTATCTCCGTGGCCGTTGGCTGTGGCGGCGGCGTCTAAGCGGACGTTGCCGGCGGCGGTTACTATTTTCCGCACGGAATGATAATCTTCGTGGAGTTCCTCGTCGTCCGGAACTTTTATGGTGTGATCCTCAAAGCGGGTGCGCAGCGGGTATGCAAGATCTTCTTTCACTTCATTCGAAAACGTTACGCCTTCGACTTTGTATTTCCCGAATTGGTCCTGAGCGCGTTCTGCTAATTGGTTGCCGATTCCGGTATTATCTATACAGCCGCGGCGCAGATTCGGCATTGCAAGAAAATTCCAGAGAACTTTTTCCTGGAAAGAATATTTCTGATTTCTCATTTCAATTCTTTTTCTTATCCAGATTATTCCGTAATCCTCGACAACAGTTATAACCGACAGATGGTTGTGTCTGGCGACGTCCATACCTAAATACAGCGGCGCTTTACAAAGACTTAAATCATCCATTAAAGTGTCCATTGATACACAGCCGCGGATTAAGTCGTAGGTTAAAAACGCTGTCGCTTCGTCGACCGGGATACAGCAGTATTCTTGCAGCCAGACGTCTTCGGTGGCGCAGTTATTGTCGTGGATATTTTTCATCCACGCTACACGCTGCGCTAGGGTTAATTTTTTACGGCAGATCTTATCGGCGAGCCCTTGCTCCACGGCTGTTTTTAATGACGTGGAATGCAGCGACCAGTTAAGTTTTTTTGCTTTGGTCTTTTCCACGAATTGATAATATTTACAGTTTTTGCCGTTGTGTGTGGATAAAATACGCAGCGGAAAGCCCCATAAGGTACACGGCTGCGCGGCCGCCCACAGTTCGTCCGGAGAATCGTGGAAGGCGAATTCATCTAAAATAATTTTGCCTTCTTTAGACCGGAAACCTTTAGGGTTTGACGTTAACGCGTTAATCCTGATGCCATTTGCAAACTCTATGGAGTTTGTTTTTATTCCGTTTTTTTCGTCTAGGATTTGAGTCCCTAAGTCTTTTATAGGCGCATTGAACAGTTTCGCCCATTTGGCGCAGCTGCGGATATATTCTTTGCCGGCGGAATCGTCCGCGGAGGAGAACCAGACGGCAGGCACAGTCTTATTGAGACAATCGTAGACGTCCTCGTAGGCTTGCGCGTACGTTGCGCCGATACGGCGGGATTTTTCCCAGATTTTAATAGGCGACCGGTCGCGCAGCCAGGCGACTTGATAAGGTAAAAAATATCCGGGAATATCCATTTTTTCAGCGGACCTCCGGAAAACGCGTTGTCTGTATGGCCGTAAAATCATCCGGACCCCGTCCGAACTGATTTTTGCGCTGTCCGATTGATTTTTTAGTGTAATTCTTCGTTTTGAGTATGAAAAATCGTTTAAATCGCATTTTTGGCGTTTTTGTCCTTTTTGTCGGTTAAACCGGTAGGCTGCGGGCCCACGGTATTATAATCATCTAATATAATTCGGCCGGCGCCGTTAGGTTCGTGCGGCGGCTGGTTGTCCGGATATTCCGCCGCCGGCGTGTCCGATTCGGGTGCTGCGGGTTTTGCCGGCTGGACTGCCGGAGTACCGAGAAGCTGTTCGTTAATGGCTTTGAGAATTTCGGCCGTTACGTCTTTTTTGCTGTCATCCGCCGGCTTGCCCAGTTGAGCGAGAGTTTCTTCCACGTCGCGGACCTGCAGGACTTTGCCGAGCATTGGGACGAGAGCGTAAAGCTGGCCGGTGCTTACTTTTTTCCCGGCGCGGAGGTCTTCCAGCGCGTTTTTTACGATGAGCCCACATAATTCGTAGATGTCGCTGTATAAACAGTGCTTCGATGCCAAAAAGTCCGCACGTTTGCGGGGCCATTCACCCGCATCGCGCCAGGAGCGAATCGTTTTTTCGTTTATTTTGAGCTGCCGGCCGATCGCGTCGACGGGCATTTGCTCGACGACGTAAAGATTTTCAGCCTGCGAAAAATATAAATCTTTTTTACTCATGGTCTATGCCTAAAGATTCTTCGAGTTCGGCGATTTCGGATTCTTTTTTTTCGAGATCTTTTTTATAGCAGAGAAGCTGTTCGATGTTTTCCCGCGCGCTGGTAAGATCCGCGCGGCGGAAGGCGTCCGCGCCGTATTCGGATAAATTGGTCTTTATCAGGGCAAAGGTGCCGACGCATAAAATCTGTTGATCGCGCTGTTCGCGTTTGAGCATGGCGAGTCTATTCTTGCGTTTTATTAAGTCTATATTCATTTTTCCTAAGGTCTCCTCTTATGATCGGGCAGTATTGGTTCAGGCGGATGTCCAGTTTTATCTCGGCAAGCTGGCCGGCTTGCACTTGCGTCGTCTCCAATAACCCCTTAAGTACGTCTGTGTTCGCCGCAGACGTCTGCTGATTCAGATCGATTATTTTAGCGATATGCTCGCTGTTGTCGGTCAACATCTTTTCCCAAAGCTTATTTTGCTGCCTGTTGTGGAGCAGCCAGACGATAAGCACTACGGCTATAGGTCCGCCGGCTTTTAAAATGGCAATTATAACGGTTGCGTCTGGCATATTTTTCCCTTTGCGCAGTACACAGATAGTTTATACTCCTCAACACTGTTAAATCTTTTTAATGGTTAAAAAGAATTTGCCGCCGTGTTAACGCTACACTATGAGTATGAAATTCCAGCGCCTCGACGAAAAAACACCTTTCTACGTGCAGATTTGCAGTGATACTGACCAGGCGGTCCCGGCAGAGATACAGCTTTTGCCGATAGGTAAAACCTATATCGGCGCTGATAAATACATCATCGTCGACGATATCGCACTTAAAAAAATAGCGGAATATTTTGCCAGCCGGTCGACAGACCCGGTTATCGATTACGAGCATCAGACAGAGACCGGCGACGTGGCACCGGCCGCCGGCTGGATTAAGGGAATGACGCCTCGCGCCGACGGAATGTACGGCCGGATTGAGTGGTGCTCGCCGGCGTCGAAAATGATAGCAGCGAAAGAGTATCGCTATTTGTCTCCGGTTATAGAGATTGACAAAGCATCCCGGCGCGTGATTCGGATTTTACGCGCAGCGCTTACTAACGCGCCGCGGCTACCGAATATTAAGGCGATAGTCAATAAAGACGATTTTGGCGGCGGAGATCCCGCCGAAGAAACTCAAAACGAACAAGGAGAAAACATGGAAGAGATAATTAAAGCTCTGGGACTGCCGCCGGAAGCGACTACGGCGGATATCCTCAAAGCGATCAGCGATCTGCAGACTAAGGTTACCGACGTGGAAGCCCAAGCCGCGAAGAAAGTGGCGTGCAAAGCAGTTCTGACAGAACTCGCGCTACCCGAATCCGCCGGCGAAACCGTGGTACTCGGCGCGATAAAAGGACTGAAGGCCGGAAAGACCGGTGCGGAAACGTTGGCGACGGAAGTCGCGGCGCTTAAGGGACGTATCGCCGAACGCGACGCGGCCGACGAGGTGCAGACTGCGCTTAAAGCGGGAAAGATTACGCCTGCTCAGGTAGACTGGGCTAAGAACTACGCCAAAACGGATATAGAAGGGTTTAAGGCATTCGCCAAAAACTCGCCTGTAATAGTTCAGCTCGGCGCCGGGAAGAAAGGTACCGATACGCCGCCCGAAGGCGAACTCAGCGAAGCCGAGACGGAAGTATGCAGCCAGCTCGGGCTTTCCCCCAAAAATTACAAAAAATTCAAGGAGAATAAATAATGGACGATATAAATACATCGTATCGTGACGGCAGATTTTTCGGCTATCTCGTTGCTGCCGGCGCAGTGATTGCCGCCGGCAGTATAACCGCCCTTAACGCCGCCGGCTATGCGGTCCCGGCAACCAATACGTCCGGGTTAAAAGTCGTAGGCGTTGCCCAGATTGCTGTTGATAACAGCGGCGGCGCCGACGGGGCTTTCTATGTGACGGTCAAATCGGGTGTTTTCGGCCTCACGCCGTCCGGCTTAACGCGGGCGAGTGTCGGATCTGACGTTTTTGTCTCCGATGCCGGGACCGTGCAGGCTGCGGGCAATGTTTTCGCCGGCAAACTTGTCGAGCTCGATGATAACAATGTGGCTTGGGTGCATATTGCTCCCGGAGATAAGGCTACTCCGTCGGTGCCTGCTGTCCCTGTGGCAGCGACTGTCGCATCCGTCGCCGCAGCCGACGCCGGAGTACAGACTGAGGCATATGTGCAGGCTGATATCCAGGCTATAGCCACGTTGGCTAATGCCAACAAAGCAACGCTTAACGCGGTTATCGCCGCGCTTAAAGCCGCCGGCTTAATGTCGGCTTAATTTGGAGGAGAAAAATGATAATTAACCAAGGTAATCTAAAGGCGCTGTTTGTAGGCTTCCAGAATTTGTTCCAGGATGCGTTTGACGCTACTCCTGTTGAGTGGTCTAAGATGGCAATGCCTGCAAATTCGAAAACTTCCGAGGAGAAATACGGCTGGCTCGGGAATTTCCCGAAAATGAAAGAGTGGATAGGGGACCGGCAGTATGAAAATCTGCAGGCGTCGGATTATACTGTCAAAAACAAAAAATTCGAAAGCACCATTGACGTAGACCGGACCGACATCGAAGACGATAAGCTCGGGTTATATACCCCTATCTTCAAAGAACTGGGCCGCGCCGGACAGGCACATTACGACGAGCTGGTGTATGATTTGCTGACGCAAGGGTTCGATAATGTCTGTTACGACGGGAAACCGTTTTTTTCCGCTGAACATAAATCCGGGAAAAAAACTGTAAGCAATATGGGAACCGGGACAGGAAATCCGTGGTTCCTGATGGACGCTTCCCGCGCAGTGAAGCCGCTGATACTCCAGAAGAGGCAGGAGGTCAAATATCGGGCAATGACGGATCCTAATTCGGAGGGTGTGTTCCGCACTGATAAGTTCGTCTTCGGCGCGGATTCACGCGACAATGTCGGATACGGGCTGTGGCAGATGGCTTACGGAAGCAAAGGGGCATTAACCGCAGCTAATTACGCCGCGGCCCGCGAAGCAATAGGGTCAGCCAAAAAAGACAATGGCCAGCCTATAGGTCTTAGAGGGACACTGCTGGTGGTGGGAATGTCTAACGAGGCCGCAGGCCGCGAAATACTGATAGCCGAAAGAAATACCGCCGGAGCAACCAACGTCTGGCGCAACACGGCGGAACTGCTTGTCTCCTCGTATCTGAGCTAAGGATAGATAATGTCTTACTGCACCGCCGCTGATTTAACCGAGAGGATGAGTAATGACGAGCTCATTCAGCTCACCGACGACTCCGGATCCGGGTCTGTCAATCCTGATGTCATCCTCTCGGCCATCGCGGCGGCGCAGGACATTGTAGACGGTTATCTGCGCGGACGGTACAGTGTGCCGCTGGCTACAACGCCGGTTGTGGTGAAAAATTTGGCGCTGGATTTGACGGCGTACAGGCTGTATAAGCGGCGCAATCAGCTAAGCGTTAACGATGCGATAGAGTCGCTGTATAAAAACGCTGTCTCTGCGTTAAAAGACATTGCGGCAGGGATAATCAAGCTGGAGCTGCCGGACACAGGCGCGCAGATACCGTTACGCGGATTTTATTACACGACGCCGAAACGGAAGCTGTTCGGCGACGCCGAACTGGAGAAATTCTGATGATACAATTAACAAGACACATATCATTCGAAGAGATGACGGACTCTAAATCTCATCCGGAGTTAGTCGCTCAAAACCGGATTGACGCGGAATCATATATCGATAATCTCCGCCGCTCCGCTGACCTGCTAGAAATTGTCCGGGCTCATTTTGAGCAGCCGGTAATTGTGCACAGCGGATTCAGAAATGACAGACTAAACGCCGCAGTGGGTGGTGCGGCTAAATCGCAACATCGCCGTGGCGAGGCGACGGATTTTGAGATCCTGAAAAACAGTCTGTCGGCGGCCTTCGAATATGTTCGCCTGGCGGTGAAAGTGTACGACCAGGTGATTTTGGAGCCCGGCTGGATACATGTAAGCATCGTTGCGAAGGACAATCGCCGGCAGGCGCTTATTCGCCGTCCGGACGGAAAATACGAGGCGGTTGTCTAATGCTGGCTGAAATCGAAGACGCGATTATCGCCAAACTTAAAGAAGCGATGCCTGCCGTGGATTACGCGGACAGCGTGAGTAAAGCGGCGGATTTGCACGGTAAGATCAGTTACGCGCTGGCGGTTGTATCTGGCAGCGCAGAGCCGATTAGTATGACATCGGTTAAACAGACTGTACAGATCTCTATATGGGTTGTTTTTAAAAATTTTCGGTCTGATTCCGCTCGCCGGGAAGGAATTTTCCCGATTCTTGAGGGAATAGCGCAACAGCTGTTCCGGCAGAAGCTCGGGTTGGATATTAATCCGATTATGTACAGCGGTTTTGCCGATGTGAGCACCGACGAGGAGCGACTGGCCAGAATAGGCGTGTATCAGATTAATTTGTCAACGCAATACGAGATACATAAGCTGGATGACGAGGATGCGGCTGATCTGCTGAGTGTGGGTATCAGTTATTATCTGGACGGCGCGGCGGAGCCGATCGTCTCCGGGGAGCAGGTAACATTACAGGAGAGTTAAAAATATATGAGTATAAAATTAAATAAGATTCCGACGTCGCTTCGAAAGCCCGAGATATATATAGAGTACGACACAAGTCGGGCTGCGGCCGGGCTACCGTCCGGGGCGAATAAAGTATTACTGCTCGGTCAGAAAACGAGCGCAGGCACAGCGGAAGTTAATGTGCCTAAGGAAATTTATTCCGAGTCCGACGCGATAAAATATTTCGGCGCCGGCAGTATACTGCATCAGATGGTTGCCGCCGCGATAACCGCTAATAAATATGTGTATCTGTATGCGATGTGTGTTGCCGACGCGGATGAATCGGTGGCGGCATCCGGAACTATAACGGTAACGGGACCGGCGACCGGCGCGGGATTAATGACTGTCAATATTGGTAATGTCTCGCTGGAAAAAAGCGTTGCCTCGGGGGACGCTGCGGCGGATATAGCATCCGATATTGCGGACCTTATTAATAATAAGCCAGCGCTGCCTGTTTCGGCTACCGCGGCGGCCGGTGTTGTTACGCTGACGGCAAAAAATAAAGGTACGCTGGGTAATTCCGTAGTCGTTACGGTTGATAATACGGCTGACGGCGTTTCCGCCGCGATCGTTGCTATGACCGGCGGATTAGTCGATCCGGATCTAACTGCCGCTTTGACCGCTATTCAGGCGGTGAGGTATCAGTTTATCAGCTCGCCGTTTTTTGACACCACGGCGCTCGGAAAACTTAAGACGCATGTAGAATTGGTTTCAGATCCAATTGAGCAGAAAGGCGGCGTTGTAGTTTTCCCTTTCCTCGGCACACTTGCGAATGTGCTGACTTTAACGGCGAATTATTCGCAGACCGGGCGGCTGTTATGTCAATATCTGCGCAGTACAAAATCGCTGCCGTGGGAGTTGTCCGCCGGTGTTGCTGCGATATTCGGATTCGAAGAAGATCCGGCGAAACCGTTTGACGGTGTTGCTGTGCCAGGAATAGCTGCGCCGGCTATAGCGGACCGGTTAACGCGCGCAGAACAGGAGACGTGTTTACATGCCGGTATAACGCCGTTAGAGGTTAATTCGACCGGCGAGGTTGAGATTGTAAGAGCGATAACGACATATACGCAAAATGAATCGGGTGTTGATGATGACGCGTTATTGGATTTGAGCAGGATACGCGTGTTGGATTATACCCGCGATGCGGTGAGGACCCGGCTTAAGCTGCGCTTCCCGCAGGCAAAATTGACCGATAAGGTTTTATCGGCCATGGCAACGGAAGTTTACAATGTGCTGCTCGAAGAGGAAGCTGCGGAATACGTTGAGAACGTTGAGGATAATAAGGATAATATCCTCGTCGAGAGAGATTCCGCCGCCGGTAAAGCGCTGATACCGATACCGACGGATGTTATAGACGGGCTGCATGTAATCGCCGGGAAACTGGTATTGCTGTAGTAATTTAACAATGAAATGATAATAGCCCCGGCGGAGAGTGCGGCTCCGCCGGGGTCCATATAGGAGAAAAACGATGACAGAATATATTGGGACCGTGCAGTTGATAGTTAACGGTAAAGAGGTAAAAGATATTAAGGGCATCACTGCTGACCCTAAAATTTATCGCAAAGTTGTGAAGAGTATGGGCGGGCACGGCTATGCGACAGTCTCGCCGGATCTGAATTTCACTTTACAGTATATACTGCCAAAGAATCCGGACTTGAGATTCGATTTTAAATCCATTACCAACGGCACAGTTAAAGTGCTGGACGACGAAGGTAATACGCTTGAAATATATACCGGCGTAACTACATTAGAAGTCGGGAGCGTGTCGTATACCCTCGACAGCGAGACTGTTGTTGATATAAAAATGGCCGCGACGAAACATACGGAAGGATAATCAAAATGGAAAAAGACGAAAATAAAAATCTTTCGGCGCCGGAGACTGTGTCCGGGGTTTTGCCGGACGGGGTGTTTTTTGCCGGCAAAAAGCATACAGAGTTTGTGATCCGGCCGGAGCGCGTCGGCGACATGGTGGAGGCGTTCGACGTTGACCGCGCGCAGAAAAACGTGATGTACGCCGGCGTGGTCATATTGAGCAAGCGCATAGTTAAGTTAGGCGATATCCCGGCGGAAAATATCACGCCGAAATTACTGCTCGAAATGTCGCGCGCGGATTACGACGCGCTGCAGGCTGTTGCCGGGAGGCGGCTTTCGCCGGCCGGCAAAACAGCCGAATCACTGGCGAAAAATGGTGATAGCCCTGCTGCGCGCAGGGTTTAGCTATACGGAGGCGCGCGAGCTATCGCCGGACGACGCGGAGCTTTTTTTAGACGCGTACGTCGAGCTTACTCAGCCGACGGAAAAATCTAACACTAAAACGTATATTGTAAGACGGAAAAAATAAAACAATGCCCGGAGAAATGAAACTTGCTTTGACTATCGCAGCTACCGACATGGCCAGCCGGTACGTGCGCGATATCGAGGAGCGAATCAAAGATCTGGGTGAAGCCGGTAAAGACGCGCAAAGGTATTACGACGAAGCGGCGGAGCATTTTAAGAGCGCGGCGAAAGCGATGGGCTCGGCCTACGGCTATTTTAAGCTGCTGGCTGAGCCCGGGATTAAAGCGGCTGCGGCTATGGAGAATTCCGGCATACGGCTGCGACAGTCGCTGGCGGCGAACGTGGAGAGCACGCAGCAGATGTATGCTACTTTCCAAAAAATGCAGCGCCGAGCTGAAGATATATCGGTTAGATATGCGTTTACGGCGCCGGAGGTTATGGCAGTGCAGAAACAGCTGCTTAACGCCGGTTTTTCCACGCACGACGTGGCTGCGTCCGGGCTGACGCAGTCGGTTGTCGGTCTGGCGCAGATTTCGCACGCAGATCTAGGCCAGACCGGCGATTTCGCCGACATGCTGGCAAAACAGTTCGGCGCCACTGCGGCCGATATAAAATCGGCATTCGACGCCGTCGCGAAAGCTAACATAGAAGATAAACTGCCGCAGATTATACAGGATCTGGGCCAGTTTGGCGGGCGGGCCGGCGCGCTCGGTATAACCGGCGCGCAGCTGCCGTCTGTGGTCAGCGCGCTGGACCTTACCGAGAGTGTGACGGCGCGCGGCGGCGCGTCTTGGGCACAGTTCCTTAAGTCATTGTCTCCGGATGACGCGCAGGCGCGGATACGTATGAGCGCAGCCGGGCTGAATTTTTTCGATGAACGCGGACGGTTCGTCGGCCTGGAGGAAACACAAAAAAAACTTAAAGGCGCTTTCGGCGCTTTGGAGTCTACGGAGCGCCTGGAAAGATTGACGCGGCTGCTTGGCGACGGCGCGGATCTAATAGCCAACCGGCTAATAGAAAGCGAAGATATAGAGGAAAAGCGCGCCCGCGAGCAGAAAAACGCGGATGTGGCTGCAAAGGCGGAGGAGCAGAATAGAGCTTTTACGCAGAGCTTAGACAACATGCGTAAAGCAATGACAAACGCTAACGCCGCGTTCTTCGGCCCAGTCGAGCATTTTCTCGGCTGGGCAATATCGTCAGCGGCGCCGGAAATCCAGAAGGCTGCTAACTGGATGCACGATCACGAAACGGCGACTAAGACTG
>Ga0183101_1000643_pt2 | contig 14364 bp, 12 predicted proteins | sample Biomet3_FD_127790 | JGI IMG/M metagenome (GOLD analysis project Ga0183101, IMG submission 127790) | Microbial communities from bioreactor (seeded with sewage sludge) at LBNL, California, USA - Biofuel metagenome 3 | ecosystem: Engineered > Bioreactor > Anaerobic > Unclassified ... | reverse complement strand
CAGAGATGCTTATAAGCATGCTGGATATCTCCAACGGCGATTCTCTGGCAATTGGAAACGGGACCTTGAACCAGTCGCTGGACAATTATGAAAAGAACCTCATCGAGGCAACATTGAAGAATTCGACAAGCCTAAGAGATGCAGGTGCCAAGCTTGGTGTCAATGCTTCTACCATATCACGAAAGATCAAGCAATACGGTATCAATTATCCTAATTCCAACGACAAGAAATAGCACAGCAAAGGAGCCCACGCTGGTAAGCGCAGGCTCCTTTTATGTTTTAGGAATTATTATGTTATATCATTTCTATTATGACTGCCGTACCCATTCCGCCTCCAGCGCAGAGGGTAGCAAGTCCATATTTTTGTTTTCTCTTCATGAGCTCATACATGCATGTGATTACAAGTCTGGAACCGGTTGCTCCCACAGGATGTCCCAGGGATATTCCACTTCCATTGACGTTGAGCTTATCGTCAGGAATACCAAGTGTCTTTTGACATGCCAGGCACTGAGCGGCAAAGGCCTCGTTGATTTCTACCAGATCGATATCGTCAATAGTAAGACCTGCTTTCTTAAGCGCCTTATTAGTAGCATCTATTGGTCCGATTCCCATCAGCTCAGGTGGAACGCCTACTGTGGCAACCGATTTTATTCTGCAGAGGATAGGGGCTCCAAGTTCTCTGGCTTTCTCTTCTTCCATCAGGATAACTCCTGAGGCAGCATCGTTCATGCCTGACGCATTGCCTGCTGTTACTTTGCCATCCTCTTTAAAAGTTGGCTTCAGCTTTGAAAGCTTTTCATAGGATGTGTCCCTTCTCGGTCCCTCGTCTGTGTTATAGACAGTATCACTCTTTTTACCATGAACAGTTATAGGGACGATTTCATCCTTGAATTTACCAGAATCTATTGCTGCAATTGCTCTCTGATGCGATCTATAGGAATACTTATCCATCTGCTCTCTTGTAACATCATACTTTTCTGCAACGTTTTCTGCCGTGATCCCCATAGCAGGTCCGATTCCCAGATTTGTCAGCGAATCCCACATAGAATCGCGCATCTCCATATGTCCATATCTCTTGCCGTATCTTGCGTCAAATACCATATGTGGAGCAGTGCTCATACTGTCAGCGCCGCCTGCCATAATGCAGTCAGCCTCTCCTGCTTTGATCTGATAATATCCAAACTGAATGGATGACATGGATGATGTGCAGTTTCTATGCAACGTTATTCCAGGAACCGTTATCGGTAACCCTGCTTTGACTGCTGCGACACGTGCTATATTGTTTTCTTTATATGTTCTCTGGTAATTGCAGCCCCAGATAACATCTTCAATGATCGCAGGATCTATTCCTGCTCTTTTCACAAGGTTCTGCATTACCGGAATCGATAGATCCAACGATGTAATCGTCTTGAACTGTCCGCCTATGACTCCGATTGGCGTTCTACAGCCAGCTACTATTACTACGTTTCTCATTAGTACTTATCCCTTCTTATGTCATTAACGCGAGAGGCAGGCCCGGTGCAAATGCCACCAGCCTGCCACACGTTATTATGAGTATCAAATTATTATTTTTTATGCTTCGTTCTCTTCGGAAACCGCTCCGACAACCTCGTCTTCCTTAGCATAGTCAAGGTTGTATTTCTTTGTGTTCAATACTGAAATCAGTATCAGGTTTACGGCCAGCAGTACAATGAATACTACATAGGCTCCTCTCAGACTTCCAGTCATAGTAAGTGCCAATGAGTTTACCTTATAGTTGAGCATAAGCACGATCTCCATGATCGGGAAGTAGATTGAATATACTAAATCGAAGTTATGTCTTCCGAATACTGATGCAGGGAGTGATGTCATGAAGTTTGCTGCAGCACCGATGGCGATTCCTATCATTGCTACGCATATATATCCGCCCATTGCATTATTCAATGTAACATTGATTGCTAATGCAGCGATATACCATACCAGATATCCTCTTACAGCTGTCTTAACACCCAGCTTCTGGTCTATGAATCCAAATCCATATGATCCAACAAGTCCAACAAGTGCGCATACTGTCATCAGGGAAACTGCTTTAGCCTGTGAGAATCCGAATTCCATGTTTCTAGCAACCAGCTGACTCATTACGCCTGTTGTTACAAGCTGATTGATACCGATGATGATTGCTACCAGCCACATTTCAGGGGTCTTCAATAGCTTCGCTACAGTCCACCTGCTGGTCGTAGTCTCATCCATATCAGCATATTCTCTGTCATAGACTTCTTTGGTTACGTTATCTGGATACATACTTCTTTCCTGAGGAGTATTCCTAACTACCAAATATGCTATTACTGCGATACAAATCCCAGCAATACCTGTAACTGTCATACCCTTTGCCATACCGAAAGCTCCTATTAAAGCCGCAATCAGTGGTACATAAAGTGCTGAACCAAGATTATGACCCATAGTAGTATATCCGTTAGCAAGTCCTTTTTTCTTTGGGAACCACTGCGTTACCAGGTTTCCACCGCCAATGTAAGCTGCACCATTTATGAATATGGTTACGAGTGTCAGCCCTACAAAGTACTGCATTGTGGTAGTTGCATGCCCATAGTAGATATAGGATGCACCGGCAAGTGCCAGACATATTGCCGATAGAGTTCTGCCTCCGACCTTAACGCATATCCTTCCGATTACAAAGTATGCTATTACACCAATGAAGCCTGCGTACATGGCAAGGTCAAGAAGTCTAGCATGTAATGCAATATCACTGGCAAATCCAAGTTCCTGCCAATGTGTTGCAGAAAATACGCTTATTACGATATTCTGTCCATCGATCGAATAGCCAATCAGGAACCAGAACATTATCATACAGTAAAATATTATCAGCCAGCCTTTACCAAAGTTCGATTTGGTATTCTCAGACTGGAGCTTTCCGTTTTTATTTTCAGACATAATATACCTCCAAAATATATTGTGTTTCTCTATTATACTAACTGTTATTCAGCTTTTTTCAAGCTAAATCTCATATCAGTCGCTGTAGTCACCATCTCATCCCATGAGGAGAACCTGGTGCTCTCATTTACAAAGCCATCCATGAGCAACTTTGAATAAACCATGCGAGGTGCTGTCCAGTCTGTAATTACTGCGCTGGAATATCTGAAAGCTTCAAAGTTTTCAAAATTCGTGTACTTCTGCATGAATTCATCAGTAAATACATCCTCTAATATTTTTTTGAATTTATCATTGTTATCATAGGATATATAGTCGTTCATTATCTGTCCTCCGGATGTTCCTTGTAATATTCCTCAGCAGCATTGAATACGTAATCATGCCATACCTTTTCGTCTCTTGCCATGCATGGACGGATGATCTCATCTTCCTGATCTCCCATTCCATTGATGGTTTCTTTTCTCTGAACCGTCAGATAAAGTGCCGGCTCATTAGGTGGGCATCCAAGTATCCAGTAAGCGCCTGGGTGATCCTTCAAATATTTCTTAGTGCAGTTTCCATGAAGTACGATCTTATCATCAGGAGTGTCTTTAGGGATCTCATTTTTACCACCAATAACAATGGTCATCCCTTTGTTCTTCTCGTATTCATCTACTGCCTTCAGCTCTTCCATATTGATTGCCAGAAGTGCCTGACAGCTTGAGCATGCACCGTCACACTTGACGTCATATTCCGGCCAACGTGTGCTCATATCTCCAATATATGGAATCCACATCTTCTTATAACACTCTTCAAGGGTATTACCTACTACACTGATGTGATCCATATCGTAATTGCCTAAGCCTGTCTCTTCAGCTACCTTGAAATAGCTTACACCTGATGTGTCGATTCCAGTTACCTCGCAAGCTACTCTGTCGATTGCTACTGGGTCTTTGGAACCCAGGATCAGCTGAGTGTTGATAGGAACCGGCATATGTGGGCTGTATCCGCTGGCTGCGTGATAAGCATCCATGATGTTTATGTCAGCTCTGCATACAGACCATACGTCCATCATTGCCATGGTCAGATTCTGCTGATGCATCTGCATGTGGACCTTATCCTGTACTACGCCTTTGATATTCTTAAGAGCTCCTGAGAATACCATACTTGCATGTGCCTTTAATATAGGCAGGTTGATAAGATGATCAGCCTCCATCAGGAATCTAGGAAGCATGATGTGATCCAGATTTGACTTATAGTCACGTACTGCTACATTTACCAGATCCTTGTCACGTTTCATATCTATCATCTCAACGCCTTCTTCTTTTACGACATCCTCGATGCCGCAAACCTTCAGACATTCCAGTGTATCACAGCCAATGGCTGCAGCTTCTGCTACTATGATACGTTTAGGTTCAGCTTTCTTTACCTCTCTGATTACCGCACGAACCACCTCAGGGTTTGTGCAAACTGATGTTTCAGGTGGCTCTGCATGTCCTGCGTTAGGTTTCAAAACTACCGTTGAACCTTTATGGATCATGTTTTTGACTCCACCCATTAAATCGAAGACTTTGGTGACATCTTCTTGAATGTCCTCGCCCTTTACCAGAGCTACCAGGGAATTCTTGTCCATCTTCTTCTCCTCTCTTGTATGTTCATGATTTTTTTGATTGTCGACAAATAATTGCTTTACTTTTCATAAGAGCAAATAGTATGCCAAAATTAAAACGTTGCATTTTTCAACAATCTTGATAAATTAGTAACAAATGATGTTGCATCAGCAATATTTTTGTTGCGTTTATGCAACGATTATAACTTTTCTCAGCACCGCGGCAATATCTTCCATGTACATTTTCTCAAAGCCTTCACCCACAAAGCCCTTTGCGCCCGCAATTCTCTCTGCCATGCTGTCTATCTCGTCACAATCAGCCTTCATCTTCAGCGGCAGTCCCAGGCTTTGTATAAAGTCTTTCAACCTTCTGATTCCATCATCTATATCAAGCGCATTAAATACTTCTTTAAAGAAGTTCTCCATCCGCTCAGGATGTCTGTCCTTCATATATTCACACCATGCCGGTATAACCATGGCTAAAGAACCGCCGTGTGCCAGGCCATAGCTCGTTGTGATACCATGAGCAATGCCATGGCATGCAAAGTCGCCTCCCGGTCCCAGCATATTGTTGTGAGCCATGTTGGCAGCCAGCATCAGCTCCGAACGTACTACTATATCCCAGGGATCATCGATTGCCTTTGGTAAAAGTTCGATCACCGTCCGCATCAGGCTGGCAGACATTCTATCCAAAAGCATGCTGCCTCTTCGAAGGTCCATATATCTTTCAAAGGCATGTGAGAATGAATCGAATCCGCCAACTGCAGTCTGATAAGTCGGAACTGTCAGCGTCAGCTCAGGATTGAGAAATGCAAACTTTGGTATTACTCCCTCAAAGTATCTCGCTACCTTTTCACAAGTCCTGTAATCCTCGATGACTGCCATTCCATTGGCTTCGCTTGCCGTGGCCGGCGCAGTTACGATGGCCGCAATAGGCAGAAAGCCTGTTGTCTCGGCATTTCCTCTAAACAGGTCCATTACACTGGCAGTGCATCCAAAGCCGGCAGACACAGCTTTAGCAGAATCTATAACGCTGCCGCCTCCTATGGCGACTAATCCATTGACATTTTCAGCCCTGGCGATTTCAATGGCCTTTTCGATATACTCGATATCCGCGTTAGGCCTGACACCTCCAAAACGCACGACCTGACATCCAGAATTCTCCAGATTGCTAGCGATCGAATCTCCCAGGCCGGATTCAAATATTCGCTCACTTCCATAAATAAGCATCACTTTGTTTGCATATTTGCTTATAAGCTGACCGACCTTCTCCTCAACATTTACGCCAAAATATATTTCTGTGGGTATTTTTATTTCAAAGCTGTACATAATGACCGCCTTTCATCTACGCTAATATGCCTTTTTCAAAATAGCGATTATATCTTCCCTGCTGATATCCTGCCTCGGGTTAAAGCCCAGCACAGGTTCCTTTAGCACATCATCTGCCAGCATTTCAAAGTCGTCTTCGCTGACTCCCTGCTCAGAAAGTGTCTTGATCGACAGACGTCTGGTAAGTTCAAGCAAAGCATCCGCAAACAGGTATTTATCCTTTTCCATGTCGCCCGTAGTCTCCAAACCGATCGTTTCAGCCATTTTCACCATTTTTTCAGGACATCCTTCAGCATTGAATCTCATAACATACGGCAACACCGTTGCATTGGCCATACCGTGTGCCAGACCGAAATGTGCGCTCAGGGTATGCGCTATACCATGAACAAAGCCCAGGTTGGCATTGGAAAATCCGAACCCTGTTATGATGCAGCCAAGCATCATCTGTTCCCTGGCATCCATATCGCTTCCGTTTTCTACGGCATCCGGCAGATTATCATAGAGTATCTGCAGACCCTTCAGGGAATTATATTCAGTTAAAGGAGTTGCCATGTTCGAGATATAGCTTTCCGCTGCATGAGTGATCGCATCCATACCAGTTGCAGCAGTTACACTGACCGGCATTGTGAGTGTCAGCTCCGGGTCTGCTATTACATCTGTCGCGACGATTTTATTATCTATTAAGACATATTTGATGACTTTTTCTGTATCTATCAATGCGCTGACATTGGTGATTTCACTTGATGTACCGGCAGTAGTCGGTATGGCTATGAGCGGCAGGCAATCGTTCTTCACCATGTTTATCCCGCCGTACTGCCCTATGCTTCCAGGATTTGTCATCAAAACGTTGATCGCCTTTGCCAGGTCTATGCTGCTTCCGCCGCCAACTGCAACAAAGCCTTCGACCTTTTCCGCCTTGGCAATTTTCGAAGCCTCTTCAACGACTTCATTAGTTGGATTAGGTATTACGCCATCGAAAATAGCGTAATCTATACCCGTTTCGGACACCTGTTTAATGACTCGGTCTGCAATGCCGGCAGCCTTGACACCACCATCGTAGACTATCATTATTTTGCTTAAGCCATGGCCTTTCAGCATTTCAGAGAGATCGTTCAACGCACCTCGCCCAAAATCTATATTGCTTTTTACGAAGAAATTGTAACTCATTAGTATTCACCTTCCTTTTTTACTACTAATAGATATAAGCAAGTTGCATACCAAGGGTGAAATCCATTGATTTCAACGTTTTCAAAGTTTGCCCGTTGCACCATTGCAACCTTTGTACTAAAAAAGAGCCGACATTTCCATGTCAGCTCTTCAATATATTATCTTATTCTGCTACTTTGCTGATTATCTTCAGCCCCTTATCAATGGAGCCAAAATCTATGACCAGTGGTGGAAGCAGTCTCACCTTGTCATGAGCGGTGAGGACCAGCAGGCCCTGCTTCAGGCACTCCTTTGCTACATCTGAAGGCTCCTTGCCGAAGACTTTGAAACCTATCATAAGCCCCATACCGTCGATACCGTAAACGCCCTGTATCTTATTGAGTCCGGACATTATATAGCTGCCCTTTTTCTCAATACTTGCGAGGAACCTCGGAGTCATTTTACTCATTACTGCCAATGCTCCTGCGCAGGTCACAGGATTTCCTCCAAATGTCGTTCCATGATCGCCGGCCTGCAAAATGCCTGCCGTTTTTTCAGTGAACAAAGCACCACCTATAGGGAGTCCGCCGCCTATGCCTTTGGCAAAGGTCACGATGTCCGGCTGTATCCCAAACTGTTCATACGCGAAGAAGGTTCCCGTTCTACCTATTCCCGTCTGTACTTCATCGTCTATTAGCAATACGTCTTTTGCAGCACAGAGTTTAGCTACTTTCTGGACATATTTTTTGTCGAGAACCACGACACCGCCTTCTCCCTGTATCATTTCCATCATAACTGCGCAGGTATTCTCGTCTATCATTTTTTCCAGTGCATCTATATCTCCTGCAGGGCAATAACTGAAACCCCCAGTAAATGGAAAGAAACTTTTATGAAATTCTTCCTGTCCTGTTGCCGTAATAGTAGCAACAGTTCTACCATGAAAAGAATTGGTCAGGGTGATGATTCTATTTTTAGTATTTCCAGACTTGTCATTGCCATATTTTCTGGCTGCCTTTATGGCACATTCATTGGCTTCCGCACCTGAGTTGCCGAAGAATACTTTTGCCATGCCGGTTTTCTTTGTCAAAGCCTTAGCCAAAAGCACCTGCGGTTCTGAATAATAAAGGTTCGATACGTGCTGCAGCTTTGCAGCCTGCTCACTTACTGCCTTTACCCATGTGGGATCACAAAACCCCAAACTATTGACACCTATGCCTGCAGTAAAGTCGATGAGCTTATTGCCCTCCTCATCATAACAGATAGCACCTTTACCATGGTCTATCACCTTTCCAAACCTTGCGTACGTATTTGCTATGTTCTCATTATCCAATGCCATTATTTTACTCATGATAATACTTACTCTCCTTTCTACTCAATATTGCAGTTCCCACACCTCTGTTGGAGAATATCTCCAGCAAAATGCTGTGCTGTATATTTCCATTAAGTATATGAACGCGCGATACTCCAGATTCTACAGCTTCTATGCAGTTGCAAAGCTTCGGCAGCATGCCGCCAACTACGGTACCGCCTTCTACTAATGTCTTTGCCTCATCAACATAGATTTCCGATATCAGTGTGTCAGGATCATAGAAGTCCTCGTACAATCCGTCCGCATCGGTAAGGAATGCCAGCTTCTCTGCCTGAAGTGCCTTGGCTACCTCGCATGCCACTTCATCACCATTGATGTTGTACCCCTGGGCATTTTCATCCATTCCTATAGGTGATATGACCGGTACAAAGTCATCATCCAGCATGCTGTTGATTATTTCTGTGTTTACTTCTTTTATATGTCCCACATATCCGATATCATTGCCTTCCGGCATTCTCTTATCTGCAATTATCATTCCTGCATCCTTGCCGGAAAGTCCTATGGCTTTTACCCCAAGACATCCGATCTTGGATACTATCTCCTGATTTATAGTGTAGAGAACCATTTCTGTTACCTTTAACGTCTTCGCATCTGTGACCCTAAGGCCATCCACAAACTGTGGCTTTAGTCCCGATTGCCTTGACCACTGACTGATTTTCTTACCCCCACCATGAACGATGACGGGCCTGAATCCTACCAGCTTCAATAGCGCTATGTCCTGAATGACGCTTTTCTTTAACTCTTCGTTGTCCATGACGCTGCCTCCATATTTGATCACCATGGTCTTGCCGGCAAACCTGCTGATGTATGGGAGCGCCTCTATCAGAATCGATGCTTTATCATAGATCTTATCCATGTTTAATTTACTGGTCATTCCTTGCCTCCTATGAACGATAATCGCTGTTGATAGTTACATAATCATATGTCAGATCGCAGCCCCATGCCTTAGCGCCTTGATCACCGGTATTCATGTTGACCAGAATGTTTATTGCGTCTTCTGTCAAAATATCAGTCGCCTCTTCCTCGCTGTAATCCGCCATTTTAGTTCCCTTGCAAACTTCTATGCTGCCGCACTCTGAACTCAGCGTTACATCTATGTTTGAAATATCAAAGTCGCCTTCCGTGTATCCTACAGCTGCCACGACACGCCCCCAGTTGGCATCCCTGCCGAAAATCGCTGCCTTAGTAAGGTTAGACGATACGACGGTTCTCGATATTTTTCTCGCCTCATCCTTCGTCTCCGCGTTAATCACCTCGCATACTATTAATTTCGATGCACCTTCACCGTCTGCCGCCATATGTTCGACAATATACGACGTTACCGTATTGAGTGCTTCACAAAATGTATCAAAGTCTTTGCCATCGCTATTTATCGCGGTATTCCCTGCCAGACCATTGGCCATGACCAGGCACATATCGTTCGTAGATGTATCTCCATCGACGCTGAGCTGGTTGAAGCTGTCTACAACATCCGCCGACAAAGCCTTCTGCAGCATTTCCGGAGATATTGCTACGTCTGAAGTTATAAAAGCCAGCATCGTCGCCATGTTGGGATGGATCATGCCGCTGCCCTTTGCCATCCCGCCGATAACGCAGGTCTTGCCGCCAAGTTCAAACTTGACCGCAACGATTTTCTTCACGGTGTCAGTCGTCATTATGGCTTCTTCTGCTTCTTCACAGCCGTTGTAATCCAGTATTTCCGCCGCTGCCGGAACTCCTGCCACAAATGGATCTATTGTAAATTCCATGCCGATTACTCCCGTGCTTGCTACTACAACATCATTGCTGCTGCATCCCAGCTGCTTAGCGACCAGTTCGCAGGTCTTCTCAGCCACTTCTTTACCGCCCGGGGCACAAGTGTTGGCGTTACCGCTGTTGCAGATAACTGCCTTTGCCTGACCGTCAGCCAGATGCTTTTTGTTGACCGCTACCGGCGCGCCCTTAACTTTGTTAGTCGTGTAGACCGCTGCCGCGGAACACATTTCATCGCTGACTATAAGTGCCAGATCATTCTTTGCCACATCTGCACGGAAGCCACAATGCACTGCCGCCGCCGAGAAACCGTGCGGCGCACATATACCTCCATCAATAAATTCCATATTCATTATATTTCCCCCTCGAGACCAAGCGCCTCGTCAAATCCTAACATTATATTCATATTCTGTATCGCTGTGCCCGCCGCGCCTTTGCCAAGATTGTCATATCTGGCGCAGACCACCGGTCGTTCATCGTTGCCGTATACCATGATTTCAACGTCGCTGCGTTTTGCCATGGTGTCGCTGTAAATAAAACCACTTTCCGGTTCACCTTCGCGAACATGAACCAAAGGCGAATCAGCATAATAATCACGATATAGTTTTCGCAATTCATCGGTATTTCGTATGTTATTCATAGCACTTCGCTGCAATGGTATCGTGACCAGCATGCCACTGTAGAAATCACATACCACTGGCATAAATGATGGTGCAATCGACACTCCGGTCATCTTGACCATCTCCGGCAGATGCTTATGATTCTGCGAAAGCCCGTAATAGCCTGGGCTTTTCAGTCTTTCCTGATTTGCCGGATCCTCATAATCAGCTATCATTTTTTTACCTCCGCCGCTGTACCCTGTCAGTGATGTAGCCGCGAGAGGATAATCTGTCGTTATCACTCCATTTCCTATAAGCGGTCTGACTAAAAAAATAAACCCGGAAGCGTGACATCCGGGATTAGCTACTCTATTAGAATGGCTTATCTTCTTCCGCTGCTCAGTTCCCAGCTCAGGCATTCCGTATACCCAATCGCTGTCGGTCCTGTGCGCGGTACTAGTATCTATGACTCTACATTCCGCAGGGATATGCTTTACGATTTCCGTTGCGGCGTCGTCAGGCAGACACAAAAAAGTGATGTCAGCGTCTTCAATTGACTCGATCCGTTTATCCATGGATCTTCGCTTGGCATCCTCTATCCTGATGACTTCAATATCACTCCGCAAACTTAGATAGTCATTTATCTTAAGTCCGCAGGTTCCTGAACTCCCGTCTATAAATACTTTAATTTGTGCCAATTCTACCACCTTCTCGTAAATTTATTGTTGCCATTCTACAACTTTACTCCGTTGCTGTCAAGGAATTTTTAAGTATTTATACAATATTTCACATAATATTCATCAAATGTCAACATTTATTGCGCAATCTATGTATAAATTTGAATACAACGTATGTTTTTTTGCTTATGGGAGGCCGGCCGGGCAGCGGCCGCGGGCGCGGCGGCTGGTTTATAGTATTTTCCCGAAATCAAAAAAATATTAGGAAGTTTCGCAGCAGCTCCGGCCGATTTTGGCCATTTTCGCCCTATTCGGGTCCAAATCGCGCTGGTTGTTCCTAATATTTTTGTGATTCTTATTATTTGCTATAAACGGGCCGGGCCGGGCGGCCTGGATGGTCGCGGGCCGTATGTCCTGCGGGCCTGCAAGCACTGTGAATGTCCAACTATTTCCCGGAATGTTCCTGAATAAGCTTGTGCTTTACGTCCCAGAGCTTCTTGGACAGATCTACGTAGTAGGTCTGCGGATTTTCGAAACGCAAAGTTTCTTCCCACAGGGTCTCCATCTGCTCTGCGCAGTACTTCTTAACCTCTTCAATATCCGGGCAATCGTATACACGCTTGCCGGCTTTGAAAAGCTGGGTACGCATATTCTTTGCGTAGAAGTTGCTGAGTTTTTTCTTCTTCCAAATAGCATTCGGATCGAATATTTCGTATCCGTCAACCTCTGGTATTTCCTCTCCGTCCATTGTGATCACGTCAGCCAGGGCTTTGTTGCTGTCCTTATCGAAAAGACGATATAGGGTCTTGAAACCCGGATTGGTGATTTTCTCAACGTTTTCAGAGATTTTGATCTTAGGAATTATCTTTCCCTTTTTCTCCAGTGCCGAAAGTTTATAAACTCCGCCGAATATTGGTTCTGACATTGCTGTGATAAGTCTTTCGCCGACTCCAAAGGCATCAATCTGTGCGCCTTCCATGATGACATCTCTAATGATATATTCGTCGAGGGAATTTGAAATCGTAATTGAACAATCCTGCAAACCCGCATCATCAAGCATCTTGCGTGCTCTCTTTGTGAGATAAGCGATATCTCCGCTGTCTATTCTGATGCCCATTTTCTTAGGCTTGATTTCCTTGAAAACCTTTATCGCTGTAGGTACACCAGTCTTCAATACATTATAAGTATCTACCAGCAATATACAATTTTCCGGGTAGAGCTCGGCATATTTTTTGAATGCCTCATACTCGTTAGGGAACATCTGCACCCAGCTGTGAGCCATTGTACCAAGTGCCGGTATCTTAAAATCACGATCGGAAATTGTGCATGCTGTTCCGCAGCAGCCTCCGATATATGCTGCGCGCGCTCCCAAAATGGCAGCAGCTGTGCCGTGAGCACGTCTAGAACCAAATTCCATTACAGGTCTGCCCTGTGCCGCGCGAACTATGCGGCTCGCCTTTGTCGCAACCAGACTCTGATGATTTACGACCAGCAAAATCATAGTTTCAACGAACTGGGCCTGAATGACCGGTCCTCTGACTGTGATTATTGGTTCGTGCGGGAAGATCGGCGTTCCCTCAGGAACTGCCCAAACGTCACACTCGAACTTGAAATTCTTTAAATAATCGAGGAATTCCTCGCAGAAAGCGTTCTTACTGCGCAGATATTCAATATCCTTATCCTCAAACTTCAGGTTGTCCAGATAATCGACTACCTGTTCGATTCCGGCAACGATGGCATATCCGCCTTCATCCGGAACTCTTCTGAAGAACATATCGAAATATGCAATGTCTTCAGTCATACCTGACTCAAAATATCCGTTTGCCATGGTGATTTCGTAGAAATCAGTCAGCATAGTCAGGTTTTCCTTATTAATCATCGGATTTTCTCCTTATTAATTATGCATATAGAGCCTGTCCGTGCTTTATTGCCCGAACTCGCTCCACGTGGCATATATTATACTCTACTTGAGGATTTTCTTCAAGAATTCTCCTGTATAAGATTCTTTGCATTTGGCAACTTCCTCTGGTGAACCGAAAGTGACTACAGTACCACCGCGGTCTCCTCCTTCTGGTCCCAGGTCGATTACGTGGTCTGCTCGCTTGATAACATCCAGATTGTGTTCGATGACTACTACGGTGTTTCCGGCATCGGTCAGCTTATCCAGCACCATCAGCAGCTTATCGACGTCCGCAAAGTGCAGGCCCGTCGTAGGCTCGTCCAATATGTACAAAGTCTTGCCGGTGCTGCGTTTGGAAAGCTCCGTTGCCAGCTTGACTCTCTGCGCCTCGCCTCCGGAAAGCTGGGTCGATGGCTGTCCAAGTTTGATATAATCCAGACCGACCTCGTTCAAAGTATCCAGCTGCCTTTTGATGGTAGGGAAGTTCTTGAAGAACTCCAGGGCTTCAGTGACGCTCATGTTCAAAACGTCATAGATGCTCTTGCCTTTGTACTTGACCTCCAGGGTTTCGCGGTTATAGCGCTTGCCTTTGCAGACCTCGCAAGGCACGTAAACATCCGGCAGGAAATGCATCTCGATTTTGATGATGCCGTCTCCGCTGCATGCTTCGCAGCGTCCGCCCTTTACGTTAAAGCTGAAACGTCCCTTTTCAAATCCGCGGATCTTGGACTCCGGCAGAGATGCAAAGAGGTCTCGTATATGGGTGAACATTCCCGTATATGTCGCCGGGTTGGAACGCGGAGTGCGTCCGATCGGCGACTGGTCTATGTCGATGACTTTGTCTATATTTTCCAGACCCAGGATCTCGTCGAACTTTCCCGCCTCGTCTTTGGTCCTGTTGATCAGCTTGGATGCGCCCTTGCAGAGTATCTCATTGATCAGGCTGCTCTTGCCCGAACCGGAAACTCCGGTCACGCAGACGAATTTGCCAAGAGGTATATCCACGTCTATATGTTTGAGGTTGTTCTCCGCCGCACCTTTGATGGTGATGAACTTGCCGTTGCCCGGCCGTCTCTCCA
>Ga0183101_1000079_pt16 | contig 14367 bp, 10 predicted proteins | sample Biomet3_FD_127790 | JGI IMG/M metagenome (GOLD analysis project Ga0183101, IMG submission 127790) | Microbial communities from bioreactor (seeded with sewage sludge) at LBNL, California, USA - Biofuel metagenome 3 | ecosystem: Engineered > Bioreactor > Anaerobic > Unclassified ... | reverse complement strand
CCGCCCTCGATGAGTTCGCCAATTTCGATCAAGAAAAAGTGGACTACATCGTCGCTAAAATGTCGGTGGCCGGCCTCGACCACCATGGCGATCTTGCCCGCAAAGCCATCGAAGAAACCAAACGGGGCGTCTTTGAAGATAAAGCCACCAAGAACCTCTTCGCTTGCGAATACGTCGTCAACAATATGCGCCACACCAAGACCGTCGGCATCATCAGCGATGATCCGGTGAGCGGCATCACTGAAATCGCCGAGCCCGTCGGCGTGGTCGCCGGCATCACTCCGGTCACCAACCCGACTTCGACCGTCATCTTTAAATCCTTAATCTGCATCAAGACCCGCAACCCCATCATCTTCGCCTTCCATCCCAATGCCCAGCAGTCTTCCAAAGCCGCGGCCATCGTCATGAAGGAAGCCGCCGAAGCCGCGGGCGCTCCTAAAAATTGCATTCAATGGATCGAAAATCCTTCGATGGAAGCCACGACCGCGCTAATGAACCATCCTGGCATCGCCACGATTTTGGCCACCGGTGGCAACGCCATGGTCAAAGCCGCTTATAGCTGCGGCAAACCCGCGCTCGGCGTCGGGGCTGGCAACGTCCCATGCTACATTAACGAATCCTGCGATCAGGATCAGACCGTCAATGACGTCGTCTTGTCCAAGGCCTTCGATAACGGCATGATCTGCGCTTCCGAATCCGCGGTCTTCATTGACGAGTCGATATACGACTCGATCAAAGCCAAGTTCGAACGCTTCAAAGTCTATTTTGCTAACGCCGAAGAAAAGAAGAAACTCGAGAAGTTCATGTTCGGCGTGACCTCGGGCGATAAGAACGTCGAGCAGGGAAAGCTTAACGGCGCCGTCGCCGGCATGTCCCCGCAATGGATCGCCGAGCAAGCGGGTTTCAAGATTCCCAAAGACATTTCCATCATCGGCGTGAGCTGCCAAAGCGTTGGCCCCGAAGAACCGATGTCCCGCGAAAAACTCTCCCCCGTTTTGGCTTTCTACAAAGTCAAAGGTCCGGAAGAAGGCTTTGAAAAGTGCGAGCAGATGCTTGAATTCGGTGGCTTAGGCCACAGTGCGGCCATCCACTGCAAAGAGCAGAGCATGTCCGATGCCTTCGGCGATAAAGTCAAGGCTCTCCGCGTCATCTGGAATTCGCCTTCCACCTTCGGCGGAATTGGCAACGTCTATAACTCCTTCTTACCGTCCCTCACCCTCGGCTGCGGCTCTTATGGCCATAACTCGGTCGGTGGCAACGTGAGCGCCATCAATCTGCTCAACATTAAGAAAGTCGGCAAAAGGAGAAATACCATGCAATGGTTCAAGGTTCCGCAAAAGATCTATTTCGAGCGCAATTCCATCCAATACCTCCGCAGCTGCAAAGAAGTCGGCAAGGTCTTCATCGTCACCGACCGCAGCATGGTCGAACTCGGCTTCCTCAACAAGATCATCGATGAGCTCAATCAACGGCGGAATCCGGTGACCTATCAGCTCTTCGCCGAGGTCGAACCCGATCCCGATATCGAGACTGTCCGCAAAGGCGTCGCGATCATGGAGCAGTTCAAACCCGATACCATCATCGCGCTCGGCGGAGGTTCCAGCATGGATGCCGCCAAAGGCATGTGGATCTTCTATGAGCACCCCGAAGTCAACTTCGATGACCTCAAGCAGAAGTTCATGGATATCCGCAAACGCGCCTTCAAGTATCCGGAGCTCGGCCGCAAGTCCAAGCTCATCTGCATCCCGACCACTTCCGGAACCGGAAGCGAAGTTTCGCCCTTCGCCGTCATCTCGGATAAAGCCCATGGCAAGAAGTACCCGTTAACCGATTACTCCCTCACCCCGAGCATCGCGATCGTCGATCCGGAATTCACCACGAATCTTCCGGCCCGTTCGACCGCCGAAACCGGCATGGACGTCCTCACCCACGCCATCGAAGCCTACACTTCGGTCATGGCGAGCGATTATACCGATGGTCTGGCCCTAGAAGCCATCAAGTTGGTCTTCGCTTATCTCCCGCGGGCCGTCAAAGATGGCAAGCACGATCTCAAAGCTCGTGAAAAGATGCATAACGCCGCGACGATCGCTGGCATGGCCTTCGCTAACGCCTTCCTTGGACTCGTCCATAGTTTGGCCCACAAAGTCGGCGCGGAGTTCCACACCGTCCACGGCCGCACCTGCGCCATTTTGCTCCCGCACGTGATCCGTTATAACGGCACGACTCCGACCAAACTCGCTCTCTGGCCGAAATACGAAGAGTATCAATGCGACGAGAAGTACCTGGAGATCTGCCAGATGCTCGGCTTACCCGCTAAGGATAAGTCGGAAGCCGCCAATGTCCTTGCCGATGCCGTCATGGCCTTAGGCAAAGAAGTCGGCATCGATATGAACTTCCAGTCGATCATCCCCGATGAAGCCTTATTCAATTCTCGGCTTGAGGATATCGCCTATCTCGCTTATGAGGATCAGTGCACCCCGGCCAACCCGCGCTTGCCCTTAATCCCCGACATGATTCAAATCCTTAAGGATTCCTACAAGGGGAACTGACCATGCTTCCGATTGCCATTTGCGTCGGTTCCTCCTGTCACTTAAAAGGCTCTTACGCGATCATCGAGGCTTTCCGCAAGGAAATCGCCGCGCGGAAACTCGATGATCAAATCGAGCTGAAAGCCGCCTTCTGCTTAGGCCAATGCGGCCACGAAGGCGTCTCGATTAAGGTCGGAGATAAGCTGATCGTGGGGGTCAATCCCCAAAACTTCGAAGACATCTTCAAAAACGAAGTGCTGACGCGCCTATAAATTCATTCGATATCGCCACGCTGCCCAAGGAGGGAAAACCATGGACTTTGCTTTAACTAGCCTTACGACGGATTGCCAATCCTGCTACAAATGCATCCGGAAATGCCCGACCAAGTCCATCTCCTTCCAAAATGGACGCGCGACCATCATCCCCGAAGAGTGCGTCTTGTGCGGCCGCTGCTATTTGACCTGCCCGCAGAACTGCAAAAAGATCCGCGATGATACGGCCTTAGCCAAGACGATCCTCCACGAAAATAAACTGGTCTATGCCTCGGTGGCCCCGAGCTTCCTCGCGGCTTTCCCTGGCTGCAGTTTCGCGAGCTTCCGGAAAGCCCTACTGGGCCTAGGCTTTAGCGAAGTCGAAGAGACGGCGATCGGAGCGACCATCGTGAAGCAGAAGTACGATGAACTCTGCGACGATGGCAAGCACGACGTCATCATTTCGACCTGCTGCCATAGCATCAACCTTCTGATTGAAAAGCATTATCCCCAAGCCAGCAAATACCTGGCCAACGTCCTTTCGCCGATGCTCGCCCACGCCGCGGACATCAAGCGGCGTCACCCCGAAGCCAAAGTCATTTTCTTCGGACCCTGCATCAGCAAGAAAAACGAAGTCGAGATGTACCCGGGCTACGATGAACTCGCCCTTACCTTCTTAGAACTTGAGGCTTGGCTAAAAGAAGCGGGGATCGTTTTGCCTAAAGACGATAGCGCGGTCCTGCTGGAAGAATCCAAAGCTCGCTTATTCCCGATCGACGGGGGAATCTTGGCCACCATGGCGAAAGATAACCCCGATTTCACCTATCTTTCGATCGGCGGAATGGAGCAAGCGATGCAAGCCATCGAGAACATCCTTCAAGGCAACGTCCATCATGCTTTCATCGAGATGTCGAGCTGCCCCAATAGCTGTATCTCGGGTCCGGCGATGCCGAAGGATAGCTCGGCCCTCATCTCCCGTTTGCTCGCCGTCAAAAAGGCCGCGGGACCTAAAGATTTTGCGGTGAAACCCCTCGAAGATATCACGCTGAAAAAGAACTTCTATTCCTTTGGGCGCACCCCCAAAACCTACAGCGAAGAAGACATTGCCACGGTCTTAGCCAAAATTGGCAAGACCCGCAAGGAAGATGAACTCAATTGCTCCTCCTGCGGCTACGCGACCTGCCGCGATAAGGCCAAAGCGGTCCTCGCGGGCAAAGCCAACCTCGAGATGTGCCTGCCTTTCCTGATGGAAAAAGCCAAATCTTTCTCCAATTCCATCGTCTCGACTTCCCTCGATCCCATTCTCGTCCTCGATGAAGATCTGAAGATTCAACTCGCGAACCCCGCGATCGTTTCTTTGGTGGGGTTGCAAAGCGAAAAAGATCTCTTGGGCAAGCCCGTCTCTTCCTTGATGGACGAAAGCCTCTTTGCCTTAGCTTTAGGCGGAGAAAATACCCTCAACAAAAAGGTCTATTGGCCAGACTACGACAAAGTCTTGCAAGCCACGGTCACCTATGATGCCCAATATCACATTCTGATCGGCATCTTCCGCGATGTCAGCGCGGTCGAGCGTCAACGCTCCAAGCAAGCCGCCGCGGCCGAAGAATCGGCCAAAATCACCAGCGATGTCATCGCTAAAAACATGCGGACCGTCCAAGAAATCGCTCAGCTTTTAGGCGAATCGACCGCCGAAACGAAAGTCGCCCTTAGCCAGCTTAAAGACGCGATCAAGAAGGCCGAAGATGATGAATGAAACGAGTTTAAGCGAACTCGAGGTCGGCCACGTCTCCCTCAATCATGTGGGGGAAGAGCTGTGCGGCGATGCCGTCATGTCCCATTTAGGAGAGGATGGCGCGCTCACCTATGTCCTCGCCGATGGATTAGGCTCGGGCGTAACCGCCAATATTTTGAGCACGCTCACCTCGACCATGCTCGTCAAGATGATGGCGGGAGGGCTGAGCCTAGAAGAAAGCGTCGGGGCGCTCGTCCAAACTTTGCCCGTCTCGTTAAAACGCGGCAACGTGGCCTACAGCACCTTCACGATCGTCCAAGTCCAAAAAGACTTCACCTTCGTTCTTTATAACTTCGATAACCCCGAACCGGTGTTCTTGCATGAAGGCCAAGCGGTGGATTTGCATTATCAAAGCGTTCAAATCGGCGATAAGACCATTTTACGGACCAGCGGCACCCTCGAACTCCATGACGTTTTGCTCTTATTTAGCGATGGGGCCGTCTACGCCGGTGTGGGTGAAACCCTCAATTTCGGTTGGACCCGCCCGGAGATCGTCGCCTATATGGAAGCCCTCTACCATCCGGAGATCACCGCGACTAATCTGGCCTCTTCTTTGGTCGAGCATTGCGATGTCCTCTATAACCACCGCGAAGGCGATGATACGACCGCCTGCGCGATCAGGCGGCGGGAACGCCACAACCTCAATCTCCTCGTCGGACCGGCCAGCAAAAAGGAAGACGACGCCAAAATGATGTCCCTTTTCTTCCATAAAGGCGGGGAACACGTCATCTGCGGCGGCACGACCGCCACCGTGGCGGCCAAATACCTCCACGAAAGCGTCGATACCTCCCTTGAATATGTTGATCCGCATATTCCACCCACCAGCAAACTTCAGGGCGTAGACTTAGTGACGGAAGGCGTCATCACCCTCAACAAAGTGGTGGAGCTCGCCAAAGATTACCTCGATAAAGACCGCGAGTACTTCAATTGGTGCTTCCGGCAAGATGGGGCCTCTTTGCTCGCCAAAGCCCTCTTCCAAGACGCGACCGATATCAGCTTCTACGTCGGCTGCGCGGTCAATCCCGCCCATCAGGAGAAAGATTTAGGGATCGACATCACCCTCAAGATGCAGCTCGTCGAAGAACTCACCAAATATCTCAAAGCCATGGACAAGCACATCCATGTTTGCTACTTTTAGGAGGGACATCCCCATGATCAAGTTCGACACCCAAGTCCAAGAGTTGAAATACCGGGTCCTAAAAGAGGTGGCCAAAGCCTATCTGCGCGGCTCCCTCATGGAGGATCTTTATAAGATTCCTAAATTGATTTCCCCCGGGCCGAAACCCACGATGCGTTGCTGCGTCTATAAGGAGCGGGCCATCGTCGAAGAACGGGTGAAGCTCGCTTTAGGCGGAGATAAAAACAATCCTAATGTCCTCGAAGTCATCGAGCCGGCCTGCGATCAGTGCCCGATCGGCGGGATGGAAGTCACCGATGCGTGCCGGGGCTGTTTGGCCCATCGCTGCCAGGGCGCTTGCCACCGTAATGCCATCAGCTTCGACGGCAAACTCCACGCGATCATCGATAAGAGCAAATGCGTCAATTGCGGTCTTTGCGCCAAAGCCTGTCCTTTTGGAGCGATCGTCAACCATCGGCGGCCTTGCGAAGCCGCCTGCAAAGTCGGCGCGATCGGTAAACGCGAGGACGGCATCGCTCAGATTAACGAAGAAAAATGCACTCGCTGCGGCGCTTGCTCCTACGCTTGCCCTTTCGGCGCGATCATGGATAAGAGCTATATCATTCCTTGCCTTGAGATTGCCGAGTCGTGCAAACGGGGCGAAGTCAACGCCTACATGGTGGTCGCCCCTTCGATTTCCAGCCAATTCCATTATGCGAAACTTGGCCAAGTGATCACCGGTATTCGGGCGTTAGGTTTCCATAGCGCGATCGAAGCCGCCCTCGGGGCGGATATGGTCAGCTTTGGCGAAGCCCAAGAACTTCAAGAAAAGAAAGTCCTGACCTCGAGCTGCTGCCCCGCGTTCGTCAAATACATCGAAGAGGCCTTCCCCGAACTCAAAGATAAGATTTCGTCGAACCTTTCCCCGATGGCCGCCATGGGGGCATTCCTCAAGAAAAACGACCCGAAAGCCAAAGTGGTTTTCGTCGGTCCCTGCATCGCCAAGAAGATGGAGATTCAAGCCGAGAAGGCCAAACCCTTCATCGATTGCGTCATCACCTTCGAGGAGCTTCAAGCCCTCTTCGATGCTGAAGGTATCGACCTAGCGTCTTTGCCGGAAGCCCCGTTAGATAACGCCTCCTATTATGGTCGGATCTTTGCTCGGAGCTGCGGCGTGAGCGACGCCGTCAAAGAAGCCTTAAAAGAGCAGGGGAGTTCCTTCGTAGTGACCCCGCAAGCCGCGGCCGGACTCGAGTCTTGCCGGAGCGCGCTCACTAGCTTAAAAGATGGCACGGCCTCCTTCAATTTCCTCGAAGGGATGGCTTGCATCGGTGGCTGCATTGGGGGACCCTGCTGCCTCACCCACGAATTCCGCGATGCCTCCGAAGTCGATAAATACGGTCATCAGTCGAAGGAAGCGACCATCGCTGGTGCCCTCGATAGCATCTTGGCTTTGCCGCCTAAAAAGGATTGAGTTTTCCGTGACTAAGTGCCATGATTTTGCCGCCTTCTTTTGATTTCTTCAAAAGGAGCCAATAAAACCCCAACCCCAAGAATTAATAAAGTATGAGAAAGTCCCCTCTCTTATTTTGTTTGAGCTTATCCACCCTGAGTTTGACCCTGACTTCCTGCACCAATTTCTTTGACTTTGGTTCGAGCGAGGGCGCTGGTCAAGATTCCGCGACCTCTTCTTCGACGACGGCCTGGATCAACCAGAGCACCTCGAGCGAGACCTCGACGAGTCAACCCGCTAGCGGCAGCGGCGGCACCAGCACGACTACAGCCGCCTCGAGCGGACCCGCCCTCGTCGATTCGGCGGAATACACGAGCCTTTGGACCTACGGAAGCGACGTCAAGCTTTCGCTCAGCTTCAAGACCGACTCCCACAACCGCAGCGTTCTTTATTATGTGAGTCATTACGGCGTTTATTCCTCTTCGACAAGCAGTGGGGTGACCACCAGGTATTTCGATTATTATTTTCCGGCTGATTTAACGCTGACCCTCAATGGCAAAACCTACACGATTCCCGATGTCGGGGTTCGGGAAAAAGGCAATAACACCCGCACCGATTTCTGCTCGTCGGATGGAAGCTTTAACGGCAAGCACCTGTCGCATCTGAAGATTTCTTTCAATGAGACTTTCGCCACCGAGTCCGCCTCCGCCAATACTTCGATCAAATCCCTGTTTTCCAATTATGCGTTCCAGACCTCGGCCAGCCAGCGCGATGCCCGCAGCCTTTTCGATATGAATAAACTCGACCTCAAATACGTCCCACGGAATACGTCGGCGGATTTGGCGAGTGGTTTTAGCTATATCGGGCCCGGCTGTTACAACCAAGAAATCTATTGCTATAACGCCTTCAGTAAAGAAGGCTTAATGAGCCCGCATGTCAATTCGGCTTCGCTCACCTTAGATACGGGAACCGCCAGCAAAACGGCGGCTTATGAAATCGTTGAAAGCATCGACAAACGTTTCCTTAAGCGTCACTTCAGTTCGAGCGATGCTAGAGGCGATCTCTATAAGTGCACCTGGTCGAATAAATTAGACATGACCTCGGCGAATTTCGACTCGGCTTCCGTGACGAATCCTGGAACCGGGGATATCGGTATCGAAGATAATTACAGCGGTTATCATCCCACCTACGATTTAAAGACCAACGATTCGGCGGGGGCCAGCAGCGATTTTTCGAAGATGGTCAATTTGATCAACGTGGTCAACGAGGCCGCGGATGGCCAAGCTAGCCAAAGCCAACTCGAAGCCGTCCTCGATGTTCAGGAGTTCCTCACTTTTTCGGCAGTGGATGTTTGCCTAGGCAATTACGATAGCTTCCGTTACTCCTACAATAACTACTACATTTACTTCATCCCTTCCTCGGGCAAAGCCATCTATATTCCTTATGACTATGACTGGTCGCTAGGCACCGAACCGAGCTCCTCTTCGATGAGCAGCCGCGGGGCCTATGATGAGACCAACGGCAGTGGACGTTCGACCAATTCCAACCCGATTTTTGCCGCGACCTTCTTTAAATCGGGGAGTTTGGCCTATAGCAAGTCGGCCTATCAGTCCTCTTATAGCGCGGCCGTGCAGAAATGCCTCGATGATGGCATCTTAACCTATGGCAGTTACACCAGCCTGGTGAATCCTTTGCTTTACATCAGCAAAACCGAATACTCGAGCGTTTCTTCCTACATGAGCAAGAAGACTTCTGCCCTGAAGAATTCGTTATAAGCCTCGGCTTTCATTTCAAGAAATTGAGCGACGGCGTCTGTCCAAAAAACGGACGATAACCCTATCCAAACCCCGCTCTTTTTAAAAATAAAAGATTTTAAAAAGGGCTATGCTTATCTTCTTAAATAGAAGATAATAGGGACATGAAAAAGACTTCGATTCTTGGCTATGGAATTTTGTTGACGAGTTTGCTGGCTTCGTGCAGTTTTTCCTTTTCCTCCGATCCGAGCGGCGCCTCTTCTAAGAGTTCTTCATCGTCCTCAGCCCCTTCGACTTCCTCTTCCGCTTCGCCAACGACTTCGCTTAGCAGCGTCAGCAGTTCTGAAGACGATTGGTCCGACTTGGCCCAACCGAGCGATGCCGCCCTCGTCAATAGCGATGAATACCGCGCCTTCTGGAATCACCATAGCGATATCAAGATTCGCTTAACCGTTTCCAATCAAGTCGCCTATGACTTATCGCGCCTTCAGGGCAATCACGATGATACGACCTATGATGACCTCTATTTTCCCGCGGCCTTCCACCTCGAATTAAACGAGGCCACTTACGATCTCGATAACGTTGGAATCCGTTTAAAGGGCAACTTGTCGCGCCGCTATTTCGTCGAAGAAGATGGCACGATTACCCAAACCGCCCATTTTAAGATTTCTTTTAAAGCCACTTTCGACGATGATCTTTACACGACCTTAAGCGGCGTGAGCCAGTACAAAGTCGATTGGTCAAACGATGCCGTCGGCTATGCCGCTAGAAAGAAACGCACCCTCTTTGGGATGGAGAAACTTGACCTAAAATACACCCCTCGCAATACGGTCGAAGGCAAAGATGGCGAAAGCAATAGCCAAGAAATCTATTGCTATGATGCTTTCCGCAAAGAAGGCCTCATCGCTCCGCACGCCAATCTTGTCCAAACCAATTTCCTCGATGCGAAAAATGGCATCACCTATACGGCAGAAGCGGTGGAATGCATCGATAAAGTCTTCCTTAAACGCAATTTCAATAAGGCTGAGAGCAAAGGCGATCTTTACAAGTGCGTTTATGGCAAAATGGGGCAAGCCGACCTCTATCTCGATAATGCAGTCTCGGCTAATAACGGCGTCTATACCCGGATTGCTAACGGGAAGATTGGCTGCGAAGATAACGTCAATGGCTATCATCCTTCCTATGATCTATCGACGAACGATGATGCTGGCAATAGCGGCACGTTCGCTTCGATGAGCAACTTCATCGGCGCGATTTACGATGTGACCCATAAATCGGCGGCTCAAAGCGTTTTGGAATCCGCCCTCGAAGTTCAAGAATTCCTTAAATTCTCGGCGGTGTCCTATCTTTTTGGCAACCCCGATGACCAACGCTATAACGCCAACAACTATTACATCTATTTCTTGCCTTCGACCGGCAAAGCCATCTACCTTCCCTATGATTGGGATTGGTCACTTGGTCTGACTTATGATAAAGACTATTCTAACGTCTCCCCGTTTGATGAAACGACGGGTGGCGCCCATGTTCCTTATATCTATTACGCGACCTTTTATTCAAGCAAGAGCGTCAATTATTCTCGGAGCGCGTATCGGAGTGCCTATAGCGGCTATATCGCCGCGGCGTTGAAGGATGGCTTATTGGATTATGGCAACTATTCCCGCATCGCCGGGGAAATGAAGTACGCCTCGAAGAGCGAGCTCTCCATCGTCAAGACCTATATGACCGCGAAAAGCAAAGCCGCGGCCTAAAAGGAGATTTATGGAAGACAATAGCAATCAACATCAACTGAGCTTTGGACCCTTGCTTAACGACCAAGGCCAACTGAATGAAGCCGGTTACGCCTTCGCCTTAGTGAAACGTTACGACCGTTCCAAGATCAAAGCCAAGAAAAGCCGAATCAAGGAATGGGATTATTACTATGTGAGCCATGGCGATTATGGCGTGGCCGTCACCGTCGCGGATAATGGCTATATGTCGCTAGTCTCCGCCACCGTCTTAGAGCTCGGCGACAAAGTTTCGGATATCACCAAATCGGTGATGGGACTCTTCCCTTTAGGCAAGTTACATCTCCCGGCCGACTCCAGGATCGGCGATGTCCTCTATGAAGATAAGAAAGGCAATAGCTTTCATTTCTTCCATGATGGGAAACGGCGCCATCTGATCTGCGCGATGCCGGATTTTGGGAGCAAAGGGCAGTGGTTCCGCTGCGACATCACCTTAGAAGAGAGCAACGGCAAGTCGATGGTAATCGCGACGCCTTTCAAGAAAAAACATCATTTTTATTACAATCAGAAGATCAACAACCAAATCGCCGGAGGCTATGCCAAAGTCGGGGAGAAGATGTACGACTTCAACAAGAACTCTTACGGGGTCCTCGATTGGGGAAGAGGCGTCTGGACTTATCGCAACACCTGGTATTGGTGCAGCGTGAACGCTTCCTACCAAGGCCAGCCGATCGGCTGGAACCTTGGCTATGGCTTTGGCGATACAAAAGCCGCCAGTGAAAATATGCTATTTATCGGTAAAAACGCGTATAAGTTAGACGATGTACGAATGGATATTCCGATGGCCGCCCACGGCAAAGACGATTTTATGAAACCCTGGAAATTCCGGTCCAACAGCGGCGATATCAATCTCGTTTTCACCCCGAAGTACGATCGGCATTACGATGGCAATTTCTTGGTGTTACGAAGCAACCAGCATCAAGTCTTCGGCCATTTCTCGGGCTACTTCGTGATTGAAGGCAAACAAATCGCGGTCGAAGATATCCCAGGCTTCGCCGAAAAAGTCTTTAATAAGTGGTAAAACGGCCTCTTCTTTTCTAGAGAATCTTCCTCGATTGCACCTTGAGACCTTAACGACTAAAATAGAGGGGACGATTAAGGTTGGGGGAGAACCTAATGGATCAGAAAAAACAGGGCGTTAAGAGTCCGCGCGGTTTTCATTTTTTCGATTACTATAGCGGGGACAAAATCCCTGGGCCCACTAAGTGGATCTATTCGACCGCGGGCATGTTCCGCGATGCCGCCTACGCCTTAGTTTCGGCCTTCATGCTCGTCTACATGATGTATTCGGGAGTCTTAGGGACCGGCGGAGCCGATTACATGCAGGAGATTGCCGTCGTCAATGTCGTTTTGATCATCTGCCTCATCTGGGATGGCCTCAATGACCCCATCATGGGCGTCATCGTTGAAAAAGCTCACCTGAAGCACGGGAAATTCCGGCCATGGATCTTGATCGGCGGCATCGGCAACACCATCGTCGTCCTTTGTCTCTTCCTCATCCGTCCGACGGGCTGGTGGTACGTGGTTACTTGGGCCATCTTCTATTTCCTTTGGGACTTTGTTTTCACGATCAACGATATCGCGTATTGGGCGATGCTGCCGAGCCTTTCTAGCGATGAGAAGCAGCGGGCCAATGTCACGACCTTAATGTCGATCTTCGTCTCGATCGGAACCTTCGCCATGTATGCGGTTTGCTCGTTGTTGCCTTCAGGGAATTATCAAACCGTCTATGCGATCATCGCCATTGTGGCGGCCAGTTTGTTCTTGCTCTCCCAGGTCGCGATTTATCTTTTCTGCAAAGAGCATGAACGCGATCCTAAACAAGAAGCGATTTCCGAAAAGGTCAGATTCTCCGACATGTTCCATATGATCAAAATCAATAAACCCCTCCGGGTTTCCGTCATCGCCATGTTCATTTATTACACCGGGGCTTCGCTGGTCGTCGGGTTTGGCTTAAATTACTTCTATTTGACCTATGGTTATGGTGGCGTCGATAGCGCGGGAAATGCCATCGCGGGTGGCGGAACGATCCAGACCATCTTCACCGTCATGTACGTCATCGGGACCTTGTTGGCCCAATTCTTCTTCGGTCTCATCAAAAAGAAGTTCAAACTCCAGCATATTTTGACGTGGTCGGCCTTGATTGCCATCGCGGGTTATGCCGCCATGTTCATCGTGGGTTTCCCCTTATTCGGGTCCCATCCGCTCGCCTGGAATAACAGCTTCAATTCGATGCTTGATTGCCTTGGTGGGACCATGTTTTTGCTCTATATTCCGCCCGTCATCTTCTTCGCGGCCCAAGGCATCTTCTATTTGGCCTTGCTCCTCATGATGCAAAACAGCATCGAATACAATGAATGGAAATTTGGAGAACGCAAAGAATCCGTCGCTTTCTCCTGGCGGCCTTTGACCGCCAAGTTCTCGAGCGCGGTCCAAAAAGGCATCCTTTATCTCACCCTCGTCATCGCCGGCGTCTATACCTATACCAATCAGATCAGCCAAGTCGAGACCAAAATCGCGGCCGGGGAAGTCAGCAAAACCGATGCGACGGCGACAATCACCGGCATCATTGGCAAAGTCGAAAATTCGCAGTTGATCGTGGTCGGCGTTGGCATGATCGCTTCGGCGGTCCTCTGCTTATTGGTAGCGTGGGCCCTCATGAATTTCGGCTACAAAATCAACGAAGAGGATTACCGCAAAATCTGCGCGGAGTTAGCCAGCCGTCATGCCGCGGATAAAGCCGCGGGTTCCTCGGCTCCTGAAGAGAGCAAATAACACCAAAAAGGAAAAGAACGTATCCACGGGTACGCTCTTTTTTGGTTGAGGAGGATTTTACTGGCTGACCGCGTTCACGTTAATGACGCCAGAGCTTGAAATATCTTGGCCCAATAGACTGACTTGAAGGTGCTTATTTTGCAAGGTCAAGGCCGTGCTTAAGGCGGCAAAATTAGGCGACTCGGTAATGGCTTTTTCAAAGTTGACCGTGATGGCGCCGTAGTTGCTGGAGGTCGCGACGTTATCGAAGCTGATCCAGTCCGAATTCGCGAACGATTCGTTGATGAGATCGTAGAAGATCTTCTTGAGATCGGCGCTGGCCTCCAAAGTGCCGTAGAAAACTTTGTCGGTATTCAAAGTGATAACGTAGGGGGAGGCCGTGTCCTTTTTAACGGTGTCGAAAATGATTGAGGTTTCGTAGCCGTTCATGTTCACCCCGATGATCAAATAAAGCCGATCGTTGACGACCTCGGCATAGAAATCATCGACGGCGATGTAGTTGACTTTGTAGCCCGTCCCTTCGCCCGAGGCGTAAGGCCGTGAAAGGATATAGGAATAACCATAAATGTTGGTGGTCCGCAAATAGGCGGTGATTTCGTCCTCGTTAATGCTGATGATCGGATTGGCGAAAGGGGTGACGCTCTTCGCCGAGGCGTCAAGGTCGGCCTGGGCTAAGTCGGGGATCGCCGGAGCGCTATAATCCGGGATACCCGCGTAGGTGGTGATATCGTTAATGCCGACGCTCGAAAAGTCGCGGGTGGCTTGGCCAAGATAACTCCGAGCATCCTGTCCGCAATGCTGATACCCGCGGATCAAGAAATCAAAGACGTATTCTAGCGAGGTTTCATCCGTATCGATCTTTCCGCCGTTCATCAAGGTTTTCAGCTTGTCGCGGTAGGGGCCAAAGTCATGG
>Ga0183101_1001387_pt2 | contig 14400 bp, 15 predicted proteins | sample Biomet3_FD_127790 | JGI IMG/M metagenome (GOLD analysis project Ga0183101, IMG submission 127790) | Microbial communities from bioreactor (seeded with sewage sludge) at LBNL, California, USA - Biofuel metagenome 3 | ecosystem: Engineered > Bioreactor > Anaerobic > Unclassified ... | reverse complement strand
ACATGGGCTCGTGGGAGTGCCTCCACTTCCGCCAGCCCGATCTCGTCCCGGAGCTCGCGTCCCGCGACATCGGCTTTGTGCTGGACGTCGGGCACGCCCGGCTCAACAACGCCCTCGAAACGTTTGCGGAGACGAGCGCTCCCTGCCATATCCATTTCCACGACAACAAAGGGACAAACGATGACCATGCGGCCTGCGGGGCCGGGACAATTGATTTTGCCCGGATCCTGCCGCACCTGCCGGAAACTGCTTCACGGGTGATCGAGGTCTCGGATATCGCGGCCTACGAGCAGAGCGTGGCGTATCTTACCGGGCTGGAAACGCAAGGACCAGGGGAAGGAAGAACCCGCAGCCTTTACCAAAATTAGAAACGAATGAAAAACGCTTTCCCTGGCACTTCAGCCCAGCCGTAAAAACAGGATTCTTTTTCCAATCGCGTGAGGGGGCGTCAAGATATCTTTTATTTTCTGGTAATAGGGGTTCTGATCCTGGATCCAGGAGCACCAGCTTTCGTACATCCTTTTCTAACCGGTGTTATCTGCTGAATTTCCTGAATTATTTTTCGCGACATGTATCCGGCAAAAATATCCGGTGAGAAAAGGAGACCTACCCTTTTCTCGTTTTCTTCCATGATCGTAAGGGATTCGCGGCGATCCACCATTAAAAATAATTTCATCGAGATCGCGACACTTTCCCCTGCTTCATGATGAAAAACCGAGGCCGCAATGTCAGTCCCGCCAACATAACATTTTATCGGTGCGGTCTTGGCGATTTCCGGTTTTCCGACAACAAGATAAACAGGAATTCTCTTTGCCGCACGGGAAATTTCAGCGCTGAATCCTGATATACATCCTTCATCATTGCAGAGAAAGATAATTTCCGATTTCGCCCGGTGCAGCATCATCCGGATCTGATTTTCCTGTGTCCAGTCTGTACGCAGTTCATACACCTGAGTTAACGATTTGGGAATTTCACTTTCCAGATTCTTTAATCCCTGACCAAGATTGTCAAGCGATATCATGGAATTCCGCTTCAGCCGTTCGAAAGTCAGGTTGACATCAACCGGTGCGTACCGCACGGGCGATTTACCTATAGAAAAAATAAACCCCTTCTGCATCAACGAAGTGATCGTTTCATAGACTCTCCCCCGGGGGATTTTTGTCTGTTCGTGAATCTCGCGGGCACATGCCACACGCAACGCTAACAAAGTTACGTATACCTTTGCCTCGTATTCACTCATCCCGATTTCTTTGAGTCGCAAGAGCAATGAATCGTCGATCATGATAGCAGCTCCTCAATTCAGGAGCACTTTGGATATATCTTTGTGTGATTGAATAAATAGGACATGGATCCGTCGTTCAAAACGCCAGTATACCGTATTTCTTCTGTTATCACCGATCCACTCTGTCAGAAACTGCTGCTTTGTGCGATAGCTCTTGGTGTGGTGATGGATGGGATCGATGGATCGATCGTAAATGTAGCCCTGCCCACTATTGCCTCGTACTTCAGTACGGATACCGGGACCATTGCATGGGTGATTATCACTTACCTGCTGATGATGGCGGGACTCCTGCTTGTTTTCGGGAAACTCGCGGAGCGAGGTCGTTCAAAAAAACTCTTCATTGCCGGGTTTGCAGTTTTTACCCTCGGTTCGGCTGCCTGCGGTTTTGCACCCACTCTGGAAATCCTGCTTGCCGCACGAGTTCTGCAGGGAATAGGGGCGGCTATGATCGCTGCCATCGCCCCCCTGCTCTGCATCAACTATCTCCCAAAGGAAATGCTCGGAACGGCACTCGGGGTTATAACCGCAACAGCATCGATCGGATTTGCTGCAGGGCCGGCAATCGGAGGTATCATAACTCAGTATTTCTCGTGGCACTGGATCTTTTTAATCAATATTCCCATAGGGATTGTGGGGATCCTTTTTGCGGCCCGAGTGATCCCCGGCGACGAACCGGAGCGGCTCACGGTTTCTTTCGATTACCCGGGAGCTTTTCTGCTCCTTTTCAGCATGGTCTTCTGGATCTTCGCACTGGAGAAACTGCCCTCGCGCGGTGCAACGGACACCCTAGTCCTTGCCTCTATGATACTCGGCCTGATCTGCACATGTCTGTTTATTGCCCGGGAACTGACAACACCGGAACCTTTCCTGAACATCCGGATCTTTGCATCCTGGAAATTTTCAGCAGTTCTCGCAGTATACCTGTTGATTAACGTGATCTTCGCGGGTATTCTGTACCTCCTCCCGTTTTACCTCTCAGCCGGGATGCATCTAAATCACATGACAAGCGGCATGTACCTGCTGGTCCCTTCGGCCATTATCGCCATTGCCAGTGTCCCGATCGGAAGATGGTCGGACAGGACAGGCCGCCGCCGACCATTCGCTATTCTTGCCTGTCTCCTAATTGTCGTCTACAGCGCCGTTTTTTCAGTTATTTCCCCGGAATCCGGAATCGTCCCGCTCCTTGCCGGCCTCGTCCTGATGGGCACAGCGTTTGGGATCGCTTCCGCACCTGTCTCAAGCAGAATTATCGAGATGGCACCCAAGGAAGAGAAATGCACCGGGTCCTCGCTGATGGTGACTGCCATCTATTTTGGTAGTGTACTCGGAACGGCAGTCTATGCCGCGATCTTCACGTTCGCCACCATGGATACAGGAACCGTGATGAACTTTGCCGATCTCAGGTTCGGGGAATTTCTGACAGGGTTCCATGTTGCAATAGCGACAGGACTCGTTCTTTCGGTACTGTCCGTCATACTTTCGGCCATTGTGCCGGAAGCAGGAAAGGCAGAATGAAAAAAAAACTTTCTTTCCTTTCAGGTGTTGTATTCCCGGCCCGTCTGTTCATGGAAATGTTTCCGTACAGATAATCCCGTCTCTGTGAGCGCTGGCGGTTATCTGTTGTCCTTTTTTCAGCGACTGGAGTGAAAAGCGCCGGCCTCTTCATGCACCTCTGTACAGGAGCACTTTTAATAAATTTCTGCTCTGTTGAAATTTTAATCTAAAAGAACTCGTACCGACGACCGAAAGATCTAAGGTACAGCGTCTCCTTACTTAGATGTGTCGTCATGTATGGAGACAATTAAGAGATTGGCAAGCCGGAATATCCGACTTATCCGGGTCTCCTAAAAGAAGGGATATTGCAGCGGATTATGCCGGGACCACGCTCTTAACTGCCCGGAAGGTATCGAACTGCCGGAGGATTTGTCCGTTGCTGTGGTATTCCCGGATGAACCGGACAAACGCCCGGATCTGCTCGATGGTCTCGGGACTGAGCTCGTGCTCCATGATACAGGCATCTTTCGATGCGATCTGTTCGGGGATCCGGATCATCATGAGAAACGACTGAAGGGTCTCGTGACGGTCCCGGATGATCTCCGCTATCCGCCGGCCTGCCGGTGTCAGGGTCACACCGTCGTACTTCCGGTAGGTGATCATTCCCTGCCGGTCGAGTTTTCGTACCATCTCTACTACCGTTGGCGGCTGGACAGAGAGCCCGGCCGCGATGTCTTTTATCCGGGCATACCCTTTCTCCAGCGTGACATTCAGGATCGCTTCGAGATAATCCTCCGCTTTCCTGCTGAGCGCTTGCATGCAGATATCTTGGCCGGTCGGGTTTATAATGTTTAGGTTGCCCTAAAAATTGGTGCTGCACCGTTCGGTTCCGCTTAAAAAACCTAAGCCCGTTCGGGAAAAACCGGGCCGGCCAAATATTGTTCGGGACGGGATTATCCGTCCCAAACAGGCAAATTCCTCAGTCATGAAAGTACCAGAAAACCTGTCAAAAGATCAGCAGTCTTGCGACGGGGCCGTAATAACACTTGATTCCGTGCTCCCCCCGGCCCGGTGCAGGATCGTTGCCGTACCGGCGCGGGGGGCGTTCCGGAAACGCCTGCTTGCCATGGGCATTGTCCCGGGCGCAGATATCACCGTTGTCCGGTTTGCGCCTATGGGGGACCCGGTCGAATACGAGATCAAAGGATACCATCTCTCGCTGCGCAAGAACGAGGCGCAGGAGATCTCTGTTGTCCGGGTGTGTGCATGATGATCGCCAAAGTCCCCCTGCCGCTTGTGCCGGCTGGAACGGAAGTCCGGATCGCCGAGATCCATGCCGGCGAAGGGATGTACCGCAGGTTTACCGCAATGGGAATTTCCCCGGAATCTCTTATCACGGTTATCTGTGCCGACCGGGGCTCGCTCATCATCATGGCAGCCGGCGCCCGCTATGCGCTCTCCAAAGGGATGGCCATGAAAATTTACGTTGCCGACCCGGCGGTACCGGCCGGAAAACAGAACGCAGGTGCCTGAAATGGACAAAAAAACGATCCGAATAGCCCTTGCAGGCAACCCGAACGTAGGAAAAAGTTCGCTCTTTAACGCGATCACCGGCGCCCACCAGCACGTGGGCAACTGGCCTGGGGTCACGGTCGAGAAAAAGAGCGGGAATATCGTGCACCAGGGCTACGATCTCGAAATCGTCGATCTCCCGGGCACGTACAGTCTGACCGCGTACTCGGCAGACGAAGTGGTTGCCCGGGACTACCTCATCGATGAAAAACCGGATGTCGTCATCCACGTCATCGATGCGACAAACCTCGAACGCAACCTGTACCTCACCACCCAGCTTCTGGAAACCGGTGTTCCGGTTGTTATCGCGCTTAACATGTCGGACATGTCCGAACAGCGGGGCGACCAGATCAGCAGGAAAATGATGGGAGAGTACCTCGAGGTCCCGGTGGTCCGGACCGTGGGGAGTAAAGGCGAGGGTATCACCGAACTTCTCAATGCCGCAGTCCATGAAGCCGAGACCTCGCCCCACCACGAGCACTCCATTGGGTACGGGGACAAGACCGAGCAGGTGATTGCACAGCTCTGCGACATCCTTACCCGGGATGAGGCACTCACAAAAAAATCCCCGGCCCGCTGGCTTGCCACCCGGCTCCTTGAAGGGGACGAGAATGCGCAGGAAAAAATTGCCGGCAGTTCCGTAAAGCCCGAAGTCGATCTGTTTTTCAAAACGATCGACACCGGGGAGTACGAGGCAGCTATGGCCGACCGGAGGTACGACATCATCGCCGCGATCCTCCCGCAGGTCTGCACCACCTGCGTCAAAAAAATGAATGCATCCGATCTCATCGACCGGGTCGTCACGAACCGGTATTTGGGGATCCCCATTTTCTTAGCGCTTATGTGGGGGGCGTTCGAGCTCACATTTGCCGTTGCCGCCCCGTTCACTTCAGCCATCAATGCCGGGATCGCGGCGCTCGGTTCCGCAGTCACGGCCGGAATGGAGCCGGGGCCCGTTACATCGTTTATCAACGACGGCCTCATTGGAGGCGTTGGGACAGTGCTCGGGTTTGTCCCCAACATCTTCATCCTGCTCCTGATCCTCGCTATTCTCGAAGACAGCGGGTACCTCGCCCGCGCCGCGTTTGTCATGGACCGGCTGATGTTTGCCATCGGCCTTCCGGGCAAATCGTTCATCCCGATGCTGATCGGCTTTGGCTGCAACGTACCGGCCATCATGGCAACCCGGACCATTGAAGACAAGAAAGACCGGCTTATCACGATCCTGGTTAATCCCTTCATGTCTTGCGGTGCACGTCTGCCAGTATACGTCCTCTTTGCCGGGGTGTTTTTCCGGCAGAATGCCGGGACGGTGATCTTCGGTCTCTACGTGCTTGGCATCGTGATCGCGATCCTCTCGGCAAAACTCTTCCGCTCGACAATCCTCCCGGGCAAACCGGCACCTTTTTTAATGGAGATGCCGCCCTACCGGCTCCCGACCGTGATGACCTCGCTCATCCACATGTGGGACCGGGGTTCGATGTATCTGCGGAAAGCCGGCGGCGTCATCCTTCTTGTCGCAATCGTTGTCTGGGCCCTTGCCACGCTCCCGTACGGCGTCGAGTATGGCGGTGCGGACAGTTATGCAGGGATGCTCGGCCACATGCTTCAGCCACTTGTCGCCCCGCTTGGGTTTGACTGGAAGATCGCCGTCGCACTGCTCTTTGGGTTCATGGCAAAAGAAGTCGTGGTCGGATCGCTTGGAGTCCTCTACGGTGTCGGGGAAGACGGGCTTGGCGGTGCGCTCCTCGCCGACCCGTCCATGGGTGCGGTAACGGCGCTCGCCCTGATGGTCTTTGTGCTGCTCTACCTGCCCTGCATGGTCTCAATGGCCGTGATCAAAAAAGAGACCGGTTCATGGAAATGGACCGGCTTTTCGGTGGTCTATGGGATCGTGATCGCATACCTCGCGGCCCTGGCCGTTGTATACATTGCGCCGTTCTTTATCGGAGGTGCGTGAAATGGCATCCGGAAAAATGATCTTTGCTGCCCTTCTCGGGGCGATCTACGCAGTCTTCGGGGTCGTTCAGATCCTTGCCGGGATTCTCCCGGATCTTGCAGCGGCGCTCGAACCGTATTTCATCCCGGGCGATATCGTGCAGGGCTTTGTGCTCTGCGTGATCGGTTTGGTCTTCCTGTACGGAACGGCCGAGATGCACGCCCACAGGGCCGGATCCGAGGCATTCCTGTACGTGGGCCTCCTCCTCTCGCTTGCGTTTGGCATCATCATGCTTCTCGATATCTGCGCCACCGGGATCGATACGGCAGTCTTTGGAGAAGATGGGGAGAACACCTGGGAGCTTGTATCGTTTGCCGTGCCGATGCTGTACCTGGCGGTCTTCTCGGTCATCGGTTTTGCAGCCTGGGGACGGAAGTTTACGGAGGGCCTTGCATCCGCATAATTTTTAAAAATTTTTAAGAGGTTTATGATGATTCAATCCATTGCACAACGGATCCGTGACGGGAATTTTACTCTTGCCGAGCTTGCTGCGGCCGTCGGGCTTACACCGGAACAGCTCAAAAACCGGCTCGACCTTATGGAGAGACAGGGGTATATCGTACAGGATGTTGCCTGCGCACCAGCAGAAGGCGGCGGGTGCGACTGCCATGCGTGTTGTGCGTGCGGCAGCAGGGACTCCGGCACCATCCCGGCCCGGTACCAGCTCACGGAAAAAGGAAAACTTCTTGCAGGAAAAAAGGGGTGAAAAAATTCCTTTTTCGGCTGCAAACTATCGCCTTTCCCAAGGACCGCTCGCAACTCCTGCCGGAATACCCGGTCTGATTCCCGTCGTGAGATCGTCCGGATGCCTTTTGAAGTCCCGTATCCGCGTTCCTTTCATCCCCACATACGGGAGCATCACCCCCTAAAATCGAAGCCGCAGGAAGAGTGCTATTAGGTGCTTTTTCCTCCGACGGGAAAATCCGGTTTTTGCCTGAATTCCTGCGTGTTTTGCATGGATTAGTGCGTGTTTTGACATTGCGGGAAGTAATCTAATCCCATACCGGGCCCGGAATACTGCATCTCCCCAGAATCCGTTCACTTCCCTTGCAGGACACTGCGTTCCGTCGTGAGATCGTTCGGATGCCTTTTGAAGCCCCGTATCCGCGTTCCTTTCATCCCCACATACGGGAGCACCACCCCCAAAAGTCGAAGCCGCAGGAAGAGTGCTATTAGCTGCGTTTTCCTCCGACGGGAAAATCCGGTTTTTGCCTGAATTCGTGCGTGTTTTGCATGGATGAGTGCGTGTTTGGGGATCATGAAGGTTAATCCGGGCCCGTACAGGGGCCGGAATACCCTGTGTACCGGACCCTGCCGGTACATCTCCGACAGTACCTCACAGGGCTCCCTCAGCAGGCACTAAATGATATACCGTCATTACATTTTTAGAGTGGCTCCCTAAAACAAAAACCCAGAAAATTAAAAAACCGAAATCCCATAACGGCTGCCGGTGAAAGCCTGCGTGTGCAGGTACCCGGTAAAAAATTAGGCGACTAGGTAAAGGCCACCACTAACCAATGGATAATATAGAAATTTTCAGGATTTTTTTGTTCCGCAGCAATCCCGTTAAAATATATGCAGCCCCCCTCTTGCGCCAATGCGTCCCCCGAGGGGGACAGGGCGCATAGCGATGCACTCAGTATTACCTGTACATGAAAACAATCCGCTGGACAATTCAGGGGTGCAGGTAATACAGCATCATCACTAAGTGGGGGATGCCTCAAGCGTGCGGGGGCGGAGGCTTGCCGGAGCCCTAAAAGAGCGGCAATAAAAGTTTCAGTTTTAGTTTAATCGAACTTTTAGTGGATGTTACACAATCACCAAAAATTATTCCCCAACAGGATCGAAGGGCAGGGCCGCATGCCGGAGGAGGTTCTCGCGGAGGTACCGGAACGGCGAACCAGGCCCAATAGATTTGGAAATGTATGCATCCGGATTTTCCTTGAGGATCCGGGCCAGCCCGGGAATTGCGGACGCGTCGCAACCAGTAAAAAGAATGAAGGGTATACGGTACCCGGCCGTGCGGAGCCTTTCAAACAACGTTATGCCGTTCATTTCCGGCATGTCGTAATCCGAGACAATGACATCAAATCCCGCCCGCTGCACAAGACTGAACGCTTGGACGGGTGATGCGCAGGTGGTGACTGCGATTTTGTCGTCCTGTTCGAGGACAAGCCGGCTTATGACCAGCAGGTCCGGGTTGTCGTCCACGCAGAGCACGGAGACCGGGGCCGGGCCGGCTCTCCGCGCAAAGAACGGGCAGGCCGCGGGGAATACCGGGCCTCCCGGCAGACTATCGGAGAACCGGGATTCGGCTTCAGGCGGCATCATGAACCCCGGTTTTCGGAGTCATCTTCCAGATATATCACAGACAGGTATGCATTCATAATTCTGGTACAACGTTTGGCTGTTAGGGTGTGATAAGCAGAGGCCAAAAAAAATTTGGTTTTCTAATTTTTATTCGGGCTTGTGGGAAATCTTCCCCGTAAAACCAAAATCAGGCAGCCGCCAAGACCGGGATCGAAAGCCGGCCAAGGGACGACCGGGAAGCAGCGGTTCGTGCCCCAGTTATTTTTCGGGCCAAAACAAATCCTGCTTTGGTACCGGTTTATGAAGGGAATAAAAAAAGGAGCGCCCGGCAAAAACTGCCGGGGACACCGGGAGGAGTCCTGTTGTCCGGATCCCTGGCGGGTATCACTTGATCTCTTTTTTCTCCGTTTCTTCCAGAAGATGATGCAGGTGTTCGTCCAGATTCTTGATATGGGCCGACAATTCATCAATGTCCCGGCTTACATGCTCGATGTCGTCGTGAACATGCTGGAGTTCGTTTTTCGCGTGCTCAATAAGTTCGTTGTTGTCGCTCATGATTGTAACTTCCTGTTGTTTTTTTCGGGTTTTTCCCGACAGGAAACAACTAGGCCGTTAGGGTGTCAAAAAGCCGGGCCAAACGATGTTTGATTGCAGGAGGGCAAATCTAAAAAATCCCGGGTATATCTGGAAAAACCAAAAAACCGGAAACGGATCCGGGCAGGCCGGCATCGGACGGTTTCCCGACGAAAAAACGCATTTATTGATATGTTGTGCCCGGAGATCGCGATGTATCCCGGAAAAACCGGAACCGTGCCGCGTCCCGGTGGCATAAATCCCGGTCGGGATTGTGCCGGCCCACCTGCGGCAGGTCTGCATAAGCACGAACGCTCGCCAGCAGATGTTTTTCTTTTAGAGAAAGCCGATAAGCCGTGAACCTTCCATAAAAAAGGAGAGGGGCCGGTCTGTACGTGAAAATACCCTAGAAGAAACCAGTCCCTGACAAATCGGTTTTACGTCTCCCTAGCAGGCTGGAAGATTACCGGCCTGCGGTATCGGGAGCATCGCGGACGTCCCGAAAACCCGCCCGGGATGTGATGGCGTTCTCATGCAGCTGTGCCCACGTGAGGCGGGCAAGGAGTACGATGCCATGAATGACAACAATCGCGTAGAGGGCGGCAAGGCCGATCCACGAGTACTGGTGGATCACCTGCACGAGTGCCTCATTCCCGCTTCCCCCCAGCTCCGCAATCCAGAGGTATGCATGGATGGAGAGCATGAGTACGAGAACGAGGACCGATTCCATCGCGATATGGATGATGCAGGCGGCTAACAGGATCGTCTCGTCGCGAATGTGGTTTTTTAATTCAATGTGGCTCATGAACGGAAAATCCACCGGATGGAATAATGTCACGGTTTAGGCGGTATTGAACACATGCCAAACAGAATGAGGAGGTCTGAGCGGATCCGAACAATTGACGGGAGCGGTTCATGGCACCCTAACGGAAAACCTGTGTCTTTGAGACCATGAGAAAACACCGAGACTGGCCGCTTGAAGCCAAACGACCGTCCTTCGGGTACCGCCGGGTTACCCGGGCGGGGCGGACCGGTGCCTGCCGGTACCGAAAAGACCGGGACCGTACTGCCGGGGACAGTATCTTCTATGAGATCTCCGGGGCCGGACGCGCAGTTCTTAAGGATATGACCGGCGATGAGAAACAATAGCAGAGACGACCATACACCGGTAATTGCAGGTTTATCCAAGGAATATATTCTTCCGGGACCTCCACCTGCATTCAATGAACAACCCGACCGGATAAAGCCGTACCCGAAAACCGTTCCCCTCTCCCGATCCCACAGACCACTATGACCGCGGTCTCCTCTGTTTGGGACTGATGGGTACCTGCGGGAAAATACGCCTTTTTGGGGCTCTGTTTCCCTTTTCCGATATTCGGATCGCTGCAGGAAAAGCCCGAAAAATCCCCATTTTTAGTTCCTGTGGAAAATAAGCCCGATAATCGCTTTGTTTCGAAAAACAGGAAAAATCCATGCCGCTTTAAAGAGGTCCCACGGACGTTTAAACCGCACCGGTTCCGGCTCCATGCTCTATCCCATCCGGGTATGAGATCTGGCGCGGGAACGCGAATACGGGTGCCGGTTTTTCCGGGCGAACCGGGAAAAACCGGGGACACCCTGACCCGATCCCGGAACCCGCGGGAACTGCAGGTTCAGATAATCAGACATATTAAGATCCTCAAACAATCATAAATCCGGATATTTTGAAAATCAAAATTTATGATGATCAAAATGGGTGAGACTGAAGAACTGAATGAAAACCTGGTCGAGTTTTTCGACCGGTTCACCGCTTGGGAGAACTCCGTGATCCAGCAGAGTTCGCTGACCCTCGCGGGAGCCCATGCCATAGAGAAACTGGGCCAGGATGGCAGCATGAGCATGAAAGATCTCGCAAAAGCACTGGGGGTAACCACCGGGACAATCACGGTGACCGTGGACAGGCTCGAAAAGGGCGGGTATGCCATGCGTGACCGATCCGAGAGCGACAGGAGATCGTACATCATCAACCTCACTGAAAAGGGGAAAAAAGCATTCTCGGATCACCACTGCCATCACATGAACCTGGCAGCTGAAATCGCCTCGGCCCTCTCGGAGGACGAGGTAAAGGATCTCGTGAGGATACTCGGGAAGATCAACGAAACTATTTAAGGGTTAAACCATGGGCGAACCAGAGAAGTATGCTCAACCTAGCGGATGCTGTAGAGAAAACTGCTGTGCCGGCGATGCCCGCCGGTCCGGGCAGGACTCTCTTGGCAAAGAAAGCCATGCCGGGGAATATGCCCTCCTTGCAGCGGCCGGAATTTTGCTCGCAGGTGCAATATACGGCGAATATCTCGGTCTTCCCGCGATTGCGGTGAATTCCCTTGCCATCCTCTCCGCACTCTGTACCGGGGTCCCGATTATAATCAGTTCCATAAAAGGATTGCTCGGGGGAAAGCAGAATGTCTGCGAGCTGGCAGGGATCGCGATAATCGGAGCGATACTCATCGGCGAATATACCACTGCGGCAGAGGTGGGGTTTATTCTTTCCATCGGGGAAATTGCCGAAGAGTATGCCTACCGGAAATCAAGAAGAGAGATCGAAAAGATTGCGGCAATGCACCCGGACCACGGCCTGGTGGAGAAAGACGGCACACTTACCGAAGTTCCGGTTGACGAAATCGAAATCGGAGATATTGTCCTTGTCCGACCCGGGGATATCATCCCCTCGGATGGCATTGTGATCGGCAGTTCGACATCAGTAGACGAATCGTGCCTGACAGGAGAGAGCATCCCGGTAGAAAAAGGGGCGGGAGATCCTGTCTATTCCGGTTCGATCAATACCAACGGTGCAGTCCGCATCAGGGTCCAAAAGAAGAACAGCGACTCGACATATTCGAGAATCATCGGGTTTGTGCGGGAAGCAGAAAACAGGCGGCCGCCGACATATCCGTTCATCGACAAACTAGCCTCGGTCTATACTCCGCTGACACTTGCGATAACCGCACTTGTATGGATATATACCGGAAGCGTCGAGCGTGCGATAACAATCCTGATTGTTGCGTGTCCGTGCGCCCTTCTCCTATCGACCCCTTCTGCCGTAATCTCTGCAATCGGTGCGGGTGCACGGCGCGGGATTCTTATCAAGAGCGGATCGTACCTGGAGGAAGCAGGAAAGATCGATGCGGTCCTGTTCGATAAGACCGGGACGCTTACCTCCGGTATGATGAGGGTAAAATCCCTTATGACATTCGGGAATCACGATGCGGGGTCGGTGACGGCCCTTGCCGCTGCAGCAGAATGCGGTTCGGAGCACCCGGTGGCACGGGCGATACAAAAATATGCAGAAGAGACCGGGGCCGGAGTCCAGGGGTGCACAAAGACCAACAACAGGCCGGGTCTCGGGATAGAAGCGAATTCCGAATCAGGTACCGTACGTGTGGGAAATGCCCGGTTTTTGGCAGAGTCGGGTGTTACAATCACCGCCAGGGTACAAGCGGAAGCAGAACTCCTTTCCCGGAGTGGAACAAGCCCGGTATTTGTCTCGTTGGACGATGAGGTGATGGGGATCTTCTCGCTGGAGGATTCTGTACGGGAGGAATCGGGGAGTGTGATCGCTGGCCTGAAAAAGTCCGGTATCTCCTCCATCTCCCTGGTTTCCGGGGACAAAAGAGAAGTTGCCGAACTGGTGGCGGATGCCTGCGGTATCGACCGGGAGAATGTCCGTCCGGGGGTAGCACCGGGAGAGAAAAAAGCGGTTGTGGAAACGTTCCAGTCAAAAGGAGACACGGTCTGCTTTGTCGGGGACGGTATAAACGATGCTCCTGCACTTGCACAGGCAAATGTCGGTATAGCAATGGGTTCGCGGGAAAATACCGTTGCCATCGAGACCTCCCATGTGGTCCTGCTCAGGGACGATCTCCGGCCATTGCTGGGCTTCCTGCGGCTGGGCAGGATAACGGCCCGGACAATACGGGCAAACGTTGCCTTCGCACTGACGTTCACGTTCCTGCTCATGGCGCTGGCTTTTTTTGGGATTGTCAGTCCGGCGGGAGGGGCAATCGGCCACCAGTTCGCAGTCGTTGCAGTACTTGCGAATTCGGCGCTGGTCCCGGTCTGGCTTGAAAAAAGCAGTTGATCTGCAATATCCTGGAAATTTTTTTTCTCTGTAGAACCGGACATGAACTCTTGCAGTTCACACCCAACTGATGAAAATTAAAACAGTGAACAGCTCGGAGGATCACGTACCGGCAATACCGGGTGCATCGCTGTGTGGCCTATCCCACTAGAGGGAAGCACTGGCTCGAAGAGGGACGTTGCATATATTTTTAAGGGTACCTCTCCAAAGCCCAAAAGTCTGTTAAAGAAAAGGAGTGTGAATAGTTTTGGTGTGTGCTGGTGCATATGTTGCATTTTTTAGAAGGCTGCCTGTGGGGGCAGGTCGGTTACATTGGATCTCTTTGTTGTCATTCACCTCCGGATTCTTTTTCATGAGGCAATAGTACCTGGCACGAAAAGCGCCGGGTCTGCACCGGTTTCCCGTCGGTGCAGGATTGCGTGAGGGATTTTTGTTGCCAATTATCTCTTTTGTGCAGGCACGGTTCGAGGCTTTCATCGTACCTGTCACGTACAATACTTCCCGTATTAGGGGGTCATCAACACATGCCAAAACCTGTGAGGTTTTGCAGTGGTTTGCCTAAAACCGCGTATACCTCCGGGGAAACCGGTGTCCCGACCTGCAGCCACGGGTCTCTGGGGATTTTTAGGGAATTTTAAGGGATTGTGAGATCGCACGCGACATATTATCTCCCAACACCGGCAAACAACACTACCATGAATACCGCGATCCCCCGGATCCTTGTTGCCGGCACGCACAGCGGCTGCGGCAAGACAACGATTGCCACCGGCCTGATGGCAGCACTCGTTGCCCGGGGCATCAGGGTCCAGCCTTTTAAGACCGGCCCGGACTTCATCGATCCCTCGCACCACACGCTCATCTGCGGCAGGCCCTCACGGAACCTCGATATCTGCATGATGGGCGAGGCCGGGATCAAACGCACGTTTACCGATGCATCGGCAGGTGCCGATATCGCGGTGATCGAAGGGGCGATGGGCCTCTTTGACGGGCGCGGGGGGTCCGACACCGCAAGGCCCCCCCCCCTGGCCCGGGGTCTTGGCGCCCTCGTGGTCC
>Ga0183101_1000182_pt10 | contig 14425 bp, 13 predicted proteins | sample Biomet3_FD_127790 | JGI IMG/M metagenome (GOLD analysis project Ga0183101, IMG submission 127790) | Microbial communities from bioreactor (seeded with sewage sludge) at LBNL, California, USA - Biofuel metagenome 3 | ecosystem: Engineered > Bioreactor > Anaerobic > Unclassified ... | reverse complement strand
GGCGCGCTGATGCGCACAGAAAGCCGCGGCGCGCATGCCCGCGAGGATTACCCCGAGCGCAACGACAAGGAATGGCTCAACCGCACCCTGGCCTACTGGAAGGAAGGCGACACCCTGCCCACCCTCAAGTATGAGCCCGCAACGCCTTTCTACATTCTGCCTCCCGGCGACCGTGGATATGGCGGAGGAAAAATCATTCCCGCCGACATCAGCGAAGAAAACATCGTGCCGTACGCACAGAAGGGGTAAGGAGAGCCACATGGGACGCAATCTGACCTTTGAGATATTCCGCTATAATCCGCTGGACCCGCAGTCGCAACCGCACATGCAGACGTTCCAGCTTGAAGAACACAACAGCATGACGCTGTTTATCGCGCTGAACATGATTCGTGAAAAGCAGGATGCCTCGTTGCAGTTTGATTTCTGCTGCCGGGCGGGCATTTGCGGTTCGTGCGGCATGGTCATCAATGGCCGCCCGGGTCTGGCCTGCCACACGCAAACCAGCGACCTTCCCTGCCGCATCACCCTGCACCCCCTGCCGGTGTTCAAACTGTTGGGCGATCTCTCGGTAGACACGGGCACATGGTTTCGCAATGTGGGGCAAAAAATCGAATCGTGGATTCACACCACCAAGTCGTTCGACCCCACGGCCCAGGAAGAACGCATGAGCAATGACCTGGCCACCCAGATATTCGAGCTGGACCGCTGCATAGAATGCGGCTGCTGCGTGGCGGCCTGCGGCACGGCCCGCATGCGCGAGGACTTCATTGGCGCAACGGCCATCAACCGCATGGCCAGGTTCTATATCGACCCGCGCGACAACCGCACCCCGGCGGACTATTATGACCTTATCGGCGACGATAACGGCGTTTTTGGCTGCATGGGGCTGCTGGCCTGCGATAATGTGTGCCCCAAGCAGCTGCCCCTTCAGGACCAGCTGGGCATCATGCGGCGCATGGTGACCATGGAGTCCGTGCGCGGTATTCTGCCCGAATTCCTGCGCAAAAAAATGCAGGGCTGCGGCTGCTCCTGTTCCAAGTAACCGGAGTATATAACAGCCGCTGAACGGTTCCGCGGAACCGAACATTCCATTTCCGCCAAACGCGGGAGCAATGCCCGCAATGGCCCAAGGGAGGATGCCATGCTTACACTCGACTGGATGCAATCCAAGGTGATATCCATTCCGCCCACCACAACCCTGCTCCAGTGCCGCAAACTGTTCAAGGAGCACAAAATCAACAGGCTCCCCATTGTTGATTCCAACAACGTGGTGGTGGGGCTTATCTCTTCTTCCGACGTAAGAAGTTTTGCGCCCAACAAGTCCACAGGGCTTGAAATTATTGAGCTTCTTGAAATAATGAGTGAAACCAAGGTGAGGGATGTCATGGTGGTTGACCCCGTGACCATCACCTATAAAAGCACCATCGAGCAGGCCGCCAAGCGCATGATCGACAAGCACGTGGCCTGCCTGCCCGTGGTGAATGAAGAAGACAAGCTGGTGGGCATCATCACCGGCTGGGACGTGTTCAAGGCCTTGCTTGATATGAGCGGCGCGGAGCAAACCGGCGTGGAAGTGGGTTTTGTAGTGCCCAACAAACCCGGCACCATCCGCGAACTGCTCGACAAGCTGAAGGCGCAGGGCATGAGCACGATTTCCGTGCTGTCTTCCGCCTCTGACGACGGCACGCGGCAGGTGAAGATACGTTTTCACGGCGTTGACGGCCCGGCGCAAAACCTGGCGCTGGAACAGTTCCGCGACCACCCCGGCCTGCGCTATTGGGCGCGGGAGGGAGAATTCTATCTCAAGCCTTCCTCCGGCCAGGCCTGATCCCTTTTACCGCTTCGCTCCGTGCCGCCCAGGGCACGGAGCGAAGCGCAACGCCAGCATCCACGGCCGCTTGCAGCCAGCGCCACGTTCTGTTCCTTATGCGGCCGCATAGTTGCCGCTCTTGCCTTGTGAACAGCCCGCCACCTACGATTCCACTTGGCTTCCCACTTCTGATAGTATATAAAATTTCGCATTCACGCGGCGTTTGTCGTGGGCACATGCAGCAGGCAATGCGCCCTTGCAACGCGGCGGCCCCCTTGCTTACGGGAACAACGCCAACCACGTCGCCAGGCACGAAGTCCGCACGAAGCTTAACCCTTCGGTAACGGCGCTTCCGCCATACCAGCTGCCAACACTGCCTTGCACGCCCCTGCGGCGTCTTGCCCTCCAGCATGCAAACTACGGCAACAGCCACCACGCTTCAGGATTTTTCCATGTATAAGAACTACGCCTTCAGAACAAATTTTATTATCTGCGCGATTATTATTATCGGCTTTTCAATCACGTCGATCATTGGCTATCGCTCCAATGTCGATACGCTGAAAAAGGAAGCCGAAAACGTAACCCGCCTGGCTTCCGAAGGCATGATGTACCAGATAGACGCCATTTTTGCCCAGTCCATACATATTTCACTGACCATGGCGCACGATAGTTTTCTTATCAACTTTCTTGCGCAGGAAAAAGCAAACCTCCACAACCCCGATTACACGCAGACCATCCGCGAATATCTTGCGGCCTATAAAAAGAAGTATGGCTATGACTCGGTTTTCCTCGTTTCAACGAGCACAAACCGATACTATAATTTTGAGGGCATCAACCGCATTGTGGACCGCGCGAATCCGCAAAACCGCTGGGTGGACGCCTTCCTTGCCGCGAATCAGGAATTTTCCCTCAATATCGACAACGACAAGGCCGCCCACGACACCATTACGGTGTTTGTCAACTGCAGCGTCAAAAACAACCATGGCGACACTGTCGGCATTGTGGGGGTTGGCTTTACGGTCAGCACCGTCAAGGCCATGCTCGCCCAATATGAGCAGCGGTTTTCCGTAAAAAGCTATCTTGTGGATACCGACGGCGACATCCGCATTTCCTCTTCCGGCAGGGACGCGACCGCCGACACGCTGACCCGGCAGGCGCTGGCGGCTGTGAGCGGCAAGCTGCGCAAGGAACAGACGGACGGATCGGGCATATGGCACTCCGGCATGGGCGCGGACGGTTATGCCGTTGCGCGCTATTTGCCCGCTCCCAACCTCTATCTTGTCACCGACAAGGATACCTCAAAGATCATCCGGCAGATCAGGGAAAAATATTACACCGGCGCGATCGTTGTTCTGTTTACAATGCTCATCGTCATCTTGATCGTTACGCGCATTATCTTGAGCTACAAAAAACGCATCATTGCGCTTACTATTACAGAAGAGCTCAAATATCACGCCATATTGCAGAATGCCACCTCGCAGATATATGACAGCATAGTGGAATTCGACATCACCAGCGGCATGCCCTGCGGCGCAGCCACGCAAAACTTTTTGCAACGGCTGGGCCTCAAAGCAGACACGCCCTACAGCGCCATGCTGCAAACCCTGGTGACAAAATACATCCATCCCGACCACGCGCGGCAATATTTTGAAACGTTCAGCCCCGAAACCGTGCGTCAGGCTCTTCTCAACCACTGCAACAAGCTGAGCTTCGACTTTCTCGCTGCGCGGGACAAAGACGCTTATAAGTGGTTTCGCGAAACGGCCTATATTCTTCAGTGGGGAGAAAGCGAATCCATCCACATCGTTCTTTGCAGTCAGAATATCGATGCGGAGAAACGGCAGGAACTCTGCCTTCAGGATATGGCGCAAAAGGATGGCCTTACAGGGCTTTACAACAAGATAACCACCGAAGACAGAATTGAAAAACGCCTCGGGGAGTATCAGGAAGAAGATGGCATTCTGGCGCTGATCATGCTGGACATCGACAACTTCAAGTTGCTCAACGATTCTCAGGGGCACCTGATGGGCGACAGAATCATTCAGGAATTCGCGCAAAGCCTGCGCATGAGTTTTGACGCGCGGGATCTGGTGGGGCGCGTCGGCGGCGATGAATTTATTGTGCTGACGCGGCAACCCGATGAGGCGGCCCTGCGCCAGCATTTGGAGGCGCTGTGCCGCAATGTCCGCGCAACGGGCTATGGCAGCGACGGCAAGCTTCATATTGCCATCAGCATGGGTGTGGCGCTGTGCCCACGGCACGGCAACACCTTTGGCAAGCTCTATGCCGGGGCGGACGCGGCCCTCTACCGCGCCAAGCAGAACGGCAAGGACACCTTCGTTTTCTCTGAATAAGCGTGGCGCGGTTTGCGTTGCCTCAGGCGCTTGCGTGCAAGCAGCGGCAAAGGGCCGCAACGTTGGCCGAGGCCATGCCCTTGCGCCACACCAGCTCCGTTACGGCGCGGCACAGCGAATGCTCAAGGTCATGCACCGAAAGCATGCCGTTGGTGCGGCACAATTCCAGCACCGAGGCGGGCACCACGCCAACCCCCATACCCGCTATGACGCCGCCCACAATGGCATGGTACGAGGCCAGCTCGACAATCTGCTGCGGTTCCCAACCGTAAGCCCTGAACCAGTTCACCAGGCGGTTTCTGTAGGCGCACCCGCCCTGAAACGCCAGCACGGCCTTGCGCCCGATGTCGCCCGGCGTATGTATGGGCGGCTGACCGCAAGGGGCGATAAGCACAAGCCTTTCCTCAAACGCCGCGATTCTGTCCAAGCGGGCATCGATCGGCGCATCCACCACAAATACGGCATCCAGGCTGTTCTCCAGAATATCCACAAACAGTGAGCTGCTGGTGCCGATGACCAGTTCAAGCTCCATGCCCGGATATTCGGCATGCAGGCGGGCCAGCACCTCCGGCAAACGCGCCGCCGCCGCGCTTTCCAGCGCGCCAATGCGGAACCGCCCGCCAGGCTCCATGCCCCGAACGCTGTTTTCCGCCTCATCCAGCAGCGCAAGCACCCTGCGGGCATAGTCGTACAGGGTTTGCCCCTTGGCCGTGGGCAACAGGCGTTTTTTCTCGCGCAAAAACAACTGAACGCCCAGGTCGGCCTCCATCTGCAAAATGCGCGCGGTAACGCCAGAGGGCACCCGGTGCAACGTTTTTGCGGCGTGGCTGATGCTGCCTTCTTCCATTACCGCCATGAACGTTCTGAGATCTGCGACTTCCACTTATTCACCATTTATGATGTATATTTTCATTTTTATTCATTTGCTATGACCATTAGCATCCCCTAGTGTTGGGTGCAAGACTCCCGGCCAACACGGCGCGGCGGCCAGGCCACCGCGCAAGCGGCAGCGGGAGCGACAACCCGAACAGTAGGAAAATTTGATGCGCGCGACATGGAAACTTCTTTGGCAAACGGCTTTGCTCACGGCCATTTTCTGGGTATGCGACCAGCTCTCCCACCGGCTGGGCATTCCCCTGCCAGGCAACGTTATGGGCATCATCGTGCTGTTTCTGTTGCTGCTTACCGGCGTGGTGAAGGAAAGCCACATCAGCGTGGCCGCGGAATTTTTGCTGCGTCACCTGGTGTTTTTTTTCGTGCCCATCGCCGTGGGCCTGATGCAGTGGGGCGGCGTTTTTTATGACTATGGCTGGGTGCTGGCGGCGGCCATTATCGGCAGCACCGCCTTGCCGCTGGTGTTGACGGCGTTCATGGCCCGAGCCCTGCGCCGCCCGGCCACGGGAAAGGAGCAGACATGCAGACAGTAAGCACATTTCTTTGCATAGCGGGCACGCTGCTGGCATATGCCCTGGTGCGGCGACTTTACCTGCGCTATAAGCACCCGCTTATCAACGTTGTGGCTGGCAGCGCCGCCATTGTCATTGCCGCGCTGCTGCTCTGCGACATACCCTACGCAACCTATGAACCGGCCCGGCACATTATGACGCTGCTTATCGGCCCGGCCACGGTCAGCCTTGCCCTGCCGCTTTACCGGTACCGCCACCTGCTGCTGCGCCATGCGGCGGCCATTTTGGGCAGCGTGTGCGCCGGGGCCTTCGTGGCCATGCTTTCAGCCGGAATCATGGCCCGGCTTGGCGGTTTGCCGCAGGATGTGGTCATATCCATTCTGCCCAAGGGGGTTTCCATTCCCTTTGCCGTTGAGGTCGCCGCCATGTACGGCGGCATCCCTTCCCTCACCGCCGCCTTTGTTGTGGCCACGGGCACGCTGGGCTCACTGCTGGGGCCATGGGCGCTCAACATCCTGCGCGTGGATGATCCCTTCGCCCGGGGGCTGACCCTGGGCACCATTTCCCATGCCCAGGGCACGGCAATGGCTCTTCAGGAAGGAGAGGAGCAGGGAGCCATGGCGGGGCTGGCCATGATTCTGGCGGGCATTCTCACCGCAATTCTGGCCCCCGTTGCCGTGTGGCTGGTGGCAGGCCTGCCCATATTCCCCTGAGCCAGCGCACAACCACTGGCATTCTCTCAGGGGGAAGCGGCGCGCCTGTCACTCCGCAACGGGCGCGCCGCTCTTTTCTTCTTCCCCACCATTCTTCTGGTTTTCGCCCCATTGCAGCCAGCGCGTAGCCACGGCAATGAGCCGCGCGGGATCAATGGGCTTGGCAAGGCGGTCGTTCATTCCGGCAGCCAGGCTTCTCTCCTTGTCGCCCACCATGCTGTCGGCCGTAAGGGCAATCATGGGCGTGCGGGCATAGCCTTGCTCCTGCCGCAAAAGCCTTGTGGCTTCGATGCCGTCCATCATGGGCATGTGTATATCCATAAACACGATGTCATAAGCCTGGACCCTGGACTTTTGCAGCGCTATGCGCCCGTCGGCGGCAATATCCACTTCAAGCCCCGAAGACTCCAGCAACTCCTTGGCCACCAGCTGGTTCACTTCATTGTCCTCCGCCAGCAGCACCCGACGCCCCCGGAACTTGGGCGGAATCATGAACTCCTGGTCAAGCCCTTCGGGAGCGTCAACAGACGAACGCTGACCAAAGACATCCAAAATGGCGTGCTGCAACAGCGAGGGGCTCACCGGCTTGATGAGGAAATAGCGAATGTTCTCGGCCTGGGCTTCTTCCATGATTTCTTCGCGCCCATAGGCCGTAACCATAATAATGGTGGGCACATACTTCAGATCGCGGCAATCCCGCAGCTGACGCACGACTTCGATGCCGTTCTTTCCGGGCATCTTCCAGTCCATCAGCACAAGGTCATAAGGCGCATCTTCATTGGCGGCCCGCACCAGCTCCCGCAGCGCCTCGTCGCCATCGGCGGCAAGGCCGGGGTGCAGCCCCAGATACTCCAATTCCTGCCGCAATATTTCACGGCTTGAATAGGAATCGTCCACCACCAGCACGCGGCGCGCGCTCAGTGCCTTCAGGGGCGGTAAGAAGCGCTGCCCCGGGTTATTCTGCAAATCGAACTCCACAGTGAAGAAAAACGTGCTGCCCTTGCCAAGTTCGCTTGTCACGCCGATTTCACCGCCCATCATTTCGACAATGCGCCGGCTGATGGAAAGCCCCAGCCCCGTGCCCCCGAAGCGGCGTGTTGTGGAGGAATCGGCCTGTGTGAATGCTTGAAAAAGCCTGTTCATCTGCTCCGGCGCCATGCCGATGCCCGTATCCGATACGGAAAACCGCAGCGTTGCCTTATTGCTGACAAGCGACTGCAAGGTCACGCCCACAACCACTTCTCCGGCGGGCGTGAACTTGACGGCGTTGCTCACAAGATTGGTGAGCACCTGCCCGAGGCGCAAGGGGTCGCCCATCAAAAACACGGGCACGTCTTTATCCAAGTGCAGCAGCAGTTCAATATTTCGGTCGCCCGATTTGGACGTATCGATGTTCGAAAGCGCCAGCAGCACTTCCTCCAGATTAAAGCCAAGCCGCTCCATATCCATGCGGCCCGCTTCGATTTTTGAGAAATCCAGGATGTCGTCAATGATGCGCAGCAGCGACTTGGCCGACGAATCTATGCTCTTAAGATAATTGCGCTGCGTGGCCGAAAGGCTGGTCCGCAAGGTCAGGTGGGTCAAACCAACCACGGCGTTCATGGGCGTGCGTATTTCGTGGCTCATATTGGCAAGAAATTCGCTTTTGGCCTTACTGGCCTTTTCCGCAGCCTGCCGGCTTTCCACAAGGTCGCTGATATCGCGGCAATCTTCAATAATACCCAGTAGTTCACCTTCCGGTGAAAGAAATGGCGTGGCAACCATGTCGCAATGCACCACGCTGCCGTCCTTTCTGCGGCGTTGCAACAGCGAGGTTGCCCGGCCCTCGCCGTTAAGTATGCGCCGCCCCAGGCAATTGGTGCCGCAAAAATCGCTGCCGGGATGCTCGGCGCACGGGCGCCCCACCATCTCATCACGCGAAAAGCCAAAGCATTTCACATAGGTGTCGTTAACTTCCTTCACAATCATATTGCGGTCGATAACGCGCATGGCGCTGCCAGCGGCATTGAATATCTGCACCATTTCCAGTTGCGTGCGCCGCATCTCCTTTTCCACGGCGCGGCGCTCGGTGATGTCGTTGCCCATGTAAACCAGCCCGTAAACCTTGCCATCAGGCCCAAACAGCGGCACCCGAACAACATCCAGAATATGGGGCGCGCCGGAGGCGTCAAACCGTTTTTCTTCTGAAAGGTGCGTTTTGCCGGTTTCAATAACCAGCATATCAAGGCGCACGCTTTCCTCCGCCAAATCGGGCGGCAACACCACCGAGCTCGCTTTGCCAACAATGGATGCCTCAGAAAAACCGGTGAAGTTTTCAAACGATCTGTTGGCCATGACATAACGAGCCTCGGCATCCTTCAAAAGGATATAGCTGGGCAGGTTGTCCATAATGCTTCTGAGCTGTTGCTTGCCCTGCCACAGTGCCGTGGCGGTGGCGCGCAACTCGTCCAGCGCCTTTTGCTTGGCAATGGATTCACGCGCCAGCCTGCGGTTCCAGACAATAATGACGCTGAACAGGCTGCCCAAAAACAGCAGCACCACCCCGCCGATTTCGGCCAAAAGCGCCCAGTTCACCGAGCGCTCGATGCGCAGGTTGGCCCAACGGTTTATGATGTTTCTTTTCTGGTCTTCGGGAATAACGTCGATGGTTTTGTTTAAAATGCTCACAAGCTCCGGCCAGTCCGCGCGCACGGCCAACGGCGCGGCATAGCGCAGCTGCGGCAACAGGCCCACGCGCAAATCCCGCAGGTTCCGGTTTACCACCGCATATTCCATGGAAAGCGCAAGCCCCACCATGGCATCCGCCTTGCCGGACTGCACGGCGGCAAGGCCTTCGGAAAGCCCGCCAACGGCAACAATTTTGGCCTGCGGCATGTGAATCCGCAAATAGTCGGCAAGCCCGGCATGGTCATGCACCATGACGGTTTGCCCCGCCAGATCGGCGGCAGTGGTGACAAGGCGTTTGGTATCGGCCGTCACGACGGCCAGGGGCAATTGCATGAAAGGATTGGTCAACAGCCAGGGGCCGCCCTCTTCCGGCGTGCCTTCAAGAAACGGCACCACATCGATAGTGCGATTTTTAGCTTGGTTCTTCAGCTCATGGGCTGAAACAGGTTGTATGGAGACATTCGCGAACCGCCCGATCAGCTGCATAATGTTTATGCCAACGCCGCTATACAGGCCATTGCTGTCAATAAATTCAATGGGGTGCCAGTTGCTTTCCAGGGCAACACGCAGGATGGGGTGATGGGCAAGCCAGTTCTTTTCCTCTGGCGTGAACAGCAGCGGGCGCGGCATGTTGCCCCATACCCGGTGTGCCGGGTTGCGTATCCAGCGTTCCTCAATCGTCATCATTTCCGCGCGTGTAATGCGCGAAAGGCCCTCGTCCATCAGATGGGCAAAATCATCCCTGTCGCGCAACACGGCCGGGTGCAGATTACGCACAAAAAGCGGCATGGCGAGCGGCATAAAAACGCTGTTGAGCCCCAGCCGGTCTATGGTGCCATACGCGCTGGGAAAATTGCTTGAAATGCCCTCGGCTCTGCCATTGACAACCGCCATAAACATTTCCGCGCTGTTTTTCACCGGCAGCAGGCGAATTTTGGGCAGGTGTTCCCGCAGGTATTCCTCCTGCAGCGAACCTTGCAGCACGGCAATGGTGCCCGGGGCAACCTGGGAGGGATCGGTAATGCGCTCTCCGACAGCGGCAGACAACAGCAGCCCGCCCATACCGGGAGAAATGGCGGGCCCAAACTTGGCCCAACGTGCTCTCTCCGGCGTGATATACATGCTGAAGTGAATGTCGGCCTTGCCCGATTTCAGCGCGTTGAGCGTATCTTGCCAGTTTCCCATGAAAAATTTCACGGGCCGCCCCACTTTTTCACCCCACAAACGCCAAAGTTCCACCATCATTCCCGCGGGTTCGCCCGTTTTGGAAATAAAGGAGAGAGGCTCATTGTCGAGCATGCAGGCGATGGTGATGGGAGAAGGGCTTGCGGAAGCGGCCGCTCGTGCGTTGAGGGCAGGGCCGAAAAAAGCCATGGCCCAAAAAAGCAGACAAACCGCCATAGGGAAACGGGAGAGCTTGAGCATGTCTTCCTCTCTGTTTTCTCTGGCAAAGCAATTATCAAATAATTTATAGCAGGACTCTTTCTATTGCAACGTAACAATTTAGCTACGTCCCACGGCCCGGCAAGCGCCCCACAACGTCCGCACAAGCCGCAAAAATTCCGCGGAATGGAATAACTGCGGGCAGGCTGCCGCCCAAGAGCGTGCGGCCCAGAGCGGGGCTTTCTTTGGCATCGGCGATGCGGTAATAGGATGGTCGGGCGGCATGCGCCGCAATGGCCGCGCGCCCGACGCACAACTAACGGGCACAACGAGGTTGCGTATGTATATTATCACCGGCGGCGCCGGGTTCATCGGCAGCGCCATGGTTTGGGGGCTGAACCGGGCGGGCGTGAAGGATATTATGGTGGTGGACCATCTGGCCGCCACGGAAAAATGGAAGAATCTCGTCAACCGGCGCTATGCCCGGTATGTGCATCGTGCCGAATTTCTGGAGATGTTGCGCGGCGGCGGGCTGGGAACCACGGTGGAAGCCGTGGTGCATATGGGGGCGTGCTCATCCACAACGGAGCGGGACGCTGATTTTCTGATGTCGAACAACACCGGGTTCAGCATCGAACTGTGCCGCTTTGCGCTTGAACGCGGCGCGCGCTTTATCAACGCTAGCTCCGCCGCCACTTACGGCGACGGGCGGCAGGGCTTCAGCGACGCCCCAGCAATGATCGAAAAGCTCAAACCGCTGAACATGTATGGGTATTCCAAGCAGCTCTTTGATCTGTGGCTGCTCGACAATCACCTTGCGGACAGCGTGGCCAGCCTCAAATTTTTTAATGTGTACGGCCCCAACGAATACCACAAGGGCGACATGCGCAGCGTGGCCTGCAAGGCCTTTCACGAAATTTCGGCCACAGGCCGCATGCGGCTTTTCAAATCGTGCTGCCCCGATTTTTGCGATGGCGGGCAGATGCGCGATTTCGTCTATGTGAAAGACTGTGTGGAAATCATGCTCTGGCTGCTGCAAAACCCCGGCATCAACGGCATCCGCAACGTGGGCACGGGCAAGGCGCAAAGCTGGAACACCCTGGCCCAGGCGCTTTTTGCCGCCATGGGCAAAGAACCGCACATCGACTATGTGGACATGCCCGAAGCCCTCAAGGGAAAATACCAAAACTTCACGCAGGCCGACATGGGCTGGTTGCAGCGGGAAAACTGCCCCGTGGCCTTTACCCCCCTGGAGCAGGGCGTTGCGGATTATGTGCGCGGTTATCTGGCGCAGGACGACCCATTTCTTGAAATGTGCTGAGTCTGGCGGCGCGCGCCGCACGAGGGCACGCCAGCGGCGCTAAAAAACGGAAGGCTCTTAGCCCTTCAAGCCGCCGCGCACTTCGGCCCACAGGGGCGTGACCGCATCCTTGGCGGAAAGCACGGGATCGGCCACGGGCCACGTTATGCCTATGTCGGGATCATTCCAGCGAATGCCGGCCTCATCCGACGGGCAGTAGTAGTCCGTGCATTTATAGTGAAAGTGGGCGGTATCGCTTGTTACCACAAAGCCGTGCGCCAGGCCGGGCGCAACCCAAAGCTGCCACTGGTTTTGCGCGTTCAGCTCAACGCCGAACCAGCGGCCGAGCGTGGGCGAACCGGGGCGGATATCCACCACCACGTCAAAGATGCTGCCCAGGGAAACGCAGACAAGTTTTCCCTGCGGACGCGTTTTTTGATAATGCAGCCCGCGCAAAATGCCCCGCGTGGACATGGAATGATTGTCCTGCACAAAGGGCAGGTCAATGCCCGCTGCGGCATAACGCTGCTGCTGCCAGGTTTCCACAAAATAGCCGCGCGCGTCGCCCCACACCTTGGGTTTGATCAGCAGCACGCCTTCAAGGGGAGTTTTTTCTACTTCCACTGCCCTATTCCTGTATCCACAAGTTCCAGAAGATATTGGCCATAGCCCGTTTTTGCCATGGGTTTGGCCAGCTCGCGAACATCCGCGCTGCTGATGAAACCGTTGCGCCAGGCGATCTCTTCCAGGCAGGCCACCTTGAGCCCCTGCCGTTTTTCCACAGCCTGCACAAACGCCCCCGCATCCATCAGCGAATCGTGGGTGCCGGTGTCCAGCCAGGCGATGCCGCGCCCCATCAGTTCCACATGCAGGTCGCCCCGCTGCAGGTAGGCGTTGTTCACGTCCGTGATCTCCAGCTCGCCGCGCGCGGAAGGCCGCACGGACCGGGCGATGTCGAGCACGTTTTCGTCATAAAAATACAGCCCCGTGACCGCGAAGTTCGATTTGGGACAGGCCGGTTTTTCCTCTATGCTGATCACCCGCCGCTGATCATCAAACTCCACCACGCCATACCGTTCGGGATCCCGCACATGATAGCCGAAAACCGTGGCCCCTTGCGGGCGGGCCATGGCCTCATGCGTGAGTTCAGGCAGGCCGTGGCCAAAAAAAACATTGTCGCCCAGCACAAGGCAGGTGTTGTGCCCCGCTATGTGCTTTTCCGTCAGCAAAAACGCCTGGGCCAGCCCCTCGGGATGGGGTTGCTCCACATAGCTGAAGCGGCAGCCCAGCTGCGAACCGTCGCCCAGCAAGGCCCGGTAAAGCGGCAAATGGGCAGGTGTGGAAATGAGGCAGACATCGCGAATGCCCGCCATCAGCAGAATGGACAGCGGGTAATAGATCATGGGTTTGTCATAGATGGGCATGAGCTGCTTGCTCACGCTCAGGGTCAGCGGGTACAGGCGGGAACCGGAGCCGCCCGCGAGAACAATGCCCTTCCAGTCCTTCATGCCTCCCCCTTTCAGTGCTGCCCGTTTGCGTCGCGCCGCGTGTAGTTTTCGGCGATCCACTGCCGGTAAGCGCCGCTGCGCACGTTTTCCACCCAGGCGGTGTTTTCAAGATACCAGCGAACCGTTTCGCGCAGGCCGGAATCAAAGTCGTGCTCCGGCTTCCAGCCCAGTTCAGCTTCCAGCTTCGCGCTGTTGATGGCGTAGCGGAAATCATGCCCCGGCCTGTCGGCCACAAAAGTAATGAGCTCGGCATACGGCCCCCGCGCCGAAGGGGACATATCGTCAAGAATGGCGCACACGGCGCGCACAACGTCAAGATTGGTTTTTTCCGCGTGCCCGCCGATATTATAGCAGCCGCCCGCCTTGCCCCGCGCAAGCACCAGGGCAATGGCGGCGCAGTGATCCTCAACATGCAGCCAATCGCGAACATTTGCGCCTTTTCCGTAGATTGGCAGCCGGTTGCGATCAAGCGCGTTGCAGATAACCAGAGGAATGAGTTTTTCAGGAAATTGCCGAGGCCCGTAATTGTTGGAACAATTGGTCAGCAAAACCGGCAGGCCATAGGTTTCGTGGAAGGCGCGGGCCAGATGATCGCTGCCCGCCTTGGAGGCGGAATACGGGCTGTTGGGGCGGTATGGCGTGGTTTCGGTAAAGGCCGGATCTTTTGGGCCAAGCGCGCCGTAAACCTCGTCTGTGGAAACGTGCAAAAAACGAAAATTTTTGGCGCTCTGCGGCGCAAGCCCCCGCCACCATTGTTCAACCACGCGCAACAGGGTGGCCGTGCCCAGCACGTTGGTGCGCACAAAGGCCTCCGGGTCCACAATGGAGCGATCCACATGACTTTCGGCAGCGAAATTCACAATGCCGTCCGGCTGGTATTTCTTCAGCAGACCGGCCAGCAGTTCCGCATCGCCAATGTCGCCCTGCACAAAAATATGCTTCGGGTCGTCCCGAAGCGCGGCCAGATTGGCCAGATTGCCCGCGTAGGTCAGCTTGTCCAGAGTAACGACGCGCACCCCGCGACGCCGCGCCTGAAGCACATAGCAGGAGCCAATGAACCCAGCGCCGCCGGTAACAAGCTGACAAACCATGTGATCTCCCTGGCGGTTGCGGTTTTGGGCCGAGACGCCCCGCCACCCTTTTCAGATAAAAAAACGCCGCCCCCACCGGGCCCTTTTTCTGGCCCGTGCGACAACAGCGGCGCCACGGGCGGCTCAGCGGCAACGGGGCGCCGCAACAACCCGCCCGCGCGTGGACCCACAACACACAGCACACAGCGGTCAC
>Ga0183101_1000556_pt4 | contig 14428 bp, 10 predicted proteins | sample Biomet3_FD_127790 | JGI IMG/M metagenome (GOLD analysis project Ga0183101, IMG submission 127790) | Microbial communities from bioreactor (seeded with sewage sludge) at LBNL, California, USA - Biofuel metagenome 3 | ecosystem: Engineered > Bioreactor > Anaerobic > Unclassified ... | reverse complement strand
ATCAATTATTTATGCTCAAGAACCGGCTCCGTCAGAATGGGTAAGTTTTATTGCGAGTTCAAAGAATACGTTGATTCCTGATACTTTCAGGCAGCAGACTTTCCGGGGACTTGACTCTGACAACTGGCCATTTACACTCTTCAATGGTGCTTCAATTGTTTCGAATAAATATACTTTGAAACTACCTGTTGGGAGTAAAGTTTGTTTTGAGCCATATTCTATTGATGGGTATAAGAATGTTTCAGCTTGGATCCGATGTGCAGGTTTGCAAATCAGCTTAACAGAAAGTTTAGGCTTCGAATGGTATCGAAATGGTAAGCAGGAATTAAAGAAGGATGTTTATGTGGGAACTGGATCCAAAGATTGGTTCGGCTATCGTACTTGGTGTATAGATAATAATCCTATTTGGGTTAATCTGGTCACGTATAACGCGATCAATGACACAAAGGGCTATTTTATGTCAGATAGCGTTTATGTCATTGGGGATATTCCAGGCTATTCTCTTTTCAAAGGAGAAGGAAACTGGCGGGATACTACTCTTTGGTCGAACTTTCCGTCTGAACGCTACCGGTCCGCGCTTATCAGTGGAAACATAACGGTTGATAAAAATATTTCTTGCCATAATACATCTGTAAGCAATGGAAATATGCATGTTGCATCGGCAGTAACTTTTAATACTCAGAATCTTCATCTTTATGACAGTTCTCTCTCTTCTGAAGGGGATGTTTTTATCAATAGACAAGTTATTATTCACCATACTTTTGAAAAGAAAGGAGAGTGGTATTTCATTTCTTTCCCCTTTGATGTGTATAGTGATCAGATCGACCCACATTTTCAGCAGAAGGATGAAAAAACCAATGGGGGAGGTAATTATTTCTATGTACAGACTTATAACGGAAACAAACGTTCGGAAAAGAATAGTGCTTTCAATAATTGGGAAGTTCATTCTATTTGTTCAGGTAATACACCGGTCTTTCAGAAGAATAAAGGTTATCTGATTGCTTTGGATATGGAAGCTGATAGTCAGACACTTTCATTTGCATCCAGACATGGAACTATCTCATCAGATTTTGCTCGGGAGGGAATTATTACTGTTTCAGTCTTGAATGGGCAGGGCGAAGAAGAAAATCGGGGTTGGTATCTTTGCGGCAATCCGTTGCCTTGCCCGTTACCATTATCTCTTTTGGAAAATGTATCATCGCTTGATGGTAATATTTATATATATGTAGAAGGAGAATATAAGGTTTATCCGCTAAATAGTGATTTTGCTATTCCTCCCTATAGTGCTTTTTTCGTTAGAAGTTCTTCTGATGCCGAACTAAAAGTACATAGCCCATTGTCAACAAAGTCTTACCACTTAATCAAAACATCCTCCTTAAGTAAGCTTGAAGAGCCTGTAATAAAAGAGACGGTTACGGACACGTGTAAAATAAATAAATCCAAGCTGCATTATTTTGCCCAAGGTAGAAAATTATGGCTGAAAGATGTTTCAAGTATGACGACCCTTACAATTTATGATTTGTCAGGCCGCATTCTGTTAAATCGGTCAATCCCTTCAGGAAATTCTTTTTTGAATCTTTCCCTGGAAAAGGGAATATATATTTTGGAACTTAAGTCTCCTAAGCATAGAGAGCAGAAGAAGATTATAATTCTATAGTCGGGGATAAATTCTTTTAGTAGTAACATTCTTTATCTCAATAAAGTTAAAATGTCAGATATATGTTCTTAAACATCATAGATATGTAACCGCTAAAACGTTAAACTTGCTATTTTTGCCATAAATACAATCCTTCGTGTGGAAAGATTGTATGATTATGTATATGCCTAAAAATAATAAACATGAAATCAATTTTTGCCTCTTCTACGGGAAAGAGCTTTCTTATTCCCTTTATTTTAGTAACTAGCCTGTTCATGATGTGGGGATTGGCCCACGGAATGTTGGATGTCTTGAATAAGCATTTCCAACAGGCATTTCAAATGTCGAAAGCTCAATCCGGACTTGTCCAGTTTTCCACGTATATAGCATATGCATTAGTGGGGATTCCTGCCGGACTCTTTATGAAGAAGTTCGGATATAAAAGGGGTATTTTATTAGGGCTTTTTCTATATGCAGTAGGTGCCTTTGGTTTTATTCCTGCTGCGTTGACACAATCTTTCAGCCCGTTTCTTTTGGCTTTGTTTGTGGTAGCCTGCGGGTTGTGTACTTTGGAAACGGCTGCTAACCCTTATTCAACCGTTCTTGGTCCGAAAGAAAGCGCCGCTCAGCGCATCAACCTGTCTCAATCTTTCAATGGATTAGGTCTGGTATTAGGTCCACTGATTGGTGGTCAGTTGATTCTCGGTGCACCACTTGATGACATGATGGCTTTGACAAAACCTTATATTATTTTAGGATCTGCCGTTTTGGTTATAGCTGTCTTTTTTATATTCACCAAGCTGCCTGATATTAAAGAAGAAAATGAAGTTTCTTCTGCGGAAGAGGCGCTTCCACAGCGCTCAATGTGGTCTTATAAACATTTTATTCTGGCTGCCATAGCGCAGTTCTTTTATGTTGCCGCACAGACAGGTATCTTTAGTTTCTTTATTAATTATGTGACCGAGTTGGATACTACAATTACTCCGCTTAAGGCTTCCCGTTTTTTGGCTTTCGGTGGCATGTTGCTGTTTATGATTGGGCGTTTGAGCGGTAGTTTTATCATGGCGAAATTTAAGGCTAACAAGTTACTTTCTATATATTCGCTTATGTGTTGCCTGATGATGATTCTGGTTATGCTTGAACTTGGAAAAGTCTCACTTTATGCGTTATACACTACTTTTTTCTTCATGTCTATTATGTTCCCAACAATTTTCGCACTTGGTTTGTCAGGAATGGGGGCTTATACGAAGAAAGCTTCTTCGTATATTGTAATGGGTGTTGCCGGTGGAGCATTCGCTCCGATGTTGATGGGTTATATTGGTGAACAGCATATGGCAGTGGGTTTTGTTGTTCCGCTGATTTGTTTTGTATATATTGCATTTTTCGGACTCAAAGGTTATAAGATGTAGTCAATAAATAAATACGATATGAAGAAAATTATTTTTGTATGTGTTTGTTTGCTGTTGGCAGCTATGGGATATTCCCAAAATTATTCATTCAATGGACTGGATATGAATATGGGAAATTTGTCGCGTCTTTCGAATGCACAAACCCGTTCCATCAGTCCTGAAAATTTTACAGGTGAATCAGGTAAAGGTGGAATGGCTGATCCGAAGGATAAAAATCAACGGAATGTAGCCAATGCTTGGGAGGCCTCTGGAAATCTTGGTAAAAGCTGGAAGGTGAACCCTTTTATTATCATCAAACCTGGTGAAATTGTTACTATTGGGGAGATCAACGGATCTGGAGCAATCCAGCAGATATGGATGACTCCTACAGGAAACTGGAGATTTTCTATTATTCGCATGTATTGGGATGGCGAAAAGGATCCATCTGTTGAATGCCCGGTGGGTGATTTCTTTGCAAGTGCATATAATTCGTATGCTCAATTGTCTTCATTAGCTATCTGCGTAAATCCGGGTAGTGCTTTTAATTGTTATTGGAAGATGCCTTTCCGGAAGAAGGCTCGTATTACGGTGGAGAATATAGATACAAAAAATGAAATGCGTTTATATTATCAAATCAATTATACATTGACCGAGATTCCAACAGACGAAGGATATTTTCATGCACAATTTCGTCGTTCTAATCCGACTCAAGGCTCGCTTCATACTTTAGTGGACGGCATTAAGGGGAAAGGACAATATGTCGGGACGTATCTGGCATGGCGGGTAAATGATAATGGCTGGTGGGGCGAAGGAGAGATAAAATTTTACATGGATGGAGACAAAACTTATCCGACAGTTTGTGGAACAGGGACGGAAGATTATTTCTGTGGTTCTTACAATTTTGAAAACCCTATGACACATAAATACCAGGAGTTTACTACACCTTATTCCGGGTTGTCGCAAGTTATTCGTCCGGATGGATTATATAAAGCTGTTACCTCTTTTGGGTTATACCGCTGGCATATTATGGATCCTGTTCGCTTTAGCAAAGAGTTGAAAGTAACAATACAGGATTTGGGTTGGCGTCATGATGGGAGGTATAACAATCAGAAGTCTGATATTTCGTCGACAGTTTTTTGGTATCAAACAGAGCCGCACGTACCATTCCCTGCTTTACCTTCGAAAGATGAATTGGAAATACCATAAATGTATGAATCATGAAAAACATCCATATATTAATATCGGCTTCGCTGGCAATCATCATGCTTTGTGGATGCAGTTGGAATAATAAAAATAAAATAGTTATGAAAGCATACGAGAAAGGAACATTTGGTTACGATTTACATTATTTGTCAGATAAAGACAGTTTAGTAGTATTGAGCAGTGACGATAGTTTATCGCAGGTGATTGTGTCGCCTAAGTTGCAAGGTAAAGTTTTTACATCAACGGCTTCCGGTGCTGAAGGTAAAAGCCTCGGATTTTTGAACTATAAAGTGTTTGAGTCTGAAGAGAACAATAAGCACATGCATGGTTATGGAGGTGAGAATCGTTTATGGATTGGCCCTGAAGGCGGACGCTATTCTGTATTTTTCAAACCTGGAGTTGAACAGGTTTATGATAATTGGTTTGCACCATCACCTGTTGATAATGAATCTTGGATTGTTGTTTCGTCTGATAAGCATTCTATACGTATGGAGAAAGATATGGAGATGTCTAATTACGTAGGCAAGAGTCTGCATTTTAAAATTGGTCGTGAAGTATCTTTATTAAGCAAAGCTGATATACAGTCGAAGTTGGGTATCCAGTTCAATGACAAAGTAAAAGTGGTTGCATATGCTACAAACAACAGTATTACCAATTTGAATGATTTTGCTTGGACGAAAGAGACTGGAACCGTTTGTATTTGGATGCTTGATATGTTTAATCCTAGTCCTAAAGCATTGACTATTATTCCTTTTAATATAGGTAATGAAAAGGATTTAGGAAAAGTGGTAACAACCGATTATTTTGGTGAGATACCTGTTGATCGTCTTAAAGTGAAGGATCATGTTCTTTATTTGAAGACCGATGGCAAATTTCGCAGTAAAGTTGGACTTAATGTAATGCGTACAAAGGCGATAGCCGGTAACTATGATCCGGATAAAAAACAGCTTACAGTCACAACATTTGATATTGATCCTAAAGGCATTTACCTCAATCAGGAATGGGATCCGAAGAAAGATCCGCTTGTGGGAGATGCGCAGAACGCTTATAATGACGGACCATTGGAAGATGGTAGCATCATGGGGCCGTTTTTTGAAATGGAGAGCGCTTCACCGGCTGCACTTCTGATGCCGGGAGAAACGTTATATCACACGCATAATGTGTTCCATTTCACGGGTAAAGAGAATGATTTGACTTTGATTACTAAGGCATTGCTCGGGGTATCTATTGATGACATCAAGACTGTGTTTTAATTTTTAATTAATACATTTTTATTATATTGTAAAACATGAATAATTCTTATCCAAAGATCGGTATACGTCCGATTATTGATGGGCGTCGTCAAGGCGTTCGCGAATCTCTAGAGGAGATGACAATGGGTTTGGCTCATCGTGTGGCTGAATTATATTCTGATACGTTACGTTATCCGGATGGTTCTCCGGTAGAGTGCGTTATTGCTGATACGTGTATCGGCGGAGTTAAGGAAGCTGCTAATTGTGCAGAAAAATTTGCTAGGACCGGCGTTGGTGTTTCTCTTTCTGTTACTCCATGCTGGTGTTACGGCGCTGAAACGATCGATATGGATCCGCTTATTCCAAAGGCAGTTTGGGGATTTAATGGAACAGAACGCCCGGGAGCCGTTTATTTGGCATGTGCGATGGCTGTTCACAGTCAGAAAGGCCTGCCTGCATTTGGCATTTATGGTCGTGATGTACAAGATGCCGATGATACTGTTATTCCTGATGATGTAAAAGAAAAATTACTTCGTTTTGCTCGTGCAGGTTTGGCTGTTGCTTTGATGCGTGGGAAGTCTTACCTGGCCATAGGAACGGTTGCCATGGGTATTGGTGGTTCAATTGTTAATCCTGACTTTTTGCAGGAGTACTTGGGCATGCGTTCAGAATGTGTTGATAGTTGTGAAATCATTCGCCGTGTAGAAAAAGGCATCTATGATAAAGAAGAGTTCAAGAAGGCTATGGCTTGGACGAAGGAAAATTGTATGTCTCGTGAAGGAACAGATTATAACAAACCAAAACTTCAGCATTCTCGCAACCAAAAAGACGCCGACTGGGAATATGTAGTAAAGATGACGCTTATCATGCGCGATTTGTTGGTTGGTAACGAGAAGTTGGCAGATATGGGTTTCGTTGAAGAATCAAATGGTCATAATGCTATAGCTGGCGGTTTCCAAGGACAACGTCAATGGACTGATTTCATGCCAAATGGTGACTTTTCGGAGACCATACTGAATACTTCTTTCGATTGGAACGGCATTCGCGCACCGTATATCTTTGCTACCGAAGATGACCATTTAAATTGCATCACTATGTTGTTTAGTAATTTGTTGACACATAGAGCACAAATCTTTGCTGATGTGAGAACCTATTGGAGCCCACAAGCTATAGAAAGAGTAAGCGGTTGGAAACCTGAAGGTATTCTCGAAAATGGTGCTATCCATCTGATAAACTCCGGCGCATGTACTTTGGATGGTACTGGACAGCAGTCAGATGAAGAGGAGAAACCAGCAATGAAGCCATTCTGGGAAATTAAGGAAGAAGAGGTAGACAAGATGCTGAAAGCAACAACTTGGTGCCCAGCATCATTGGAATATTTTCGTGGAAGTGGTTATTCTTCTAGCTTCCTGACCAAATCAGGTATGCCTGTTACTATGGCTCGTTTGAATATTGTTAAAGGATTAGGTCCGGTTTTGCAGATCGCTGAGGGCTGGACTGCTACATTCCCGGATTATGTATTTGATATTATCAATAAACGTACCGATAAGACTTGGCCGAGCACATTTTTTGTTCCTCGTTTGACCGGTCAGGGACATTTTAAAGATGTTTATTCAGTTATGAATCGTTGGGGGGCAAATCATGGAGCAATCAGTTACGGACATATTGGTGCTGATTTGATTTCACTGGCTTCAATGCTTTCTATTCCTGTTTGCATGCATAATGTTGATGAAGAAAAAATATTCCGCCCGGCTACATGGAGTGCATTCGGAACTGATCCTGAAGGTTCAGATTACAGAGCATGTGCAGCTTGTGGACCATTGTACAAATGAGTCGTTTAATAGTAAATAGAAATTTTAGATATGTAACAGAAAACCCTGTACGGATTTTAGAATGAAGAAAATATCAATAAAAGATATTGCCCGTGAAGCAGGTGTTTCAAACGCTACCGTATCGTTAGTGCTTAATGGGAAAGAAAAAGAGGGTCGGGTAAGTAAGGAAGTAGCAGCCCGTGTCAAGCAGATTGCAAGCGATTTAGACTATCAGCCGAACAATTTGGCAAAGAGTTTAAAAAGCGGACATTCATATATGATTGGGTTGATTGTTGCTGATATCTCGAACCCCTTTTTTGGATCCCTTGCTTATTTTGTCCAGGAAGAAATGGAAAAAGCAGGCTATACGGTAATGGTGATGAACACGAATGAAAGTGATACACGGTTGGAAAAGATTATTACAAACTTATCAGATAGACAGGTGGATGGCTATATTATTGTCCCTACAGAACATGGAGAGCCGTACATTAGTCGTCTGCTTAGTACTGGGGTCCCTTTGGTTTTGCTGGACCGATATTATCCGTCACTTTCTACCTATAATGTAATGACCGACAGCTATCAGGCATCATATCAGGCTACTAAACTTTTGATTACAGGTGGTTGTAAAAAGATGGGGCTTATCTCTTATAAGAACACACAATCACCTATGAATGAACGCCGTCATGGATTCATGGATGCTTTGCAAACGGCAGGATTATATCATGAAGAATTGGTTAAACAAGTTGATTTCCTCCAATTGGATACAGATATCCCTGAAGCTGTAGCTTCGCTCCTTGGAAATGGCATTGACGGACTGTTGTGTGCTGCAAATACAATTTCTTCTAAAAGTGTTCATGTACTTTTAAAAAACGGAAAGGCAGTGCCGGAACAGGTGAAAGTCGTTGGCTTTGATCGTAGTGAGGCTTTCGAATTTATGCCACATCCAATTCCGTATGTGCAACAGCACATAGAAGCGATGGGACGCAAAGCGGCCGATCTCCTAATTGAACAAATGGCATCGCAGACCCGAATGCCACAGACATGTAAATTTCCTGCTACTCTTATAATTGAACCTGAATTTGATAGTTGAACATACTATCAGAAAATGAGAAAAATTCATTCGATGCTTGATCCATTTCAAATAAAAGGATTACTTCATTCGAGTGTATTTGGAATTTCAGGTCTTTATATAGGGTTGTTTCTCCTAAAAGTAGTAATTTTGTACGCTTATATAATATAAAAAGTAGATGGCGGACGAAGCGATAAAACAGATAGGAAAAGTGCCGGAGCCTACATTAAGAAGGTTACCGTGGTATCTTGCATTTCTGAAGCTGATGAAAGGATGGGGTGAGACGTTTGTATCTTCTACTCAGATAGCTAAACAGATTAACGTCGATCCTAGCCAAGTAGCTAAAGACCTTTCATATGTGAATATTTCTGGAAAGACGCGTGTGGGGTACGAGATTGCACCATTGGTTGATGGCTTGGAACATTTCCTTGGATTTACTGATTGCCATAAGGCTTTTCTTTTTGGTGTTGGCAGCCTGGGGGCAGCGCTGCTTCATGACTCGGGCTTGAATCAATATGGATTGCAGATCGTAGCGGGATTTGATATTCGTCCCGAGCTTGTCGGTACCGTTATCAATGGCATTTCCGTATATCATCTTTCTGAATTTTCTAAGCGGGAGAAAGAATATGAAGCAACAATCGGAATTATTACGGTCCCGGTAGATAAAGCTCAGGAGGTGACAGATATGATTATTGCTTCCGGTATCAAAGCGTTGTGGAACTTTACGCCGTTTCGTATTCGAGTCCCTGAAAATGTGGTTGTACAGAATACTTCTATCTATGCTCATCTGGCTGTTATGTTCAATCGACTTAATTCAATATCATAAATATGAAGATTATTGCTGTAGGAATGAACTATGCTGCTCACAATAAAGAGCTGCATCATTCGTTAGAATTATCGGAGCCGACTATATTTATGAAGTCCGATTCATCATTGCTTAAGGATGGTAAACCATTTTTTATCCCCGATTTTTCATCGGAAGTGCATTATGAAACAGAAATTGTCATACGAATAGACCGGCTGGGAAAAAATATTGCTGAACGTTTTGCACATCGTTATTATAATGAAGTGACTGTGGGTATAGATTTCACAGCGCGTGATTTGCAAAAAAAACTGCGGGCTAAAGGTTTGCCGTGGGAAATTAGCAAGGCTTTCGATAATTCGGCTGCAATAGGGACATTCATTTCTTTAGAGCCGTTTGGAGGAACTGAGCATCTTTGCTTTCATTTGGAAATAAATGGCGAAACTGTGCAGGCAGGTAATACAGAGGATATGCTTTTCTCAGTAGATAAAATTATTGCTTATGCAAGCCGTTTTTTTACTTTGAAAACAGGGGATCTGATTTATACTGGTACTCCTGCAGGTGTTGGACCGGTGAAAATTGACGATCATCTGAAAGGGTATATCGGCGCGCAGAAGCTGCTCGATTTTTATGTTAGATGATACGAAAACTATTATACACGATACTGATATCTATCTTTCTGCTTCCTTCACTGTGGGCAGAGGGTAGTAAGTACACATCTGTTTCAGTCCTCGATACAGGCAAGTGGGTGAAGGTGCGCGTTGCAGAAACGGGTGTTTATAAACTTACTTTTTCGGAACTAAAAAAAATGGGATTCTCAAGTCCGGAAAAAGTATCGGTATATGGATATGGTGGGTGGCCACTGGATGAGGATTTTTCGACTACTTATATTGATGATCTTCCTGAAGTAGCGACATACAGAGGTTCCGACTATCTGATTTTTTATGCAAAAGGACCTGTCAAATGGATTTATAGTCTTGGAAGTGGGTTTGTGCATACTAACAATCCATATTCTTCATATGGATATTATTTTTTGACAGATCGTAATGATACAGTAAAATCAATGGCGATTCAAGCTTCTGAAGCCGGAGCGTCTCTTCAGCTTTCTACTTTCAATGACTATAAACTATGGGAGAAAGAGATTGTTTCTGTTAACTCATCGGGACGGGAGCTGTATGGTGAGTCTTTTGAAACTACACTTTCGCAAAACTTTAAAGTATCTGTTCCCGGCATTACAAATGATATGGGATTGGCTACATTAAGTTTTATTGCCAAACCAACAAGTGGTACTGGAACAACCGTTATGAGTATTGATGGCAAGCAGGTTATCAGTGGTATTTTTGCACAGAACACTTCCGAATATACTATGGCTCGTGAGTTGAACCAGACTGTGACATGGAATGGAGATAAGAGTGAAAACACAGTAGTTAACATCCAATATAGTACAGCCGGTCATAAGAATGTGAGACTTAATTATTTCTGTTTGCAGATGCTTCGTACACTGAAACTTTATGACGCTTATACATTGTTCAGAAATATCAGTTCGATTGGTAATACATCCCGCTTTGTGATTCAGAATGCCACCTCCGGATTGTTGGTGTTTGATGTGACTGATGCCGTTAATCCTAAATTGATGGAGACGTCGCTAAGTGGTACCGATCTTTCTTTTTCGATTCCGGCCTCTTCAACGCTTAGAGAGTTTGCGGTAGTTGATCCGCTAAAGCTTTCTGCTCCTGAGGTAGTAGGCGATGTTACGAATCAGAACTTGCATGCTATGACACAACAGGATATGATTATTCTTGCTCAGTCAGCATTTGCAGAACAGGCTGAACGGTTGGCTAAAATACATCGTTCGCATGATAATTTATCGGTACAAGTGGTGCAACCGGAAAAGATTTACAATGAGTTTTCGAGCGGGACTCCGGATGCTTCGGCTATACGTCGCTTTATGAAAATGTTATATGATCGTAAATCATCGGATTCAGATGCTCCTAAATATCTATTGTTGCTGGGTGATGGCTCTTTTGATAATCGTCAGCTGACTACAAATTGGAAACAGATCGATATGACCAATATGCTGCTTACGTATCAGACGCAAGAGTCTTTAAATGACACGTCGTTTGTGACAGATGATTATTTTGGTTATCTGGATGATGCCAATGACGCAAAATCTTTTGACAGAAAGGATGTTAATATAGGCATCGGTCGATTTCCGGTACGTACACTAGGTGAAGCTACGACCGCTGTCGATAAAGTGATTAGCTATATAAATAATACGCAGTATGGTGCGTGGAAGAATAATCTTTGTTTTCTTGCAGATGATGGCAATAGTGTTGACGGTTTTAACCAGATACATGAGAAACAGGCAGACGATCTTGCACAATATCTGGAAACTAACTATCCTGAATTTCTGATAAATAAACTCTACTTTGATTCGTTTAAAAAAGATTTTACCGGAGGAACGACAACATATCCTGATGTCACAACAAGCCTTTTGAAATCACTGAAGGACGGATTGATGCTGGTCAACTATACCGGTCACGGCAATACGCAGGCATTGAGTGATGAGAAGGTTGTCAAACAATCAGATATTGCGCAATATACTTATACGCGTTTGCCCTTGTGGATCACGGCAACTTGTGATTTTACGCGTTTTGATGATTTGAATACTTCGGCAGGTGAAGATGTTTTCTTAAGTACAAGAAGCGGAGGGATAGCTCTTTTCACTACAGCTCGCCTGGCTTACTCTGAATCGAATTTTGATATTAATGAGTTACTTATAGAAAAACTGTTTACAAAAAATAATGGTCGTCGTCTTACATTGGGAGATGTGATCAAGAAAACAAAATGCGAGCTGAGTACGGTCCGTAAGTTGGGCTTTTGTCTGATTGGAGATCCGGCATTGAAACTTGTTTATCCGGAATATCGAATGAAGGTGACTTCGATTAATGGTGTGTCAGTAACTGGCGATGCCATAAAGATTAAAGCGTTGCAGAAGGTGACTGTTGAAGGTGAAGTACTGAATGCTGACGGTAATCTGGCAACTGATTTTTCCGGTGTTATGAATCCGACTGTAAAAGATAGTAAGGTGACGGTTACAACGCTTGATAACAATAATACCGGAAGGACGTTCAGCTATACGGATTATCCAAATACACTTTATATAGGTAATGACTCCGTACGCAACGGGAAGTTTAGTTTTACATTTACCGTTCCTAAAGACATTTCATATTCGAATGCAGCGGGGAAGATGAATTTGTATGCTTCGGATACGATTCACGGGAATGAAGCTCAAGGTGCATTCCAGAATTTTATTGTTGGTGGAACAGATGATACAGCCGACAAAGATACTGTCGGTCCTGAGGTCCGCGCTCTTTATCTTAATGATTCGACTTTTGTTGATGGCGGCAAAGTGAATGTAACACCTTATTTTGTGGCAAAGTTGTGGGATGCAAGCGGTGTGAATGTAACAGGAAGCAGTGTCGGACATGATATTATGTTGGTAATAGATGGTTCATCGACGTTGAGTTATAATTTAAATAGTTATTATGAACTGTTGACTGATGGTTCTGGAGAAGGAATGGTAAAGTTCCAGATCCCGACACTGAAGGCTGGCATCCATCGAGCAGAGTTTCGTGTTTGGGATGTGCAGAATAATTCGACTATGCGAACCTTTACTTTTGAGATTGTCGAGGGTTTGAGGCCTTTCTTAACGGAAATTGTAGCGACACCCAGTCCGGCAAAAAGTACTGTGACATTTCATTTGTACCATAATCGTCCGGAGAGTAAAATGAAAGTAAGTATTATGGTATATGATCTGACTGGAAGACTCATTTGGAAGCATGAAGAATCAGGTTCATCCGAGCTGTTTAAGTCTTACGATGTGACTTGGAATCTGACAAATAATGCGGGTGGTCGCCTTATTCCAGGTATATATATATATCGGGCAGCTATCGGTACAGATGCTTCGAAAGAAGTTACAAAGGCTCAGAAGTTTATTATCCTGGCACCTTGAATACTTCTAGTGTGCAAAAGAAAGATAAAGATACAATAAAGTGTCGGCGATTGAGTTATATGTAAAACAAGTATGGAGCATTGCCTCCCTTTTTAAGACAATAGAACAATATGATAAAGAAAACAAGATTGAGTTTAATCATGGCAATGATTGCCCTGTTGGCAAATATGGCCGTGTATGCTCAAGAAACGTCAGGAAAGACAACCTTTGCACCAATCAGTACACAAGTTCCATCTCTTTCAATTGCGCCTGATGCACGTGGAGGAGGTATGGGTGATAATGGTGTAAGTTCACTTCCTGATATTAATTCACAATATTGGAATCCGTCGAAGTATGCATTTATGGAGAGTAAAGCTGGTGTTTCATTATCTTATACACCTTGGTTGCGTAAGTTGGTAAATGATGTAGCCTTGGCAAATCTGACCGGATATTATAAGTTTGGTCGTAACGATAATCAGGCTATTGGTGCTTCACTACGTTATTTTTCATTGGGCGATGTAGCAGAAAGAGAGAATACGGGTGATGTCCCTATTTATACAAATCCTTACGAAATGGCTTTTGATGTGGGATATAATACTAAATTGTCGGAAAGTTATTCAATGGGTGTTACGTTTCGGTATATTCGTTCGGATATGGGTGTCGATCCTCAAGATGAAAAGCATGCAGGCAACGCTGTTGCAGCTGATATCTCAGGTTATCTGGAAAAGTATGTAATGATGGGTGGTGCTGAAGCTCTGTGGAGTATGGGCTATAATGCTTCAAATATGGGTAGCAAGATTTCTTATGACGGAGGAACAACAACCTATTTCCTTCCGACAAAATTGCAACTGGGTACGGGTTTGCTTTATCCGTTGGATCAATATAATAGTATTGGAGTTTATTTGGAGTTGAGTAAATACATGGTACCCAGTGTTCCGATTCGGAAAGAGGGTGAGTCAGATGCCGATTTCAGTAAGCGACAGGAGAATTATAAAACAATGGGAAGTATCACTGGTATTTTTAAATCGTTTAGCGATTCTCCTAACGGCTTTAAAGGTGAATTGGATGAGATAATGGCTTCTTTGGGCTTGGAATATTGCTATAATAACCAGTTCTTTATGCGTGGGGGCTATTTTTATGAGAATCAAAATGTCGGTAATCGTAAATATTTCTCTTTCGGCGCAGGTTTTCGTATGAGTGTTTTTCAGCTTGACGCGGCTTATCTAGTTAGCACAGTACAGAGTAATCCATTGGATCAGACCTTGCGTTTTTCTCTGTCGTTTGATATGGATG
>Ga0183101_1000134_pt3 | contig 14435 bp, 16 predicted proteins | sample Biomet3_FD_127790 | JGI IMG/M metagenome (GOLD analysis project Ga0183101, IMG submission 127790) | Microbial communities from bioreactor (seeded with sewage sludge) at LBNL, California, USA - Biofuel metagenome 3 | ecosystem: Engineered > Bioreactor > Anaerobic > Unclassified ... | reverse complement strand
ATCAAAGCTGCCAGCCGGCGGCAATCAAAGCCGTGGCGGCGGCAGCCAATTCGGCGATCAAAGCGGCCGCGCCGGCCAAAGCCGTGGCGGCACCGCTGCAGGTCCGGGCGCCGGCCTGAGCGGGACGGCCGGCACCGGACCGGATATGAACGCCGCTGCAGGCGGCACCGCATTTGACCCGCCCGCAGGCTCTGCCGAGGAGCGGGCGGCCAAAAAGAAAATCGAAGCGGAGAGACGCCGTCAGGAAAGAGAAAAACAGGCGCTGGAAGATTTGATCGCCAAGCTGGAAGGCGATATTGCCGGCATTGAGGCAGAGATGTGCAAACCGGCGAATCTTTCCAACAGCAAAAAACTGCGCGAGCTGTCAGAAAAAGCGGCAGACAAAAAAGACGAACTTGACGCAGCTTATGACAAATGGCTTGAAATGTAGTAAAAAGAAAGTCAATTTGTGCTTGCAATAGGTATGTCAGTACACTATAATAGGTTTTGTAAAAAAAGCATTATGGAGGTTAGATATGACTTTTGAAAAGATAAGAGAGATAATCATGAACCAGTTAAGTGTTGATGAGTCCATGGTTACAATGGATACAAACCTTATGAAAGATCTTGAGGCTGACTCACTTGACGCTGTTGAAATCATCATGGCTATCGAAGAGGAATTCGACATCGAAGTTCCTGATGAAGAAGCTGAGAAATTCCAGCTGGTTGGCGATCTTGTCAGATACGTTGAAGAGAACTGTTAATACTGAAAGATGGAGCCCGTCAGCTTTGACGGGTTTTGTTGTTTAGGGCGGAAGCCAGCCCACGTCACCGCGGCGAGCACTAAGCCCGGCGCCATAACGACGCGCGCCAGACACATGGAAGGAGAAACCAATGAAAAGCACTAAAATTTCAAACGCTGTTATTAAGAGGCTGCCTCGTTACAGGCGCTACCTCATCGAACTGCGCAAAAAAGGAGTCGAGAAGATTTCATCTAAGGAATTCAGCAATCTCATCGGCTATACCGCTTCCCAGATCCGTCAGGACCTGAACAACTTTGGCGGCTTCGGCCAGCAGGGCTACGGCTACAGTGTCGAAGGCCTTTATCACGAAATCAGCGCAATCCTGGGCCTTGATCGCGAATACCGCATGGTAATCGTCGGCGCAGGCAATCTGGGCCAGGCCATCGCCAAGTACACTCATTTCCATAAGCAGGGATTCAAGGTCTGTGCGGCCTTTGAAATCAGCCCGGCGCTTATCGGCAAAGAACTTGACGGCCTTAAGATCCACGATTACGAAGAAATCGTAGAGTACGTTGAAGAGAACAAAATTGACATAGGCATCATCTGCGTCAATCAGGACAACGCCCAGGAAGTAGCGGACAAGCTTTCCTTCGCTGGCGTAAAAGGCATTTGGAACTTCGCACCTACAGACATCGAAGTCCCTAACTTTGTTGCCCTTGAGAACGTTCACCTGTCAGACAGCCTGCACTCGCTGGCTTACCACATGAACGACCTGAACAAGCAGAAGGAAAAGGCAGCCGAGACAGCAGAAGCTGTTACGCAGAAAAAGGAAGTAAAACCAGTAAAGAAAGCTGCAAAACCAGAAAAGTAAACAAAAAAACAGGGAGAGCCGCAAGGCTCTCCTTTATGCGCTTTTGGGCCAGCGGTCCTGACTGTGGCGCAATGCATCGCAGCGGCCGCAAGCCGCGTGCCGGCCAATTTGACTGCGGCGACCGCAAGCCGCTTGCAAAAAAGGGCAAAGAAAAAGACTGCCTTGCCGTTTGGCTGGACAGTCCCGCTTTTCTTGATACCGCTATATTAGCCCTCAACTGGAGCGTCTACAGGGCAAGCGCCTGCACAGGCACCACAGTCGATGCATTTGTCAGCATCGATAACATATGCGCTGTCGCCTTCTGAGATAGCCTCTACTGGGCACTCAGGAGCACAAGCTCCACAGCTGATGCATAAATCTTCCTGGATTTTGTAAGCCATGATCTAATTTCCTCCTTTTTACATAGTCTGAAACTCATTACATTATAACAGAAGGAAGCGAGCAAGTAAAGATGAAAGTTTATTCTTTGAGCGGCAAAAGCGGCACTGGCAAGTCGTACCAGGCCATCAGCCTTTGCAAGGAACTGAATATAGACAGCATAATCGACGACGGCCTTTTCATTCACCATAACCAGGTCATCGCCGGCATCTCCGCCAAGCGCCAGCAGACACGCGTCGGCGCGATCAAAACGGCTTTGTTCACAGATGACGCTCACGCTGAGTCAGTCAGCAAGGCCATCAAAACCGAGGCGCCCGATTCTCTTCTTGTCATCGGCACGTCTGACCGCATGATCGACAAAATAGTGACGCGCCTAGATCTTCCGCCGATCTCAAAGCGGATCTACATCGAGGACATCACCTCTGAGGAAGAGCGCGACGCGGCGATCCGCCAGCGGCGCACCCAGGGCAAGCACGTCATTCCGGTCCCGACGATGCAGCTGAAGCGCGACTTCGCCGGCTATTTCCTCGACCCCATGCGCATAATCTACGGCATGACCGTCGGCAAAGACCAAAAGGACCAGGTCGGCGAAAAGACCGTCGTCCGCCCGACATTCAGCTACATGGGCGGCTTTATAATATCCGAAAAAGTTTTGACCGACATCGCGGACCTCGTCGCCTCAGAAATCAGCGGCATCGGTTATGTCATCAAAGTATACGAAAACACGTCCCCTGATAACCTCATCATGGACGTCGCAATTTCAGTTCGCATGGGCTACTCCCTCTGGGACACCGCCATCGATTTCCAGCACCGCCTGACCGAGGTCATCGAGCGCATGACAGCCTTCGACATCACCCGCGTCGACGTGGAGATTCGCGGCATCGAATAGGGAAGACCATAGCCTCATGCACCCGCGTGGAGATCCGCGGCACCGGCAGGGAAGGCCGCAAACATATCGTACAGCTTAGAGAACCAGGAGCATAATAAATGAACGTTTTTACAATTGATAACATCAAAGATTTCAACCTCGCGGACATTTTCGACTGCGGCCAGTGCTTTCGCTGGCAGCGTCAGCCAAATGGATCCTACACCGGCGTGGCCATGGGCCATGCCGTTAATATTGATTTCATAGAGGAAGCCGCCGCCTGCGGCGCCGGCGATCATATCGCCTCCGGCAATGACCTGACCGCCGCCTGCGGCGCCGGCAATCATATGGCCTCCGGCCCTGGCCGGCTGGTGATCCGCAACTGCACGGCCGCCGAATTCGACAATATCTGGCGGCCGTATCTGGACCTGGACCGCGACTACGGTTCAATAAAACACTGCCTAACTGCGAATGATCCGATCATGGCCAAGGCAGTCAGCTACGGCCAGGGCATCAGAATCCTTAAGCAGGATCTTTGGGAAACAATTGTTTCATTTTTAATATCTCAGAACAACAACATCCCGCGCATCAAAGGCTGCATCGAGAATCTTGCGGCTGGCTTTGGCGAGCCGATAGGCGAGATGCCAGATTTCTCCGAGGCAGTGGAAGGCGAACCGGCCGGCATGGAATATGCGGCGGGTCTGAAGGACTCCGAGACCGCCGGACGGCAGGCGAACCAAGCAGCCGCCGAGGGCCGGGTCTGCTACTCACTGCCCGGCCCGGAACAGCTGGCGAGGCTCAGCGTCGACGATTTGGCGGCGGTGAGGCTCGGCTACCGCGCCAGATATTTGATCGAGACAGCGCGGACAGTGTGCGAAGAAGGGCTGCCAGCCGATGAAGACCAGCTGAATGCGCTTTGCGGTGTGGGCCCGAAAGTCGCCAACTGCATCATGCTCTTCGGCATGCAGAAACTTGACAGCTTCCCAATCGACGTCTGGGTGCGCCGCGTCATGCACGAACTCTACGGCATCGACGAGAACAACAAAAAAGCCATGGCGGCCTACGCGGCCGAGCACTTCGGCGAACTCGGCGGTTTCGCGCAGCAATATCTCTTCTATTATATACGCGAGACAAGCAAATAGTTGCCCCGGCCACTGCTGAGCAGATCGCGGACTGCCACTGTCGCTAGCTGGCAGGCATGAAATAACCGTTTTGTACAAAACGGCAAATTCTGATGCTTTTGAGTCAACTTTTTCTGAAAAATGGTAAGCGAACTCTTGAAAAAGACATAAGCTACTAAATATTGGAAGAAAATGATGGCGCTTGCGCTTAATTGAGCAGGCCGCATGTCAAAATCACAGGTCAGGGCCTTTATAAAATGTTGTATCAACAACAAATCCTTTGCTTGAAAGCAGAATTTCATTTGAATTGATCAGCTCCGGGAAAAAAAGTTGACACAAAACCATCGAAAAAACGCAATTTGTCTAAAATGGTTATTGACCAACACGATCCTGTAAATCACCAGACACTGAATGTCGCGTCAGGCTGAAAATGTCGAAAAGTGTATAGTTTTAGCGAAAGAAATGTAGTGCGAATAATTATTCGCCGTGATATAATATAGATAAGAAACGTGGGATAGCACGGGGTCAATCCGAAATCCTTGCCGGACGAATGTGCCGGCCGTTGGCAGGCAACAAAAAAACCTGAAAGACTTGCCGGACGAATGTGCCGGCCGTTGGCGGACAACAAAAAAACTATCCAGTAAAAGGAAGTAGGCGGTGTCGCGACACTGCTACTTCCTTTTTAAATATTTTGGCATTGTGGGAGAAGATTTATGGTTGATGATAATGTAATCATTAGAAGAATAATCGCTGCAGCTGATACATATGCGAACCAACTACTTAATAACAATATTCTTTTTGTTTATGAAATTGCTCCTATGAGATATGCCTATTTTGAGGCAGATTTTGAAAAAAGATGTTTTTTGCATTTAACAGGAATTTCGCCGTCAAATTCAATGACTAGTGTTTCTGTATTTGACAAATGCTTATCACGAACTATTACTAATGATGATGTAATAATCCCGCGGGATGGTACTGTTGAACTTAAAATGGAAGTGCTTGATTGTGCAATGAATATTCACAAAAATTCTCGTATGGTTGGCGATTTTAATAATTCGAGAATAAAACTGGAAACAGACAGAATAGCAGGAAGTACACACGGGTGTATGGGCTTTGTGGTTGATAACAACACGGGGTTCTATGTTCCAAATACATTATTAAAAGAGGATCTAAGAGATATTACGACTAAAACACATAGAGTGTTAGCGGTGTATAGCAAATCCAAATGGCAAGCGCATTATTCTGTTTTGCGCTACACTGCAAAGGGAATCTCTGCAAATCAAGTGGAGTGGAACCCGAAAATCAACAAATTAATCGAAGCACCATTAACTATCGATTATCGCTAGCCCATAACCGCTGGTTATACTACCGAATTTGGAAGGATAGCACTATATAGCAAAAAAGTATGTGATGACATTTCACAGAATTTCCGCCGCCTCGGCCGCAGATTTTTTTATCAGCAGGTCAAATTTCTATTGACCGTGGCCGCTACAAGTGATATATTAAGGAGTACGGCAAACAGAAAACTGTTCAAAAATGACAGCCGAAAGTTGCCAGTAAAAAGGCTCAATGAGCTACCCAATCGGTCACAAGCCGGAAACCTGCTTATATGCTGGGGGAGTAATTCCGCAACAATCAGCCAGTGCATCGCGCAGTCAAAGCTGATAAGTGCGGAGCAGTATCGTCAAGACGGCGACACGCGGATCAATAATAGAAGATTTCGCGCAGCAGCCCGGTACTGTTCAGAATGAATGAGACCCACATACAAGGAACACTGAATAAGTTCCCTGTATGTGGGTTTTCTTGCATAATGACCACGTAAATGCGGACCGTACGGCCAAATCGGCCGGCGGCCAATCAAAGCGACAGCCACAGCCAAGGGCCAATCAAAGCGACAGCCAAAGCCAATGGCCAGCCAAAAGCCGGCGGCACGCGCAGACCAATCGCAAACGCCAGCGGCCGCGCAAGCCAACCGCAGCGCAAACGCCAGCGGCTCGCGCCGCGCGCCCAAAGTCAGCGGCAATTCGCAGATATTTTTACAGGAGGAAGAAACTAAATAATGAAAGAATACAAGCGTTCAGTTGAAGAAGTCCTGAAGGAACTGTCAACGTCCGTCAACGGACTGACATCCGAAGAAGCGACCGCAAGACAAGAAAAATACGGACCGAACAAGCTAAAAGAAGCGCCGAAACCGACAACTTTCCAGAGGTTTCTGAAGCAGCTGAAAGACCCGATGCTGATCATTTTGATGGCGGCGGCAGCAGTTTCAGCAGTCACCAATATCATTGAAGGCGAGAACTTGACAGAAGTTTTCATCATCATCCTCGTCGTTCTGCTCAATGCGATCCTGGGAGTTTTTCAGGAGAGCAAAGCCGAGGCGGCAATTGAGGCGCTGCAAACCATGACGGCGGCAACCTGCAAAGTCATCCGTGACGGCAAGCAGGTAGCGATCCATTCAGCCGAACTGGTGCCAGGCGACGTCATCGTCCTTGAAGCCGGCGACGCAGTCCCGGCAGACGCAAGGATCCTGGAGACCGCAAGCCTTAGAATAGAAGAAGCCGCCCTTACCGGCGAGAGCGTTCCAGTCAGCAAGGCTGCCGCACTCCTTGGCGTAGAGCTTAACGACGATAAAGACATTCCGCTGGGCGACCGCAAAAACATGTGCTACATGGGCTCCACCGCCGTTTACGGCAGAGGCCGCGCAGTCGTGACAGCAACCGGAATGGACACAGAAATGGGCAAGATCGCAGATGCCCTCACAGCGACCGTTGAAGAAATGACGCCGCTGCAGAAACGCCTGACCGAGCTCGGAAAAATTTTGTCATATATGGTCATCGGCATCTGCATATTCATATTTGCATTCAACCTGATCATGGCAGGAAGCTTCACCATCGACACGATCCTGTCAACATTCATGATCGCCGTTTCCCTGGCAGTTGCCGCCATCCCAGAAGGCCTGGCCACGGTAGTGACCGTCGTGCTTTCCATCGGCGTAACCAACATGAGCCACAGAAACGCGGTGATCAGAAAGCTTACAGCCGTTGAGACCCTGGGCTGCGCGCAGGTCATCTGCTCCGACAAGACCGGCACACTGACACAGAACAAAATGACCGTTGTCAAGCACGTCGGCGACGAAAAGCTTCTATCAGCCTGCATGGCACAGTGCAACGACGCCTTCCTCAATGACGAAGACAACGCAGAAGGCGAGCCTACCGAGGCAGCCCTCATGAACTTTGCCTTTGCAAAGGGCTTCGACAAGAGAGAAGTCAAAGACATCGAGAAGAGGATCGACGAAGCGCCGTTCGACAGCGGCCGCAAAATGATGTCCACCGTTCACACAAAAGGCGATGGATTTATTCAGTACACGAAAGGCGCCCCGGACGAAATCCTCGCCCGCTGCACCAAATACATAGAAAACGGCGACGAAGTGCCAATGACCCCAGAAAAGAAAGCAGAATTCCTTGCAGCCAACAAAGAGATGGCTGACAAAGCGCTCCGCGTTCTGGCCGGCGCTCTCCGCTACTGGGAAACGCGCCCGGAGCAGAACACTCCAGAATACCTGGAGCAGGATATGACTTTCATCGGCCTGACTGGCATGATCGACCCGGTTCGTCCTGAAGTTCGCGCAGCCATAGAAGAATGCGGCTCAGCCGGCATTCGTCCTATCATGATAACCGGCGACCATAAAGATACTGCAGTCGCCATCGGCATGGAACTCGGCATCATCGATTCCGCCGAACACGCAATGACAGGCGCCGAGCTGGATGCTTTGTCAGAGGAAGAATTTGATAAAGAGATCACCAACTTCAGCGTTTACGCGCGCGTGCAGCCAGAGCATAAGGTCCGCATCGTCAAAGCCTGGAAAAAGGCTGGCTACGTGACCGCCATGACTGGCGACGGTGTCAACGACGCCCCATCTATCAAAACAGCCGACATCGGAGTCGGCATGGGCATCACTGGAACCGACGTAACAAAGAACGTTGCAGACATGATCCTGGCGGACGACAACTTTGCTACTATTGTAAACGCAGTAGGCGAAGGCCGTAAAATCTACGACAACATCCGCAAGGCCATCCAGTTCCTGCTGGCCAGCAACATGTCCGAGGTACTCGGCGTATTCACAGCAACAGTCCTTGGCTTCGTACTTCTGAAGCCGGTACACCTGCTGTTCATCAACTTGATCACAGACTGCTTCCCGGCACTGGCCCTCGGCCTCGAAAAAGGCGAGGACGACATCATGGAGAGACCGCCGAGAAAGTCGACCGACGGCATTTTCGCCGGCGGCTTAGGATTCGACGTTGTATACCAGGGCATCCTGATCACAGTCATCACCCTGTTCTCATACATACTCGGCCACAGCATGGAAGTTGGATATTTTGCGATGCCGAAAGGAATCTCGCCGGATGGCATGACAATGGCCTTCCTGACAATGAACATGTGCGAGATCTTCCACAGCTTCAACATGAGAAGCCAGCGCAAGAGCGTCTTCACTCTTGGCAGCCAGAACAAAGCACTCTGGCTCTCAATGATCGGCGCCCTTCTGGTAGTAACAATAGTCCTGGAGATTCCAGTAGTTGCAGCCGCTTTCGGATTTACCCCAGTATCCTGGACCGAATACGGAATTGCTATCGCCCTCGGCTTCCTGGTGATCCCAGTAGTTGAAATCGTGAAGTTCTTCCAGCGCTCCGCAGCCAAACGCCGCGCATAATCAAAACTAATATGTAGGAAATCCCGCTTCGGGATTTCCTTTTTTTCGGCCTCTGGACCCTGCAAACTCGGCTCAGGCACTCGCCAGCCTGCCCCTGGCCCCTGCCAGCCAGGCTCAGGCATTGCCATCCAATGAATCACGCCAGCTAGGTTACTTGCACGAACTATATTATGACTTTTATACTGAATGTCACTATATTTTTTCATACATTCCATTCAAAATCAGACTATAATTTCCCCAAGCAAGCGCTATTTAACCAAAATGCAGTCCATGTGATCCGCAGAAATCAGGCTAGCACGCCTCCCGCCAAGTCATCTTGCCGCAATCCAAGTTCTCTCGCCGCGAGAGCATACCCGTTATTTTGTACTGTTATGCCTATCCTTCCAATTTTGGAAGGATACGCCTAATGTCGAAGAAAACGTACATGTCTTCTCGACAAAAACTGTCGTCCATTGAAAAGCCAATCAAAGCTGCCGTCCGCCATCAAAGTGCCAGCGCGTCACGCCACCGGCCATCAAAGTGCCAGCGCGTTGCTGCCGCCGGCCATCAAAGCGACCAGCGTCACATCCAACAGCCATCAAAGCGACCAGCGTCCCAGTCTCATCAATGCCGGCGGCATCTCCATTTTCCTTCACCAAAAAAACAAAAAAAACAGCGATTTTTCTATTGACATTGTAACCCTAAAGCCATACAATAAAGAAGATGATTAGCACTCGGACAGAATGAGTGCTAACAGAGAGAAGGCAAGGCAAGCGGCACGCAGCCAGCAAAGGCAAACTGCCGGAAGGCAGCGGCCAATGCAACTGGCGACCAAGAGTCGCAAGGCTAGCGGCCCACAGATCCCGCAGCGCCATGCCCCATAAACAAGTTATAAAAAAATCAACATAAATCAGGAGGTAGAGAAAATGAGTTTTGGTATTAAGCCGTTAGGCAGCAGAGTTGTAATCAAGAAGCTGGAAGCAGAAGAAAAGACAGAAGGCGGAATCCTTCTTACAAGTTCAGCTAAGGAAAAGCCGCAGATGGCCGAAGTCGTAGCAGCAGGTCCTGGAACAGAGAAGGAAAAGATGGAAGTAAAAGCCGGCGATAAAGTTATATTCGCTAAGTATGCTGGAACAGACATCAAATACGACGGTGAAGAATACACTATCATGAACCAGTCAGAAATACTCGCAGTCGTTGAGTAATTAAACGCCGACACAACGGCAATTCAGGGCGCGATCATACAGCGCCGCGCGGCGAAGGCCAGCGGCCGCAGACAAAGCGGCCTGCAGCCAGCAAAGGCAAACAGCGAAGGCCAGCGGCCGATAATGAAAGGCTAGCTGCCAGTAATGAGCTGCCCGCAGCGGAGTGCAACAGCGCCGCGCCTAACAATATAAGTAATTACATCAGGAGGTAATTTAGAAATGGCAAAAGATTTATTTTACGGAGAAGACGCCAGAAGAAAACTTCAGGCTGGCGTTGACAAATTAGCAGATACAGTAAAGATCACACTTGGACCTAAGGGCAGAAACGTTCTGATCAATAAGTCATACGGTTCACCGCTCATCACTAACGATGGTGTTACGATCGCCAGAGAGATCGAGCTTTCAGATCCAGTAGAAAACATGGGCGCACAGCTCGTTAAAGAAGTCGCAACTAAGACTAACGATGTAGCAGGCGACGGAACAACTACAGCAACACTGCTTGCACAGTCCATCATCAGAGAAGGATTCAAGAACGTAGCAGCAGGAGCAAACCCAATGGTACTGAAGAGAGGTATCCAGGGCGCAGTAGACACTACAGTAGAAGAAATCAAGAAGGTATCACATAAAGTTGAGACTAAAGAAAGCATCGCACAGGTTGCTTCCATCTCAGCAGGCGACGAGCAGATCGGCGGACTCATTGCAGAAGCAATGGAAAAAGTCGGCAAAGACGGCGTTATCACAGTAGAAGAATCCAAGTCACTGGGAACTACACTGGAAGTCGTTGAAGGAATGCAGTTCGACAGAGGATACCTTTCAGCATACATGGTAAGCGATCCAGATAAGATGGAAGCAGTTCTTGAGAACCCGTACATCCTGCTTACCGACAAGAAGATCAACAACATTCAGGACCTGCTGCCATTACTTGAGCAGATCGTAAAACAGGGCAGAAAGCTCCTCATCATCGCAGAAGATGTTGAAGGCGAAGCACTGGCTACTTTGGTACTCAATAAACTGAGAGGAACCATCGACGTTGTTGCAGTCAAAGCTCCAGGCTTTGGTGACAGAAGAAAGGCCATGATGGAAGATATCGCCATCCTGACTAACGGTACAGTAATCAGCGAAGAGCTGGGCTACGACCTTAAGGAAGCAACAGTTGACATGCTCGGCCAGGCCGGCACAGTTAAAGTCAATAAGGACAACACTGTCATCGTCAACGGCGCAGGCGAAAAGGCTGACATCGACGCAAGAGTCAATGCCATCAAGAGCCAGGTTGAAACTACAGATTCAGAATTCGATAAAGAAAAGCTGCAGGAAAGACTTGCTAAGCTGTCAGGCGGCGTAGCAGTCATCAAAGTAGGCGCTGCCACTGAGACAGAGCTGAAAGAGAGAAAGCTGAGAATCGAAGATGCCCTCAATGCAACTAAGGCTGCAGTTGAAGAAGGTATCGTAGCAGGCGGCGGAGTTGCACTTTGCCTCGCTATCCCAGCAGTACAGGCTTATGCAGCAACACTTGCAGGCGACGAGAAGACAGGCGCAGAGATCATCGTAAGAGCTTTGGAAGAACCAGTTAGACAGATCGCAGAGAACGCAGGTTTTGAGGGCAGCGTAGTAGTTGCAGAAGTTAAGAAGCAGGAGAAGGGCTTCGGCTTCAATGCAGCAACAGAGGATTATGTTGACATGATCAAAGCCGGCATCGTAGATCCGGCTAAGGTTACAAGGTCAGCCATCCAGAACGCTGCATCAGCATCAGCAATGCTGCTGACAACTGAAGCAGGCATCGTTGACATCAAAGAAGACAATCCGGCTCCGGCAATGCCGCCAGCAGGAATGGGCGGAATGGGCGGCATGATGTAACTGGCCTCCGAACCAAACCTAACAAAACATTCGCCCAGCGAGACTGTCTGCCACCGCAGACTAGTGACCGCAGAAACTGTCTGCCAGCACAGACAAGTGACCGCAGAACGCCGGGCACAGTAAAATAAAATAATCCAAAACCAATAGCAATAACCAGAAGACCGCTGTCCCGAAAGGACAGCGGTTTTTCTGTTGACATTATGTTGACATCGATGTGGTATAACTAACTATAAAATAACTAAAGCCAGATGCCACTACCTCAATGGAACAGGCGGCGGCGAAAAATCAGGTATGCAGGAGGTGATATTAATGGAAGAGAAAGAAAAAGAAATGAAAAATGGCAAGATGATAAGCGATGATGAACTAGACGACGTAGCCGGAGGCAGATGCGTCGGCACCGGAATAAAAGATACAACTACATTTGTGTCGAAATCATGTGCGTTTTCATTTGCCGAAAGCGGCGATACTGCATGTTTTTCTGTTGGCCAGAGGGTTTCCTATTGTACTAGTGAAATTGGATCGAAATACAGCGATGCGGTGATATTAGAAGTATTGGATAAGGATGGCTGGTTTTGCAAAGAATTTGTTTACAGTATTCGAATCGTTGGCAAATACCATTATGGAGAGACGGGTGAATGTTTTGAGCATCAGCTCACTGCAATATAAATGTAAAGGAGAATATGAAGTGATAGAACATGATAATGATGCAAAGAATAGAGCAATGATTTCGGAAGATGAGTTGAAGGATGTTTCAGGCGGAGACGGGGAAGCCATGAATCCATTTGACGATTTTCTGAGTCGGGATTATGTGTTTGATTTTTCGAAAAGCGGTTCGACTCCGAAGTATTCAGTGGGCGAACAAGTTGGTCACCATGGTTATAGGGTAACTGTAACTAATGTGAGCGAAGAAGCAGAGGGATGGTTCTGCAAGGAGTATGAGTATACTGTACGCGTTGATGAGGGCGAATACATTAACCGAACGGGGACTGTATATGAACACCAGCTATATAAATTATAGGCGATAGCCCGAAAAACAATATACTAGCGGAAAAGCAGCCGCAAACGGCTGCTCGATTATTTCAGTGAATGAGAGGAGAAAAAATGAACGAGAAAGAAAACGATGCAAAGAGAAGAGCGATGATCTCAGAAGATGAATTAAATGACGTTGCAGGAGGTTCTTTTACCGATGCAGAAACAAAATCAGACAAATATGTCAGACCAATCAACGTATTTTCATTTGCGTCAAGCGATGATACACCTAAATTTGCAATAGGTGAAACTGTCATGTATATAGGGCATATGTTTGATCCTAATTCAAAGGCAGTGGTAACAGGACGTAAAAATCAACTGGAAGGGATGGCGTTCAAGGAATTCGCATACTATCTCCGCATTTTGGAAGGCGATTATGCAGGTCAAACTGGATGCTGCTTCGAGCATCAGATGAAAAAACTGTAACTGAATTCAAATGTCCCCGAATAACGAAGCAGGTGGCGGGAATTGTGTCAAATATAGGAGAGAAAAGAAATGAACGAGAATGATATTAAGAACAGAGCAATGATCTCGGATGATGAGCTGAAGGAAGTTTCAGGCGGAGACGGCGGAGCTTGCGATGATATGTATGAGAATTTCATTATTCTTGGCCGCATTGGCTCATTTGACGAAAGCAAAGGTGACCCTATTTTTTCGGTAGGGGAGCAAGCCATTTATAATGGTAGAAACAGTTCTGCAAGGGCGCTTATACTCAGCAGATATGATGAAAAGGGAGAATTTATTTGGAAAGAGTGGGAGTATAATATACGTATTATCGAGGGACCTCATGTCAATGAAACGGGAGATTGCTTCGAACATATGCTAAAGAAACTATAGAACAATCATATTCAGCCGCCCGCACGGGTGGCTGCTTTTTTTCGAAAAAATCGGGAAAGAATTTTTTCTGTACCCCATTTTATCACGGCGGCAGCTCGAATTAATAAATACCGATGAATATTTTTTCGGCGCATGAGCCGGCGGTCTTGTCCAATTGTCCCACAAACACGTTGGACCGCCGGTATTTTTTTATGGCGGTGCGGCGAGTCAATGGCCGTTAAATAACCGTTTTGTACAAAACGCTATTTTTATAGAAGTTTGAGTCAACTTTTATGAAAATTCAGGTCGCTTAGCCTTATCGTTACCATGTTTTCACCATGTGCAAAGTTTGTATACCAGCATTTTACGGCTTGATCAGCGTGATGGCAGCGATATTTTGCAAACCATTACAATGTTCACGAAACATATCTGGTGGATGTTGCAAAACATTCGCTGCATTTCCATCTTTGGATAATAAAGTTGACTCAAAAGCATCGAAAAAACGCTATTTGTACAAAACGGTTATTGTCATAGACAACAAGGCCCCGGGAACACAGCATACAAGCTTGACACTATCTCAGAACCGGCGAACATTGACAGACACAGCCAATAATACTAAACTATATTCATATAGAGGCGGCAATTCACCCGATCAAAGCCCAAGCGGGCCGTTCAAGCCCAGCGGGTATCCAAGCCCAAAGGCCAGGCCACACCGGCCCATCAAGCCCAGCGGGCATCTAGCCCACACCGGCCCATCAAGCCCAGCGGGCACCCAAGCCATACGGCCTGGCAACATAGACACCCAAGCCCAGCGGGCATCCGGCCCATAAAGGCCGCCGCAGATCCCAGAAATCCGAAAGACGAAGGGAGCAGGATATGAAATTATA
>Ga0183101_1002203_pt1 | contig 14436 bp, 26 predicted proteins | sample Biomet3_FD_127790 | JGI IMG/M metagenome (GOLD analysis project Ga0183101, IMG submission 127790) | Microbial communities from bioreactor (seeded with sewage sludge) at LBNL, California, USA - Biofuel metagenome 3 | ecosystem: Engineered > Bioreactor > Anaerobic > Unclassified ... | reverse complement strand
TACTTTAAAATAATAATTTTAAAAAAATCTTAGAACACTCAAAATTGAATATCTCTAAGATTTTTAATTTCTTTTATTGCTTATTCAAAATTGAAATTATTCACAACCTCTGTAGTTTTCTCCACATAATTATCAACAACTTGATCTATTCCATCACAAATATATTTTAGAGAACATCCTTCACATTTATTAAGTATTCCTTCCGTAATTAAAGAACATTGAAGTTCATCATTAAAGGTAGAATTTCTAATTGCTAAAGCTATTTGCTTTTTATCAAAAACCTCTCCTTCTTCCGAATTAAGTTTAATTTCATCTCTAATCATTTTTAAAACACACTCCAATAATTTATTTACAGCTTTAAAATTTAGTAGCTGCTATTATTGATATATGTTTTATACTGTAACATAACATTAAAATCATGATTAAACTTGCATATCTAATCTCCTAACCGGCATTTTACAAGCAAATTCTAATATTCTTAAATTCTCTTATTCTTAAATTCTAAAAAATATATATTCCTAAATTCTTTAGAATTTTAGAATTTCTAATAAATAACCATATATCTTTTATAAGGATACATAAAAATACTGCTAAGGAGGGTATATAATTTATGGCTAGAAGAAAAACATCAAAGGTTCCTAAAAATGATTTTGAATATGATGAAGGTGAAGTATATGGATTTACTAGCGAAACTCCTATAGCTGGTGACTGCATTTCTTCATTCTCTTTTGATGATGACTCTAATATTAATATTATTCAAAATAGCTCTGATAGTAAATCTAATAATACTGTTATTCAAGAAGATCCTAAAACCAATACTCAAGCTAATACTGCTTCTACTATTAACAGCAATTTTGAAAATAATATAACCAACTCCTTAGAAATAAAAAATACTTTAAGCTCTACTAAAGAACTGTTTGATAATAGAAGAACTCCACTGCCTAATGGTGCTACTCCTGCCATTGATGGTGAAACTCCAAATATTAAAAGAAGCTACACCCTTAGAAGCTCTACCATAAGAAAAATAAATGAATTAAAGAGCATACATCCTGATATAAATGTATGTGTCAGTACCATAGTTGATATTGCTATAAATTATTATCATAATCACATTGCAAACGAAGGCGGCACTCAATAATTTAATTTATCTATTTTAATTTCACATAATTATTTATTTCCTAAATATGAACTAATATATTTTATTTCATATATCCATTATAGGAGGTGATAGATTTATGGAAGTAAATGAATTAATTAACCTTATTGTTAATAATGGTTTTCCAGTGGCAGTGTCTGCATATTTGCTAATACGCTTAGAGAAGCAAATTGTTAGCTTAGCAAGTTCAATTAATAAGTTAAATACCATAATATCAGCTAAACTTGGTGTTGCTATCGATACAGATAATTCTACTGATGATTCTCATAAAGTGGCATGAGTAAAAAGGCGATAAACATTGATTATTAGTGTTTATCGCCTTTAAATCTTGCTCATATTATGAGAGCAAAACGAAATAGTTCAATATGAATTTATATTATAAAAGCATACGCAAGTTAAGAATACTATGTAAAAAGTTAATTACTTTGATATAAACTCATCTTTGAAAATTTAATACTCTCTTTCACAATAATTTACTATTATATTTTATAAGAATGTAATGAATTAGTTTGATGGCTTTTTACATAAATAATGCAAAAATAGACTTGCTACTGCTAACTTATATTTTTTCTCGCAGGAAACAGAATTAGTATCATTCATAAAACTTTGCAAATCTCGTAGCTCAAGTCCTGAATATATAGCTAATGTTTCATAGCTAATTCCAAACTCAGCTATTAGCACATCTATTACCCCTTTAACTCGATCATCTTCATTTACCATCCCTATCCCTTCAGATAGCATGAAAATCATGTTGCATAAATGCGAAGGGTTCGGAATATTGGAATTTTTCAAACTCTCTTCATTATTCTCACCAGAATTTACGATATTGGTAAAAAAATCATATAATTTATTTTTTCCATCCATATAATCTTTCAACCAAACATAATCTACTCCTATCATCTTACTCAAAGATTTCAGTTCAATTTTATATTTTTCAAGCAAATTTTCTATATCTTTTCTTATAACATCTTCAGTTTGATTGAAGTTTGTAGAAACGATAGTCTTAATTGAATTAATTTCCATTATAGCCTCCTTTTATAATATTTATAGTTTATTCTTATTTTGCATTTTATTTGATTTGTGCACTAAAAAGTCGCAAATTCAATCATCTTGAATAATGCAATTTTACAATTTATTATTTGATTTTAATAATTTATGATTTAAGACAAAATATACATTTGCTCTTTATAACATTAGCTACCTCCACTATTTTTTAGATCAACATACCATAATCCTAAATCACTTTTCTCTACAGCTATAAAATCAGGTCCAATTCCTGGATTTTCACAGTAATATTTACCTTTCCATAGTGTTTCATTACTCATATATATATCTGTTTTTAACGCCTTTACTAAATATCCGTTAAAAAACAAGTGTGTTCTTATTGAATTTTCAGGTGTTGAATGGCAAAATAAATAACTTCCTGCAAGCGCCAACACTATTATTACAAATATAATATACTTCTTTAGTTCTTTCACTTGCTGCTCCCCCTCCTTTATCAAAATTCCCACTCTATTAATGAACAATAAATTTACTGTTATGACACAATTTAAGAATATTATTCTTCGACATAATATAAAAATTTCTACTAGAAATAAATTTTACAGGTAATTCAAAGGATTATCTAAAATTTCTTGAATGATATTAAAATATTGTCCAATATGTATTCCATCAACCACGGCATGATGTACCTGTACAGAGATTGGCAACTTAATCCTACCATTCTCTTCAAAGTATTTCCCCCATGATATTCTTGGTATGCTATCAACAGGATTCATCTGAATTGGGTGAGTTATATTAGTAAATGAAACCCATGGAATGCTGGTAATGTATAATAGGTCGTCACGCCTTGGTTCATCTTCTATAATAACGTTGTTTTTTACCTTCTCAATTTCCTTTAATGTATTATTTTTGAATTCCTTAAATCCCTCTATAAAATTAGATGTGCAGAAACTAAATATTTCCCCCTCTGTCATCACAGTAAAAGAAGGGCTTACAGTTTTATGTTCAATCACCTTATCTTCTCTTATTCTAAATCTAAATTCTTTTACATTGTTTGCTGCTTTTGTGGAAACATATAACATTGATACAAAAAACGGAAAATCATTTTCTTTAATATATCTATAAAACTTTGTAATATCAAGGTTTCCACAAATATTAAAATGCGGGTAATCAACTTTCTTAAAATAATTATAGTGATCTTTTCTCTTCCAGTTTTCTATATCTATAAATTTCATTAGGATATCACTCTCCATTAAAATTTTATTATCTATATTGCACAATAATTTATTATCAAGAAATATTTTAAAAAAGCCACCTTAAATTCATTTCTTGTTTTCTTCGAGTGTCTCTAAAATGATGTCCAATTTTTCATTCATTTGTTTATTCTTTTTTATAAAACTTTTAAATGCGTTTACCCCTTTATATATTCCTATTATTATTAAAATTATTAACCCAAAATTGATCCAATTCATAATTAGAGTCATATAATTAATTTGCATAAGCTTTCTCCTAACCACATAAATTGTTTACTTTTAATATAATTTTTTATAAGCCTAGAGTTTTTAACTATTTAATATCACTTTATATAATTATTAGTATATTACAACTGAATTTATTTACAAGTTTTCATATTATTGCATCAATATTATTATGTAACAAATTAAAATAATATAAGGAGTTAAGATGGACAGAATAAAGCTATTATAACCATAATGTATTTTCAAATCTAGGTATAGCTTCATTCAGTCCATCTTTTGTAATCCAACAACGTCGCTTCGCTCCTAAGGAAGAGAAGTTCAAGCTAGTTTATAGATTCTACTGTTTTTAGTACCTATATATTATGGGGGTATAGTCTAAACATTTATAATCTCTACTTCTCATTAATTGTTGTAGCCTGCGGCAGCAAGGAATAAATATATTGGAGCACTACGTTCTCCTTGTGGCTGCGCCACTCTATTAGTTTAGTTTTATTTCTACGTGCTTAATTTAAATTATCTTTATATACCACTAACTAGTTTCTAATTAATTATACTTTATCTATGGTCTTTATGTTATAGCTATTATTGGTATAGCTATATACGCATTTTCTAAAGGACAAGTTTATTTGCTTTAGAGTTCTTTGTGTGCCATATCCACCACCCAAAAATGGACAGGTCATATAGCTACAGGCTTCTAACATTGTAAAAGTCTCCTCATCACTCGGAACCTTTTACAAAGTAAGAATCTGTACGCATTAGACTAGTCCTTTATTTGGGTTCCCGGTGGGGCACTTCGGGATGGAGATTTTCATGAATAAATTATAATTAAGTAACTATACAATTAAATTCTTTCTTTAAAATGTGTATAGAATATTTATCCATCCCTCTGACTGGAACTTTTGTTTATGGTTCTTTTTTAAGTTCATTATAATTTATTTTTTCTGGTATAGGAAAATGTAAAGATAATGTTTAGTTGGCCAGACAAGCTGACAAGAATTTTGGGGGCTTAGACATGCCATCACAATTATATAAGAAAGCATTAGTAATGTGATGGCGTGCCTATCTTGTACAGGCTTAGGTTTATTTCTGTAATATTTGATTATCTGGTTTTTCCTCTCTAAAAATCCAATCACTAAAAATAATAAATTGTATTACAGGGAAATTATTTTTACTGATACGATTTTCAGAGCTGTTACCTATATCTAATTATGCAGAAGTATTAGAAAAGCCAGTCCAAGACCGCCCCCATTGATAAACTCTAGATTATACATTTTATATAGTTTTTTCATATAACATGGTACATTTATTTAAAATGTAGCTCAAGACACGCTTCGCTTTTGGTCTTGACCTGCCTTTTAAATAAATAGGTAAAGTTAATATGAAAAATCTATGTGATATTATACCGCTTGATTGGACATGCTGTTTTTAATTTATCGGTTGAACCTTTAAGAATATAGCTTATATTATTTTCTTTAATCATAGGTTCCTAGTGCTAAGTGCTTGTCCTTATTATCTCTTTATATATAGGGGATTTCTCCCCTTATTTATTTAGTATGGCAGCTCCTCGCATGATAAACTTTCTAATATATTTTCATGTTCTGTATTTACTTGTTTATTATATTCTTCCCTGGCTTTTTCTATATCTTCATTTCTTTCAGCTTCATAATCTACAAAATTGTTATCATCAATTCTGCCTCTAAATGACTTCCAAAATTCATAATCATCACTGGTAACACTGAATATTCCTTTTCTTCCTATATTCTTGTTATAACTTAATTTCAATCCATAACGACTTAAGGGTGCGCCTTCATACTCAATAATTATTGAACCATCTTTTAGTCTATAAGCTGTTTCAGAAAATCTGAATTCTTTATTTTCGCTTAAATATCTGTACTCCGCTATTAATGTTTTTGATTCGTATTTTCTCTTTTCCACTTTTATGGCCACCTTTTCTTTTTACTTCCTCTCCTACCATATTTTTATTATTCCCACTTTCAGAAATTTTAGACATTATTTATGTACAAAAAAAGCACCTTTTTAGGTACTTTCATTATTTATAATTTATTCTCCAATACATAGTTTCATATACCCTCTTATTGCCTTACTAACGTCTTTTCCATTCCTATGACAATATGCTTCAAAGTCTTCATATAACTTAATCTCACATTCCACATGAAGCTGCTTTGTTGGTGGTTTTTCTTTTTTTATTTTATTTGTATTTTCCATTATTCTTCCACTCCCTCTCTGTAAAATAGTCTGGCCAACAATCAAATTTCTTATACATAAATAGCTAAAAAAATATACAAATAAGTACAAGTGTCTACGAATATTTGTTCGCACGTTTGGCAATAATTATAATATAAGATTAAGAGAGGATTTGAAAAAATATGCGAAACTTCACATTTACAAAATGGCTTACTACTAAAGAAGCTTTTAATTCTTACGGCCACTATAAAGATTGGCTTTCTATCTTATCAAAAGAAGAATCTAAAAGAACTGATTTATATTATCACGAAAAATATCAATATTTTTTAAATTACCTACAGACTGAATGGGATTAGAGAAATACGTATCTCTATCCCTCATTAAAAATATATATATGAAAGGATTAGATCTAATGACATTTGCAACATGGCTTATAAAAGAAAAAGGCTTTGTATCAAAATCTCAATTTGATTCACTTGTAAATACACTACCATATGAAGGAAGAAGAAAATTAATCATATACTATAAAATAGAATATGAACATTACCTTGATACAAGACCAATGCAGCTTGAACTTGAAATAAAATAAACCTGAAGAGGCTCTCTTCAGGTTTATTTTATTTCATTTAATATAGCATAAACTACAGAATCAACTACCAAAATTATAGGACAAGCCATGTTGTTTTTGGGGAAAATACTAAAGATCCATATAAAATAAATATTGTACAGGGGTGAGCGCAGCGAATCTCCCCTTTAAAATATTTATTTTATACTGGTATAATTGCTTTCACCAAAAACATTATTTTAGATAAGCTCAATTACTAAAACTTATAAATGTATTATATATTTATTTATAATCTAACACTTCAATTTTACACAGATTTTTAGTAATATATCTTGTTTTTATTTTTCATCATCATAATGTTTTCTTACATTATGAATCATACTTTTTTCACAAGCACCAAACTCTAAAGAGTTCTTTCTTGCTTGGTTTAAACTAACATGATTTGCTCCACCTTCATAATTAGGATTATTCAATTGTATAGGATCATCTTCCCAAAAGCACACTGAACAGATATCATAGTTTCCATCAGGTATTTCATCAAACGTAAAATACCCACAACAGGGGCATTTATATTTTAATCTAGCACTCTCTTTTTGACTATTTTTCATATACTTTACCTCTTACCACATTTATCATTAATTGATTTATAGTTTAAGTATTATTAATAATATTTTCTATTAACTCTCTTATATCATGAATTTTTGTTCCATCTTCAACTAAAAAATCTGTCATATCATAATCTAGGCCTACTGACATATTAAATTTACTTGCGAACTTACCTTTACTTTAAAACTTTATATTTCATCTATTGATATTGTGAAATAAATTTAATAAAATCCTGTTCAATCTCTTCTACTTCACCATAAATTCTTTCTTTAGCTAAATATAGACCATCTGATAGATAGTTTATATTAGATATTATTTCATTGTCTAAATCTGTTTCCTTTAGTAAATTATCTAGATAATAAATAGCATTCTCTAGGGTTATTTTATGTGAATGATACCTTTCACGTATGATATATATCAAATGTTTATTTATGTTTGTTTTAGAACCATTATTACTATAAAAATATTCTTTTAAAATATGCAAAGCATCTTGCATGTTTTTATTGCTAGCCAAGGATGCTTCAATTATTTCATAAGGTGGTTCATCTAGATCAAATATAATTTTATCAAGAAATTCACTTAACTCTGTCTTAGAATATATTCCACATGCCATTGCTATTCTATATATTTCAACTTGCTCTACTAAATCCATAAACTTCTCCCTAATATGTGCTTTTTACATAATTTACTTATTTCTCTATATTCAAATATTTTACTGGAACATAATCAGTTAGCCATACCTTATTTTCAGATAAATAGAATTTAAAAACATCCTGATACATTTGATGACTATTAATTTTAAAAATAATTAATTCACCATGTCTCTTCCCCGCTTTTGTAGCAGTTTCTATATCTTTAGATAAATAAACGTATTGCCTATTTTGTTTCTTAATTCCTTCTTTACATATACTATCTCTAAATCTAGTTGCAGTTCCATAATATAATATGAGTGGCGGCTCTATTGGCTTTAATTATATCCAATATTCGTCTAGTGTTAATCCAATCGCTTCAGGCTTATGCCTTAATACTAAGATTATAAACTTACTAGCTCTCACATCTTCTTTGATTTTCATTACTTTTACTCATCTACTTATTTTATTCTTGTGCTACTAAATAGCACTCATATACTGTTTTCATGTATCTAAAACTAAAATATTTTCTCTTTAGAACAAAAGTTGTATTTAAAGGTAATAGAAATTCACACTCGTTCAAATAATCATTTTTATGGTAAAATTCTACATAAACACCTTTTGTTCCTTTAGGTAAATACAACTTTAGTAAGCAGTTATACCTATGAGTATATGCAAAGGCTCTAAGTAGATCAGGAACCAATGTTGTATCTATAAATGCCTTATCAGTAAAGGTATGTCCAACTTTGATTTTTTGCTTTTCAAACAACAGTTTTAATAATTCCTTGTATGTATAGCGCCAAACTACAACATTTTCTTTAAGATTAAGTTTAGATATTTCATTATTTATAATATTTATTCTTTGATTAAATTCCTCAGTCTCTTCATCTTCACTATCATACTTTTCCGTTCCTCTTAACATTCGATTATATATTAGATACATGTTTCCAGTATATCCATATAGCAAATCATTTAAATTTTTACTCTCATAAGTATATTCTGTTATCTGAATATCATTCAGCCATTGCCCATAATTTTCTTTTGCCCATTTCTTAGCATCTTCTTCCGTAGTAAATTCTTTAAATAGGTGATTTAAATTTTTACTCATATGTAGCCCTTTCAAATTATATTTAATTGACACTCCATTTTACCAAATCCATTTATTTTTAATAAAATACTAATATCAATATTATAACATATTTTCCCAATGCTCTCTTATCAAAATAGGCGCCGTCAATGTGCTTGCTTTTCTGCCTGTCCTTATTAGTAATTAGTGCTATTGGAGTGAAAAGAAACCGAATCACTAAAAATAATTTCCTCTTAAATATCTATTTATAGTATTTTTAGTGATTGGATTTCTTAAGCGGAAAGAACGCCATTACTAAAAAGGATTAGCAGGTAAGCATGTACATTGTGGACCTGCCATCACCTTCCAACAGACTTTATCTCTATCCTGTGATGACAAGTCCAAGGCGCCCTTTTATTTATGCGTATGCATCACTTATCCATAATCTTCAGAATGATATACATTTCATCTGCTTTCTATTGTTCATGGGATTTAAGGCGCAGCCTTTAATCCATTCACTACACTTAAGCTGACAACTGAAGAAAGTGTCAATGTAATACTTGGATCAAAGCTCCTTAGTATTACATATTGACTCTTTCTGGAGTTTGAATTTAGAAGTAAATTTAAAGGATCCTCTTTGAAAATAGAAACATTAACTTTCTCTCCCCATTCTCACATTTCAACAAAAACTCTTATCTGCGCATGCAGCATTATCTCCATTAACACAATACACCAAAAACTATTGTAACACCATCTCTATCATCTGCACCAAGAAACCATAATACAACAAAGAAGGCATGTACATTTAGCTAAATAACGTTTCCCGAAGTGTCCCAGCTGAAATTAAGTAATAAACCTTAGTTTTTCATAATTTCCATTAACACAAAAAGACCATAAAAATTCATGGTCTCTAATATTTTAGCTCGGACATTCTCGGGACAACGACTTATTTAGCGAAGTGTACTTGCCTTCTTTTCTCCTAATGTCATCAGCTTAAGAAATTCATATAAAAATTAAATATTACATTCCCTTAAACTTGAGATTACTATATCATTATATTTCCCCTCTAATATAATACACAAAAGACTTCGCGTAATCTACACAAAGTCTTTTGTATCTATACTTATGAACATATATAATGGTCTATGTCTTTAATGTTGACAATTAAATTTAAACTCATCACTAAAACTACCTACTCATCTTACTAATTTATTCTATTAATTCTACATTAGCTTGTGTATTATTACATTTACATATATATTAAAAATATATTCATTTTAATGATACATAATGTTTTAACGTTAAGCCTTTGTTTCATTCAAATTAGGTTTTTGAGTATTCTGAGTACTTTTATCATTTTGTGCACTTTGCTCATTTTGTACCTTCTCAACTCTCGCAGCTATACTTAATCTCTGTAGTTGAATTAATGCCAGAATATCACCTATACTAGTGAAAAAGAGTGCCAATACGCCTAACTGGTCACCTTCAGTATATTGTTTTGCAATTCCTATAGATAGAACCGCTGTTAAGGCAGTGAGTTCTTCTGGCGATAAATCGAAAATATCCATAAATATTGCCTAAATAATTGCTTATAATTTATTTATATACAATACTTATTATAAAAGTGCCAGGCGAACTTAACTATTTTAATTCTTTTAAACTTTAAATATTAATAACCCACCATATTTTTATGAAATTCTGCCATATTCTCTCTGCCTACAGATTTCATCATATTAGCCATAGATCCATATCTATTATTTTGCATTATATCAATTATCTTGCTATAATCATCATCACTTAGTTAGCCATTAAATTTTTCATGGTATTAAAATCTCTATTTTTCATAGCATTTGCTTCATCAGTAAAACCATTCTCTTTCATTAATTCAATCATTTTATTCATATCATCATCTGATTGAACTCCATCCCCCATCAGGCTCATCATATTTCCTCTATAATCTGATAATGATTTAACCCCACTATCTTGTCCATTAAATTTATTAGAATCTATATTATTGCCACCTTCTGCATATGCAAGTGACATGCCACTTACAGTTACTATGATTGCTAATACTAGAATCATAACTTTCTTTTTCATTGTATATCACTCCCTCAATTGTCTTCTCTTTATGTGTTTATTCTACATCTTAATTGTGGATCAATTATGAAGATGATATAGTTATAATAAAATTTTTTAATTATATTTAATTCCTCCAATTTAAAAAATCATTTCCCATAAACCCTAGTATCAATATAAACCAACACAAAACTTAAACCATTAATAGATCTTGTTTTAAATTTTCTTATTTGTATTAGCAACACCTTAAATCCAGTAATTGGTGTAATTGTATTATTCATTAGTAGTACTGCAATCTATGTTTGCTTAGGTAACTCAGCTAATGCACATGCTTCAATTCTCTTATTATTGCAATTTTTAACATTAGGACATTTTCTAGATTGCTCTGCTGTTTTGCTTAATGTTTGCATTGCATTACCTCATCTCTTTGTCTAGATTATTACGAAACAGTATCTTAAATAAAAAAATATCGCAAATCTATTCTCAGTTTTACGAATAGTGCGATATTCTAATTTATTATTTATTTTGCTAATTAATAATTAAACGACATCACTCTGTAAGTTCCAATGGATTAACAAAAACTGCACCTTTACCAAGTAATATAATTGTGTCATTAGGACCTATAGGTATTGTGTTATGCTTTTCTGAATTAGGTTTTAGTCGTATAGATTGAAGTATATTTTGTTCTTCATCCGTAATAATAATGGACATATTATCCTTTGATGAAACGTTTTGAACTGAATAAACACTGTTTTTCGAAGGGTTAAAATCAGATATTTTATAAATACCTTGGTTAAATGTATTACTGATTGTAACTGGAAATGCAGGTTTTATTCCGAATACAGTAAGCGTTAAACATAAAAAGACCAATAATAAAACAGTAAATCTTTTCATCGCATATCCACCTTTCGGTACTATTATGTCCAATAAATTTAATAATATTTATGCTTATAACCTATACAAGTATATACTTGTTATACCGAACTTTGTAAACATCGCACATTCAATTTTCAAAGAACTTTCGCATAAAGTTAACATATATTTTAAGAGAATAGTATAAGATATCAAAATCGTTTCTATGAACTTTTTAATTACATACATTTTTATTACCTCTCATAATTTTATAATTACATTAAATAATGCTTTTTAATAAACTAATAATATATTATTAATATACAACTATTTATTTAACACCCATACTCATATTATTTAATCAAATGTCATAATTATTAATTATATGTTATAGTAAGTGGGTGTAAATAATGACAGGTTTTGAAAACTTAACTCCTGAAGATTCTCTAATTTTAACAAATGCAATTGTTATTTCTCTTGCAAAAGGTAAAAATGCTGAAGAGCTAAACGTCCTTGGAAACTTCATTGTGGGCATAGGCTGTTTATTAGTAATAACAATAATGGTAACCAAAATAACAGCAATAATAACAACATGAATAATAATGCTGTTGATGATGATATAATAATTGGATAAAGATTTAATCTACCAAAGTAATCCCAAGTTTTTCATAAAACTCTTTATTAATATCATGACATTCTTTAAGGTTATTTTCTTTCCTAAACTTTATTACATACAGTTTCATTCCTTCGCCATATATTCCATCTAAATTTTTAGGATAATAGCCTTTTTCTTTCATTTTTCTTTGCACTTCTAAAACATCCGCCCCTCTATCGCCAGGCTTTAAATTTACAAATCCTTTTTCAAAAGGGCCATATGGGCCTGCGTATATGCATACTATCATTCCACGCTTTACATACTCATATAATTCCTCTATATCCTTATTTCGCATTCTAATACATCCATGGGAGGCTTCGCTCCCAATAGAGTATGGTTTATTTGTGCCATGAATTCCATAAATTCCCCAAGGTACATTTAATCCAATCCACCTTGTGCCAAAATCTCCACTCCATTTAGCCATACGTACCACTTTCCATGTACCTACCGGAGAAGGTGTTTCTTGTTTACCACTAGCTATTGTATATTTTTTTAATATTATATTTTTCTCAGTATCTATTAAATAAAGCCTTTCTTCACTAATATCAACTAATATAGATATATTACTATTAGAATGAATTTTTGATTCCGCATTAACTGCATACCTCAATGAATTTAATATAAAAACAAATATAATTAATAAAATAGTGTTCCTAATAAATCTTCTTCTTTTCATTTGTTACACTCCGTTTCATCTACCCTATTTGTAATATCTTCACGTTACGATATCTTTTTAGACTTTTTGTATACGATTTATTTCTTTATTGGAAAATATAGCTCTTTTGTTTCTTCAGTTATTGTTCTAAATTCATAACCTCTTGATTTATAGTATTTTATTATTTGAGGAAGAGCTTTACACGTATTTTGGTGATTGTTTGTGCAATGCAAAAGCAATATAATCTTATTCTTATTTTCACTTCCATTTATAGCTTTTTCATATAATTCACATGATGATGTTTTAGGTTTTAATCCATCACTATTTTCCAAATTCTAATCATACACTTTAAAATTCTTATCATGTAATTTTTTAAGAAAATTATTACTTAAACGTTTATGACCGCCGCCTGGAAACCTAATTATATTAGGTGTTATTCCAGCAACCTTGTTTATTGCATTCCTGCAATCGATCATTTCTTTAATAAAGTTATCTTCATCACTGTAAATTATGTTATAGTCATGTGTATAACTATGTAGGCCTAAACTATTTCCTTCATTATAAATTCTCTTTACCACCGCTTCCCTGCCTTTAATCTGATTTCCAATCAAAAAAAATGTTGCCTTTACTTTATTCTCTTTTAATATATCTAAAACATTACTTGTCACAGTAAAACTTGGTCCATCATCAAATGTTAAATAAATAATTTTTTTCTTATTTGTTGCAACAGTCTTATCTTCTTCGACTATTTCGCGTGATTCAGATGTAGCTTTCTCATCAGATTTCTCAGTAACATTTTGGCTGGATTTTTCAGATGATGCTTCATTATTGTTTTCTTTAGATTCTGCCTAGCTCTTTTCTTCTTTATTTCCATCAGAATTTTTACTTGGTTCATTACTAGATTTTTCACCTAATTCTTTCTCATCTGATTCATCAGGTTTTGCCTCTGATTGTTCATTATTTATTTGATTTTCAGGAGAAGGTACAGTTTTACCGAACTTACAACCAATAAGCAATACACCAAAAGCAAAGATTAAAATATATTTTAATTTACGTCTCATAATAGTTCCTCCAATCCAGCTTGCTTTTTTCATTGATGAATTAGTTTATATTTCTTATTGTTTGTTTTTTTGTCTTCTTTATTTGTGGTAATTTAAAACACTTCGTAGTACCTATTTAATTGCAAATCACGTGTATCATTAAGATAATTATTAAATTAATATTTACATATTCTTTTAAATAATATCAAGTTGTCAATTATATCCTATAATCATAATTAATGTTTTGACAAAATTTCACCTCACAATGTGGTATTTCTTATATAATATTGAATATTATATAATTATATTGTATTATTATTCCGTTTTATTGTATAATATATCCGTAGCATTATATTATGTAAATATGAGAGGAGTTTTTATTATGGTAGAAAAAATGTTTTGTTATCAATGTGAACAAACTGCTGGGGGTAAGGGATGTACTAAAATAGGT
>Ga0183101_1001668_pt2 | contig 14444 bp, 13 predicted proteins | sample Biomet3_FD_127790 | JGI IMG/M metagenome (GOLD analysis project Ga0183101, IMG submission 127790) | Microbial communities from bioreactor (seeded with sewage sludge) at LBNL, California, USA - Biofuel metagenome 3 | ecosystem: Engineered > Bioreactor > Anaerobic > Unclassified ... | reverse complement strand
AAAATTTGCTTTTTCGATTTCCATATTTTAAAAACCAATCAGCTTCAAACATTGAAAGCAATCCAGAATAATTCAGATAATTGAGAATGATAATGGGTTTTGGGATGAGCTCATTAAATATATTTCAAGTCTCTAGTTTTAGCTTTGAGTCTATCCCATAACTCAAAACTGCTTTTCCGAATCTGAAAGCTGGTTTGGGATAAGCTCAAAATATACTTGAAAAAAATCAGTGGATTTGTGCTTATATTACCTGGTTTATGGATAATGTTTTAAGCTTAATTTTAAAAAATTCATAAATAATTACAAATGTCTTCAAGATTATTAGTTTTACAATATTTAAAAAAGAATGAACTGTTGAAAGATGAGTAATATGACAACAATGAAAAAATTTAGCTCAATATTTGTTCTGACTTTCATAGTTGTAGCCCTCTTTGCTTCAGGCTGCGCGGAAAAAAACCTGAGTGCAGAACAAATTGCAGCCCAGATGATGGATAAAGAGAACAATACTCGAGATTATTCATATACAATGCACGTGACCTCTTACTTTGGAGGAGAAACCAAAGAATCAGAATCCAAAACTATGTCCAAAAAGCCTAATCTGCTTAAAAGTATTGTAACAGAGCCCGGTAAAGAAAATCAAACCATAATCGTTTCAGATGGGAAAATTGTGTGGAGTTACACCCCAGATACAAATACGGTTACAAAAATGAAAATTTCCAAGGCTTCTGAACTCACGAAAAATGATTATACCAATATCATAGATGATTTCCTGAACGACACTAATGTAACAGTACTTGGCGTTGAGAATGTAGATGGAAGAAAAACTTATCTGCTGGAAACAACTCCGAAAGAAAACGATGGAGATTACGAGCTTATATACAAGACAAAAATTTGGGTAGATCAGGAAACATGGATGCCTCTCAGGTATGAGACATATAACAGCGATGGAAATCTAACCATGAAATTGGAAATTCAAGACCTGCAGGTTAACACAGGACTTCCAGACTCGGAATTTAAATTTGAGATCCCGGAAGGCGCAAAAATAGTAGACTTAGGAGAAATTAAGCCTCCTGAAAAATTGAGCCTTGAAGAAGCCAGAAAGGAAGCCAGTTTTAAGATCCTTACTCCGGAGTATCTGCCTGAAGGCTATGAATTCAATAATTCAATGGTCTACAACAACAGCCAATTCTCCCCTGAAAACCAGAGTTTTGAAACCGTTGAAATTACATACACAAAAGACGAAGCCTTTATAAGTCTCGCAGAAACCGTCTCTATGAACCAGTCATCCGATTCTACAATTATGGATAGAGGTGAGGATATTCAGGTTAATGGGATAGAAGGAAAATATCTTTCTATAGGGAAAACGAAACTTTTGACGTGGAAGTTAGGAGAGGTTAATCTAAATCTTTGCTCTTCCCTAGAAAAAGACGAAATGCTGAAAATCGCGGAATCAATTTCAGAAGAGACATAAAACTTGTAATCCTAGAAAGTCAAAAGAAAATCAAATAAAAACCAAAATCAAATCAAGAAGAAATAAAAAGTGTTTAAAGCCCGCCCGCAGGCGGGAACTTGAAATTTACTCTGCCGGAGCTTCTGCCGGAGCTTCGAGACCGAGAAGAGCTTTTATGGATTTGCTACCATACTCAACGACCTTTGCATTGATCTGGACAATGTCAGGAGCAACTTCCTTGCCGCGGACCATCTTTCTCCTGCGCTGCCCTGGATGTTTAGGAGTATAGCCAACACCTACTGCCATCAGGATTCTCTGTCTTCTGGGACCTAGAAGGTCAGGTTTCATAACAAAACCACTGCCATCACAACCGCCAGTTAGCTTTACTTTGTAACCGGACAGGCCGAAAACAGCACCATCAACAACGTCGCCTATTGACTTTCCGATTAATGCATTTGCCTCAGCGTCTTTTACATCGATCTGGTAAGCACGCCCTTCCTTTGGGTCAGAAACTACAACTTTGAAATTAGCCATGTGAAATCCTCCAATATCAAATTTACTTTTAATAATTTCTTTGCCTTGCCTCTTTATCCGAGACTTTACTCGGATTTTCCTGAATCTTTACCTGAACCTTCCGTGCATTCGGAACATAATTTCTGAATATAATTATGCACTTATAAGCATTATTTTGCCCAGAAAGGATTATCTTTTCTTTTCAGGGAAAGAAAAATATTAAGAGTTTCCTTTTCATCGGTTGAAAGGGAATCATATATCTCGTGCTCAAGAACTTTGGCATGCCTCTCAGGCACATTAACATAGAGCACGTCCTCCTCTTTGATCTGCCTGCCTACGGTTGCACCTTCAATTGCCATTGCAACCTCTTTGCCTACTCCTGCAGACGGGATATTATCTCCTTCGATCTGCAGGCCTTTGATCTTGCCTACAACGTTTCCGTTCTCAAGCATCACATCGGCATTTGTCCGCACGACTCCACCAAGCACTCTTATTCCGACAACTGCGGGTTTACTCTGGCGGAATATGCAGCCAGGAAGGATTTTGAATTTTCCCGGACGGATTATTGTTTCGAAAATCTTCTTTTCAGCCTGTTCCTGCTGCTCTTTTACATATTTCTGGTAATCTTCAACCAGGCGGTAAATCACGTCACTTGTGAATACCTTCACAGTGCTTTCCTGCAGGAAATCTCTGGCGTCAGGGTGAACTTTGACATTGAAACCTATAATCACCGAATAGAGTGGGTCTTCAACCGTCGAAGCCTCAATTGCATCCCGGTGTGAGATATCTCCTACTTCGGCTTTCCTGATGGGTACCTCATCTTTCTGGAACTCATGGACAAGAGCTTCAAGGGAGCCGAGCGTATCGGCTTTGATCATAATTCCGACCGCACCAGTATCAATCCTGACCTCATCGATCTCGGATTTTATCTGGGCTACAATCTCGTCAAGAGTTTCTTCGGTAGCAACCCTTATTGGAGAGCCTGCAAGCGCACCTTCGAGCCCGGGAGCCGAAATTTTTACTCCAGCCGCAGCAGTAACCTTATTCACCTGCTTGAACTTGCTCTCATAACGCATCTCAGAAAGTTCCCTTGGCTTTAAGAGAGCACGGACCTTTGTCTGGATTGGTTTTCCCAGACTTCCAATAACAACGGTATCGCCCTTTTTCAGAGTGCCGTCATAGAGAATAACATCCAGGGTCGCACCAAGCCCTTTTTCTTCCTTGACCTCAAGCACAGTGCCAACTCCGGGACCTTTGGCACTGTAATGCAGGTTTGCTTCAAGGAATTTCTGGGCCAGGCCAAGAAGTACCATCAGGACATCGGGAATTCCTTCGCCTGTCATAGCACTTACAGGCACTACACCCAGGGTTTTCTGGAAGTTTGTGACCCTGTCATACCGTTCTGCTGCAAAGCCCTGGTTGTATAATTCACCGATTACCTCATAGAGCTTTGTCTCAAGCCGGGCCTGGACGTCTTCGGACTGTTTTTTGAAAGTGGCCGCAAAAGGCAGGTCTTTTTGCGAAACCCAGCCGCCAATCCTGTCAATCTTATTAGCAACAACAACAAAAGGAGTTTTGAACCGCTTTAAGATCTGCAGGCTTTCGTAGGTCTGAGGCTTGAAGCCTTCGTTTATGTCCACTACAACGATTGCAAGATCGGCAAGAGCGCCTCCCCTGCTCCTTAGAGTTGTAAAGGCATGATGCCCAGGTGTATCAATAAAGAGCAGTCCTGGCACTATGAACCTATCCCGAAGCCTTGGGTCTCCAAGCTTGTTGATAATTACATCTATTGGGACTTCAGTTGCCCCAATATGCTGGGTGATAGCGCCGGCTTCTCCACTGACAATTGCAGTACCCCTGATCTTGTCCAGCAGAGTCGTTTTCCCGTGGTCGACGTGCCCCATCACGCAGACTATAGGAGTCCTCAAATTTTTCTTGTCGGCCATATGCAAAACCTCTCTCATTCCCGCGTCTTATTTGCTGCAGGTCCAGAAGGGTCCGGGTTTACCCCGACGGACCCAAATTGCAGGTCGGATAAACAAAGGCCCTGAATCGTGTCCTGAAGTTTCAGGAACGCGAAAAGGCTTTGATGCACCTGCTTTATTCGTACAGACAGACCTCGTCGATCCTGGAATAGTTCCCGATTTCGGAGTCCTTAAAGTGAATTGCAATTTCCCTTGCAGCAGCTTCTGGGGAATCGGAAGCATGAACTACGTTTCTGCCTACATCCAGAGCAAAATCCCCACGAATTGTTCCGGGAGCTGCATCTACAGGATTTGTAGCCCCGTTTATAGCCCTCATAACTCGAATTGCATCTTTTCCTTCAACTACCATTGAGACTGAAGGACCCGACGTTATGAATTCAACAAGGCCGGGGAAGAAAGGCTTGGCTGCATGTTCACTGTAATGCTCTTTTGCAGTGGCTTCACTGATGACGTTCATTCTGAGGGCAACGATTTTCAGACCCCGCTTCTCGATTCTGGAGATTATTTCTCCTACCAGCCCGCGCTGGACTCCGTCAGGCTTTACCATAACGTATGTCTGTTCCATGTGCACACCTTAATAATCCGAACAAATAAACTGACAATTCTTATGCTTTCTTCAACTGGATTTTACCTTTTTCAGTCCATTCGGTACGCCTTGGAAGCCTACCCAGATTGAAGTTATTCATACACTTGGAAGAGTGCATGTAGTAGGTAGAACCGTCTTTCTTGACGTAGAGTTTACCAGTTCCGGGCTCCAGCATCTTCCCGCAGAAATAGCATTTTCTCTGTTCCATTATCTCACCGCTTTCTTATCTGGTGGTCAGTTTCTTTGCTTCTCTTGAGGTTTCAAGAAGCATCAAGATGTCACCTACGCGGACCGGGCCCACGCAGTTTCTTGTAATAACACGGCCCTTATCTCTGCCTTCCAGAACCCTGCACTGGATCTGACTGGCTTCACCATGCATACCTGTATTCCCGATAACATCAATAACCTCAGCAGCAAAGCCGCCGGTTATGTTTTCATCAGCCATAATTAGCACCTCATGTTATCAGGATTATTTAAGGGCTTCAAGTTTCTGGGCAATGTCCTGGACCATTTCACCTGCTTTTCCTGCATCTACGATTGCGACAGTTGCGCAGGACACACCAAGCCCACTGGCTGCACCGAGTTCCTTCTGGTTTTTGATGAAGATATAAGGTGCTTTCTTTTCTTCGGAAAGTGGAGCGATGTGAGCAACAATCTCGGCAGGCTCGATATCTTCTGCGATCAGGACGAGCTTTGCATTGCCTCTTTCGATTGCTTTTGTGGCTTCATTGGTGCCCTTTTTAATCTTTCCAGTATCTCTGGCAAGCTCCAGAGCTTCAAGTGCTTTGTTTGTAAGTTCTTCTGGAACGTCGAATTTAGCTAATTGTGCCATATAAGATTCTCCTTCGAAATTGCGAGTATCGCAATTTTTCATCAATCATTGGTTTTTTAACACACATCTGTCAACATTGAAATCAAGTCTTAAATCGAAACCGTATGGACTTCAATGCGGAGAGTAAATGAGTTGAAATATAGATACTGCTAGCTAAATGCTGCAGATCGAACCTTAGAAGTACATGATCACCTATAAACTTTCTGCTTGAAAACATGAGTCATAGACCAAAAGCAGAAGTAGATTGATATGAAATTCATATATATAAGGCTATTTTCAATTCCAGAATAAAAAATGAACTAATACGTCATGGTTATAAGGAATGTAAGAAATTTTGATTTCATGGACGCAATTTACTATGAAGCTCATAAAAATCTATATATTAATCTTACAAACCGCTGCAGTGCAGACTGCGTCTTTTGCATCCGTAATTTTGCAGACGGGGTTTACGGATATGACCTGAGGCTTTCAAGAGAACCAACAACAGAGGAAGTTATCGGAGCCCTTGAAGGACTGGACCTTTCAAAATACAGAGAAATCGTATTCACAGGTCTTGGAGAGCCAACCATCAGGTTTGATGTGGTGCTAGCAGTAACCCGCTGGCTGAAAAGCCGGAATATTCGAGTAAGGCTAGATACTAACGGACAGGCAGCCCTTATAAATCCGGAAAGAGATGTGGTTTCGGAACTGAAAAACGCAGGTCTAAACTCTGTTTCCGTAAGTTTGAATGCCGAGTCTGAAGAAAAGTATAACAAACTCTGCAGACCGATTCATAAAAATGCTTATTCTGCAGTACTTGATTTTATTAAGGGAGCAAGGAAGGCAGGAATCAGTACAAGAGTTACAGTAGTTAATGTACCCGAAATTGACCTGGAAAAATGTAGAAAGCTTGCAGAGGAGCTGGATTCGAGCTTCCACATAAGGACATTGTCCGAAGCTGCAAGCAAAGAAATCTGAAAACTGTTAAAAGTTAAAATACTTAAGAAATCATAACCTAAAAATTTAAACTTAAAAAATTTATAATCACCACTTTAAATAATGAGACATTTATTCATTACATTGGAAGCGCAGGGGGTCACGAATACCCCGTCCTTCACTGGTTGTCCGACAATTGTTAGTGCACCGATTCCAAAGTATGTCCTAAATGAATTTTTTGAAAACCACGGAAAGCACGGAAGACACGGAAATAAGTAGTAAAGGCATGGTTCTTCCATGTTTTCCGTGGTTGTAATATTCCAGATCAAATTACTCTGCGACTGACTGTTTTTTCCGTGTTATAGAATTCCATGTGACTTTAGAATAATACTTGCGTAATAAGCTGTAATTATTTTCTTATCATGTATTTATTTGAGAATCGATGCACTAGTTTCCTTCTACCTGACCTTTAACCAAGCCTTTTCTTACACGCGTTTGCATCCATCTATGAAGCGTGTTATTTCACGGTCTGCAGTTTCGCAGTTGATGAAAACAGGTTTTCTTGTAATTGTTAAAGTAAGATTAGACTTTCCATCCCATTCAAAACTTCCGGTAATCCCTCTCCCCGAAAGTTCTCCTTTGTTTCCAGGTGGAACGTCGATGCCGTAGTTCTGAAGATTTGTTTTCAGGCACTCAAACGTATCAGGTGTAACACCTGATATCGTTATAGGCTCACAACTTCTACCCCCAAGCTGTGCTTGTGCAGATCCGAGAGAAAAAATCAAGCATATTAATAGTAAAGAAACTATCAATTTAATTTTCATTCTTTACCCCCAATTACAAATTTGGCTCTTAAATTCGGCTGAATACAAGTGCGCAGTTAAATAAAAAAATTAAGATATGTAATAAAATACATATTATTAATATAAATTAAATAATATATATCGGCTTATAAATAGTTAATCTCTACTAACTATAAGATCCAGTTTAATTTCCAGAATCGTCAAGAATTTTGAAGAACATCTATCTGCTTTTGAATACAAATTCAGATCTGCTTTTCTACGAGAGGAACATGCCAAAGTTCTTATATACATTTTTCAGGGCAGTTCCAAAACAGGTTTTTCCCTCTGAAATATATTCTGCGTGCTCCTTGAAGAAGTTGGAACCCCTCAAATATACAAACACACTTGAGAAGCGTCACCATAATTATAAAGTAGGACTTACGCAGTTTAACTGAAGAATTAACAGCATCAGACCGTTAACTGTCTAAAACACGACTTTAATCCACAGTCTTTGACGTAATTGATTTTGTTTCTCAAGTGCTTACAGTCCTCTAAAACTTACAGTCCTCTAAAGCCTACAGTCCTCTAAAGCTTACAGTCCTCTAAAGCTTACAGTTCTATGAGGAAATTTCCTCGCACAGATCGACACTAAAATAATTTTTAAGAATAATTTATCTACCTGGAAGCAGCCTGCACTTCTTTGCTGATTTAATTAGTTAGCGAGTCAATTAAATTACTTCACTCTTATATACAGAGATACCTTTATACATTTTATAATGCCTTTTACATTCAATTTCCTACTCAACAATTACTCAACAATTACTCAACAATTACTCAACAATTACTCAACAATTGCTCAATAACAATTGAAAATTGCAGTGCAGCACCTAAAAAAGCTAAGAAAGGAATCGAGCGCAAAAAGGTTATAAAAGAAGCGAGGAAGTAATTAGCCGAAGAGCTTAAAACTAAAGGGAGAACAAAAAAAGCTGGATTTGAAAGATAGGACTTGAAAGAGAATTAAAAAGGGCTGAAGGGAAAATAAAGAAAGTTTAAGAAAAATTAAGTAAAATTATGAAAAATTCGCAGAGAATCCAAGGAAAGTTTACAAGGAAAGTTTAAGGGAATTCAAGTAAAATTAAAGAGAATTTAAGGCGCTTCCTGCTTAGATTCGGGTGAAAATATGGAAAAATATGATTATAGTGAACTTGGGCTGAAAGCCGGACTTGAAATTCACCAGCAGCTGGATTCGAAGGAGAAGCTGTTCTGCAGGTGTCCGACCCTTATAAGGGATGTCAAGGACTCGGACTTCGAGTTTTTCAGGTATCTTAGGGCTACGGAAAGTGAGATGGGAGAAAAAGACAGGGCTGCAGTGGAGCAGACTAAGATACGGAGAAAGTATATCTATAAGGCTTATGACACGACCTGCCTTATAGAGAATGATGAAGAGCCTCCAAGAGAACTTAATAAGGAAGCCCTGGGCATTTCTCTCGGGATTGCAAAACTCTTCAACATGAAGCCTGTAGACCAGATGCATGTTATGAGAAAGATCGTGGTAGACGGGTCTAATACAAGTGGGTTCCAGAGGACTGCTTTTCTTGCAAGTGACGGATTTATTGAGACTTCCCAGGGGCGTTGCGGAATTGACAGCCTCTGCGTGGAAGAAGAAGCTGCCCAGAAAGTAGAGGAAATAGGGGATTCGATCATTTATTCCCTGGACAGGCTTGGAATCCCGCTTGTGGAGATCGCAACTGCCCCGGATATCAAGTCTCCTCAACACGCAAGAGAGGTTGCCGAACAAATAGGAATGTTCCTCAGGTCCACAGGGAAAGTAAAGAGAGGGCTTGGCACGATCAGGCAGGATGTAAATATCTCAATTGCCGAAGGCGCAAGAGTTGAAATTAAAGGTGTTCAAGCGCTTGACCTCATAGAAGATATTGTCCGCAGGGAAGTTGAAAGGCAGTTGAATCTTCTTTTTATCAGGCAGGAACTTATGGAGAGAAAAGCCTTCGTCTGTGAAGAAATCTATGACGTAACAGGGCTTTTCATAGACACAAAATCCAAAGTCCTGCAAAAGGGCGTAAAAAAAGGTGCAATCCTTGCAGCCCTTCTCAGGAAATTCAATGGGCTTGTAGGCAAAGAAGTGCAGCCAGGAAGAAGGCTCGGGACCGAATTTTCAGACAGGGCAAAGACAGCGGGCGTTGGAGGGATTTTTCACACTGACGAGCTTCCAAACTACGGGATAACCGAAAAAGAAGTCAAGGCTGTCCGAGACGCAATAGGTGCATCTGCAGGAGACGCCGTAATAATGGTTGCAGACGAACCCGAGAAAGCCAGGCTCGCAATCGAAGCGGTTATTCAAAGGGCAAAAGAAGCCATGGAAGGAATTCCTGAAGAGACTCGAAAAGCCCTTCCCGATGGAAACACTGCCTATATGCGTCCCCTTCCAGGTGCAGCAAGGATGTACCCTGAAACTGATGTTCCTCAAATCGAAATCTCGCAGGATTACTTTGATTCAATTGAGGTTCCCGAACTTCTTACTGAACGGGCTAAGCGTTTTGTTTCCGAAAATGACCTGAATGAAGAGCTTGCCGGAAAAATAGCTTACTCAAAGTATCTTCCTCTCTTTGAAAGCCTGATTGAGACTTATAAGAAGAATGAAAATGTAAACTCAACTCTCATTGCCAGAACTCTTATAGGGATCGTTCCGGAAGTCAGGAGAAATGGATTTGAGACCGAAAACCTTACGGATGAGCATTTCATAGGGCTTTTTGCAGCTATTTCAAACCAGGAAATCGCAAAAGAAGCTATTCATGACCTTTTAACCGCTCTTGCAAAAGAGCCGGATCTGAGTGTTCCGGAAGCTATTTCAAAGCTTGGGCTCAGCGCCTTTGACCCCGAAGAGGTCGAAAACTTCATCAAGAAAACAGTAAGGGAAAGGGGAGACTTTATCAAGGAAAAAGGTCCGGCAGCTCTTGGCCCCCTCATGGGCATTGTCATGAAGGAATACAGAGGCACTGTTGACGGAAAAATCCTTAGCCAAATGTTGAAAAAAGAACTGGATAGTTTTATTAATCAGGGGTAACTCCCTTTTTTTCGTTTATTCTTTATTCTCTGTTGTTGTTCATTTTTTATGATTCTCTGTTGTTCATTTTTTATGATTCTCTGTTGTTCATTTTTTATGATTCTCTGTTGTTCATTTTTTATGATTCTCTGTTGTTCATTTTTATTGTTCTCTGTTGTTTATTCTTCATTATTGTTTTTATCCATTATCTTATTAAGAAATACTTTTTTACTTCTTCTTATGCCTGTATTTTCCTTCAAGAATGTTTCAGGCCAGATAAGATAAAATAATAAATTTTTATTTATAAAATATGAAAATTCTCTCTTCAGAATGACAGAAACTCCTATCTATAAAGTAAAGAAGATAACTTTTTATATTAATTAAGACATTTATACTAATAGTAATTATTGGTAGTTGTGGGTGACATTTTGGTACATAGGAGATGATAAGTGGTGTAATGATCCACAAGAAGGTTGCAAGATAATAACCTCAGGAGAAGATCCCCGTGAAAATACTGCTTGTAGATGATGACCCTTTGTTTTTGGAGCTATCAAAAACCTTCTTAGAAGTCTTTCATGATATAACTTCGGATACTGTAGACTCTGCAAGGGAAGCCCTTCAGAGGCTGGAGAAAAACTCCTATGATGTGGTAGTCTCAGATTATGATATGCCTTTAATGGATGGTATCACGTTCTTGAAAACTATCCGTGACAAAAGGATTGACACTCCCTTTATTCTGTTCACAGGTGTAGGTAAGGACGAACTCATGCACCAGGCAATTGAGAATGGCGCAAATTCTTTTATTCAGAAAATAGGGGACCCAAAGGCGCAGTATTCCGAGCTATCAAAAAGAATCTGGCAGGCTGTCAGTAGCAATACAAGCTACTAAAAAGAACAAAGTAAGAACTTTGAACCCTGCGGTAGTTCTCAACCATATTCAAAATGTTTATATCTATCAATAGCTGTTGCTAAATCGGTTTTTGGATTTTTTTCATTACAGGCTTTTAAAGAGCATAATATGTAACATATCATACTTTATTTAGCCTTTTTTAACGTTATTTGGCAGTCTTTACTCTTATTTAATCTCTGTCTGCTTAATAAGAGGCAGAATTCTCCAGCAAGCCAGAAAAAGCCTTCTGTAACAAAAGATTTCTGGAATATATTTATTTCCTTGTATATTCATGCCTTTATGGGGATTTTATGGTTCAGGAGTACAAGCTGTTTATAGGGGGAGAATTTAAGGCCTCTTCAACCGGAGAGACTTTTGAAGATATAAATCCGGCTACTCTGGAAAGCCTGGCAACAATACAGGTCGCTGGAACCGAGGACGTGGACAGGGCAGTTGAGGCTGCTGAAGCAGGGTTCAGGCTCTGGAGCGAGATCCCGGCTGCAAAAAGAGCTGAGATACTCTTCAGGGCAGCCCGGATTTTACAGGAAAGGAAGGAAGAACTTGCCGTCCTTATGACAGAAGAGATGGGAAAGGTGCTGCCTGAGACAAGGGGAGATGTACAGGAAGCCATTGATATCACAAATTATGCCGCAGGGGAAGGAAGGCGGATGCTTGGGGAGACAACGACTTCCGAACTCAAGGAAAAATTCTGCATGACCGTACTCAGGCCTATAGGGGTAGTTGGCTTAATAACGCCCTGGAACTTTCCGATTGCTATTCCCGCGTGGAAGATTATGCCAGCCCTTGTAGCTGGAAACGCGATTGTTTTCAAGCCTGCAAGTGATACGCCCCTGCTTGCCTTCAAGCTGATAGAGGTGCTTAGTGAAGCAGGCTTGCCTCCCGGAGTGATAAATCTGGTAACAGGGCCCGGAGGAACTGTCGGGAAAGCTGTAGTCCAGCACCCTCACATAAAGGCTATCTCCTTTACAGGCAGCCTTGATACCGGAAAATGGATAATGGAAGAATGTTCAAAAACCATGAAAAGAGTCTCTCTGGAACTCGGAGGCAAAAACCCGGTAATTGTTATGGATGATGCCGACCTTGAAATGGCCCTTGAGGGTGTGCTGTGGGGAGCTTTCGGGACTACAGGGCAGCGCTGTACTGCTACGAGCAGACTGATTCTGCATGAGAAGATAAAGGACGAATTCATAAAAAGACTGCTTGCAAAAGCAAAAGCTCTCAGGATAGGTAGGGGACTTCTGCCTGAGACGGACATCGGGCCTGTAATCAACAAAGCGCAGCTTGAGAAGATCGAGAGATACGTAAAAATAGGAAAAGAAGAAGGAGCAACTCTTCTTTACGGAGGAAACATAATCGATCTCGGGCTTCCTGGCTATTTCTTCGAGCCCACAATATTTACGGATGTCAGGCCGAACATGCGGATTGCACAGGAAGAGATTTTCGGGCCAGTACTCGGGGTCTTTACGGTTTCAGACCTTGAAGAGGCAATCACACTTGCTAATAGTACTAGATACGGGCTTTCTTCGGCAATTTACACCGAAAATATAGGAAACGCTTTCAGGGCAATCGAAAAAATCGAAGCAGGAATCACATATGTTAATGCTCCTACAATAGGAGCTGAAGTCCATCTCCCCTTTGGAGGGGTCAAAGGGACAGGAAACGGTTTTCGGGAAGCAGGTACCGAGGCCGTCAAAGAGTTTTCCGAGGTAAAAGCTGTGTATATAGACTACAGCGGCAGGCTGCAAAAAGCCCAGATAGATTCAGCGGAATAAAATTCATAGGAGTAAAGTTCGAGAGCGTGGAGAAACTGGGGAGGAGTGCATTTTGGCTCAGGAGAAAACCGATGAATTTGAAAAGGTGCAGGGAGTGGAAAAGCCGGAAAAAAATAAAGCAATGGAAGCGGGGCAGTATTTTGATTTTTTTGAGCGTGAAGCAGGAACGTTTAATACCATTGGCCCGAAAGCCAGGGAGATAATCGAGCAGGACTGTAAAATAACATCAGCCTGTAAAGCCCGTCCCTATCCTCTGGTTGTGGACAGTGCAAAGGGTTCCGTAATCAGGGATATTGACGGAAGAGAATACATCGACCTGGTTGCAGGAATTGCTGTTATGAACGCAGGTTACTCCAATCCTGAGGTTAAAGCTGCAATCTCAATCCAGCTTGAAAAAATGACTCACTGCGGATACGGAGATTTCTTTGCCGAGCCTCCTGTAAAGCTTGCAAAAAAGTTAACAGAGCTCTCAGGCTATTCAAAGGTATTTTACTGTAACAGCGGGACTGAAGCCGTGGAAGCTGCAATCAAACTTGCCTTCTGGAAAACAAAACGGCAGGGTCTTATCTCTTTTTATAACTCATTTCACGGCCGGACTCTGGGCTCCCTCTCTCTTACCTGTTCAAAAGCCAGGCAAAAGGAACATTTTCCTGTGTTTCACACAGCTCATTCCTATTATGCTTACTGTTACCGCTGTCCCTTTAGACTCGAATATCCTTCCTGCGGAATCGAGTGTGCAAAAGAGCTTGAAAACCTGATTTTCAGGCGGGAATTGAGCCCGAGGGATACTGCTGCCGTTTTCGTGGAACCGGTCCAGGGAGAAGGTGGGTATATCGTCCCTCCTCCTGAGTTTCATAGGGAAGTAAGGCGGATATGTACCGATAACGATGTCCTCCTTGTAGCGGATGAAGTCCAGGCAGGTTGCTTCAGGACAGGTCCTTTTCTTGCAATGGAAAATTTTGGGGTCAGAGCTGAAATCTCATGCTTTGCAAAAGCTCTTGGAGGAGGGCTTCCACTGGGAGCAATGCTTGCAGACCGCGAGCTTATGGACTGGCCACAGGGTGTTCATTCAAACACCTTTGGAGGAAATCTTCTGGCTTCAGCCGCGTCTCTTGCATCTCTCGAGTTTCTGGAAAAGGAAAATATTGAGAACCGAGTAAAGGAGCTTGGTTCCCAGATGAAGCAACGCCTGAGAGAGCTTCAGGAAAACTTTCCATGCATTGGGGACGTACGCGGCCTCGGCCTGATGGTCGGAGTTGAGATTGTAAAGCCTGATAAATCAATAGACCCGATACGGAGGGATAGGATTCTGAGGGAAGCCTTTAAAGAAGGAATTCTGCTTCTCCCATGTGGAGATTCGGTAATTCGTTTTTCTCCACCGCTGGTTATTACAGATGAAGAACTCAACTCTGGACTTGAGAAATTTCAGAAGGCTCTGGAAAAAGCAGGCACTTAAGTTAAGCAGACATTTAAGCTAAGCAGGCACTTAAAAGCTAAGCAGACATTTAAGCTGCCTAAAAAATAAAGAAATTAAGAGCTTCAGAATATGAGTAAAAAGTGAAAAGATTTCTTAAGCGAGTTTTGCGGTCTTCAAAAATAAATTAAAGGTTAGTTCAATATGTTACTGTATAATAATTA
>Ga0183101_1000051_pt3 | contig 14456 bp, 16 predicted proteins | sample Biomet3_FD_127790 | JGI IMG/M metagenome (GOLD analysis project Ga0183101, IMG submission 127790) | Microbial communities from bioreactor (seeded with sewage sludge) at LBNL, California, USA - Biofuel metagenome 3 | ecosystem: Engineered > Bioreactor > Anaerobic > Unclassified ... | reverse complement strand
CATGTTCCGTGAACGGGCCAACAACCTCACGGCGCTGGCCGAGGCCTTCCGCCCGCTGGTGGTGCCCGCCGCCGAGCTGACCTACACGGAAAAAGACGCCGCCAAGCACTTTACCGAGGGCGGCAAGGCGCACCTGCGGGCTTTGGCTGGCGTGTTCACCGCCTGCGAACCGTTCAGCGCCCCGGCGCTGGAGGCGGCGCTCAATGCCTATGTGGCCGACAACGGCCTGAAGTTCAAAGAGGTGGCCCCGCCGCTGCGCACGGCCTTGATGGGCTTTATGGGCGGCTCGCACCTCAATGAAATCATGGCGTTTCTGGGCAAGCAGGAAACCCTGGCCCGCCTGGAACGCGCTGCCGGGTGAAAGCCCGCATATTTGAGCGCGGGTTGTAGAACCAGGTAAGGTAACAGAACGCGGGCACGCGCATCTTTTGCGGCGTCTTGCCCCGGCATGCTGTTTTGTTGATTATGCCCCTGAAGTGTTTCTCCAAAGGAGAAGGCTTCAGGGGCATTTTTGTGTATAAAGGCGCGCCAACGGCTATGGAGGAGGGGAGAACGGCGGTTAGCGCGTGGGGCAGGCCATCCAGCCCATATCCTCACACAGCGCTTTGGACTGGGCGACCCCGGCGGCGTGCGACTCTGTCAGACTCCAGCTTTCGGGGATGATGACGGCCTTGTTCGCCGCGCGCTGTGAAAGAAAACCACCCCAGAAACTCAGGGAGGAGTTTGAAAGAATAAAGTGCCCGCACTGTGTCATAAGAAAAAGATCAAACTGAACATGATCGCTGTCGTTCCCTTCCACAAACACAAATTTATGGGGAAACTTTGCAAAAAGCTTTCTCGTCCATTCCATTCCATTGGAAAAAACAAAGAATGTGGGTTCGTGGGGCGACAGTTTGGCTGTGATGCTATCAATGGCGTGGGTAAAATATGCTTCTGTACACACATCAAAGTTTGTTCCCACATAATCACCACGGCGAACGTGAATTGCGACCGAAAATTCCGTTGCCCTGATTTGGCGCAGCATTTCTTCGTTCCGGGCATCAAGCTTGGGGGTAAAGGCAAAAACACGGCGGGCTTCTTCGAGAGCATCAAAAGTATAGCGGGGGTGACAGTAATAGCCCCCAAGGTAACAAGGCGTGGCGGGAGAAAGAATCTCGGGCTCAAACTCCAGGTGTATGCCCGGATAGGCGTTAAGATACCTTGCAAAGAAAAGCCGAAGTTTCTCGGGCGGCAGGCTTATTTTAACATTCGGAAAAATTTTCGTCAGGGCAAAAAACCTGTTCTCAATGCCCTGGCAATCCTTTGCGCACGTGCGGTACCAAGACAAATCGTGCTTGACGGTCATGGTGGAATTGCGGGCAACGGAAAGCCCCAGCGTATATTGGCCCATCTGGCTGCCCAGCCCACCGTCGATCATCACGATGACCCATGGGGGGCATTTGATGCCTATGGTTTCTTCCATTTCAAGCCTCTCTGCCGTTGCAACGGTTGCAGCCTCAGCGTTTCGGGGGCGACAGGGGCGGGAAACGCCCTTGGGAATGGCGCGGCCCGCGTTGTTTAAGCCTGTCGTGTCGATGGCACGCCGCGCAAATTTGTTTTCATCTCCCCGTGCCTTGGTCCTGGCCTGCGCGGGGCACCCCGTGTAGCGGAAAATCAAAGGCAGGCTTTTCAGGCGGACGGGGCGCAGCTTCCGCGGAACTTCCAGCTGCGTTGGTGCGCGGTTTTACGGCGACGTCCGTTCCCCAAAAGGCCTGCTGGCGCTCTTTTATACCGGCTCCGCGATAAATTTTTTCCCTGGCCGGGGAACAAAATATTTATCGTACAGAAAGTTTTCAACGCTCAGATAGCTTTTTACCAGGCGACGGTAATTGTCCCTGACAGCATCCAGGCGTTGTTCATAATCTTTTTCGGAGCACTGCGCCAATACCTTGTCCATATGCCCCAGGTCGTCCGGCTTCAGGCAAATGATTCCATCCGGGTTGAAAAATCTGCCGATTTCCGTGGCCCCCAGGTAGATGGGCACGGTCATGGACGCGAAGCAGTCCAGCACTTTTTCCGTAAAATAGTAAGGCTCCACGCTGTTTTCAACCGCCACGGCATATCGGTAGGCCGTGAGCGAAACCTCCTTGTTCGGGATGCGTTCTCCTCCGTCAAAGGTGCCGAACGTGTCGGCCAGGCCGCGAAGCTTGAGTTCCTTTGCCAGCGCGACGCGCCATAATTGCAGTGGGGTGCTGGCCTTTGCCGTGGACACCATGGAGATGTTCTTTGTTTTGCGCAGATATGCATCATCTTGCAGGGATTGGTACCAGGTGGACCCGCCGGGGGCGAAGAGCGCGTTGGGCAGCCTGTCCAGCAGCGCGTCATTGAAGGTGAAGACGGCGTCGAATTCCTGCAGGCGAGACCGGTGCTGCAAGGCCCAGGCGTAATCTTCCGGCACAATCGTTTGGGATTCTATGAGCCAACCGAAGATGTTGTCAGGCTTTCCACAGGTTTCCCGCATATGCATGTGTGAATAGAAATGCGTTTTGAGATTGCAGTCAAACCGGTCGAAAAGCAGTCTTGGCGAGCCGCCGCCATGGGGGCAATGCTGCCCGTGTACGTCTCGCAAAAAGAACATTCTGACCCTGAAACCGTCTTTATTGTACAGCTCCGGCTCGTTGGCATCGAAACATTCGAATCGGTTTGAGTATGTCCGCACGGTATAGTCCAAGTGTTTGTTAGGTCGGCTCTGGCATGGCAGCTTCACGTTGCGGATGCCTGCCCGCTCAGTTGCAAGGCATGAGCAGCCCCAGGCTGGCATCCGGCAGGCCAAAGTCCAGCCGTGTAAGATTTCGCCCCAGCGCCTCCGCAGCCGCGAGGGCTTTTTCAGAGGTGGCGGCATGGGCCGGGCAGCACTTGTCTATAATGATGATCGTGCGCGGCCCGATAGATGTTTTCAGATTTTCCAGATCCCCGGTGATGTCGCCGGAATTGTTGATATAAATGAGATCAAGCTTTCGGTTGGCCAGTGGGGCGAAACAGCCCGGCTTTCTGTGAATGAAGCGAATGTCCCTGGCCGCTGGAATGCCGGCCCACAGCAGGTCGCGGGTCAGCGGCGTGTCCATGGCTTCGGCGCTCATGATTGTGATGAGCTGGCCGCCGGCGATGGGATCCTCGGCAAAAACAACGCCGCGTTTCCCGTTGCGGTGAAGGTAGTCCGCCCACAGAACGCTGTGATAACCCGACCCCGTGCCTATTTCCAGGAAAGAGTGTAGATCCTTGGCCGCTATGAGGTCCAGTATCCATTGCGCTCGGAAAACCTCGCAGTGCCCCATGGCTGCCATCCGCAGGGGAGCTAACGGGGGGAGCCGCACTTCCTGGAGCGTCCTTTCGTCCGGCTGCGGCAAGGGGCAGAGCCAACGCCAGTAGTGCCAGGTTTCGCGCTGTACAGAAACAGGGTTATCCCAGTAATCCTGGATGGTTATCGTTGGCTTTCGCGCTGAAGGCGCAAGCGTCCGGCTGCGCGCAAGCCCGCGCACCAGCCGGTAGTTGGGGCTCGCGGCAAGCCAGCCCTCCGCCCGTTTCCCGTTCAGGGCCGCCGGAATTCCTTCCGCCAGTTCCTTCAGGCGAATTTCCAGCGTATGGCGCGAACGGAAGAGCTTGTATGCCGCATCCGTCATTTCCCTGCACATATCTTCGTCGGCAAGCCAGCGGCGCGCCTTTTCCAGGCAGTTCGCGCCGTCGGCCAAAATAAAGTGTTTGTCCGGCTCCATGCCGTAGAGATCCATGCCGCAGAAAGTGTCGCACATGGCGATGGCGCGGCTAGCCATGGCTTCCATGAGCTTTAGCGGCACGAAGTGGTATTTTGAGGTGCAAAAGGCGGATATGCGGCTTGCGTTCAAATCCTCCCGGTAGGAGCTGGGGGGCGAGACCGACTCCAGCTGACTGTAGCCGGGGTGGCGCGGGCAGCACAGCTTGAGGTTGGAGGCGCTGAAGGACCGGAGCATTTCGTTGCGCACGGGATAAAACTCGGGAACCTGGGCGCCGGACAGCAGCACGTCATGGAGCTTGGGAACGCCGGGGTTGTGGAATACATGGTGCGAGGTGAACGCGGGCGTGGGCATAAAAATGACTTTTTCCTGAACCGGAGCCGGGAAGAAAAAGGAAAATGGCCGCATTGAAACCAGGGGCGGGACCATGGCGCCGCAGACAAGATCAACGCTGTTGCCGAGGAGAACCTCGCTCCATTCCGTGGGGGTCAGATGCCAAAAGTCGCCGATGAGCAGTATTTTGGGCAGATTGACCTTGCCCAAATTGATGGGGAACCGCCAAAGGTTGGAGGGCAGGTTGTACTTGAGCGGCAGGTGAAAGCCCAGAACGTCTCCCGCCAGTTCGCGTTCCGGTATCGAGGTGCAAAAAATCGCGTCAAAGTTGTTTTCTCCGCCCAATTCCTCAAGAATTTCCCTTACATCGTTGGTGGCGTAACCGGGGAATCCTGGGCCGTAGATTTTGCTGCCCGGAAAAAATTTGGGCAGCAGGGCGTGCATCTCCTCAAGCATCAGCCCTTGAGCCAACGCGGTGCTTTGCCTGATGGAAAGAATCAGCAGTTTCATGCAGACCTCTTGAGGTTTTGCTCACGGGCAATGGGCGCTGTTCCGCCTGGTTTCAGGCCGGGTTTGCCGGTTGCCGTTGCCGAAATCGGGCCTACTGATACTTTGCGCTCATGGCGCGCAGCAGGTTGGCGAACAGGCCGTCCATCCCCTGAACAAAGGAGGAGATATGGTCGGACATGATGACCATCAACAGCCCCAGAAAGAAAAAACCCACAACAATTTTAATGGGAAAGCCGAATTCCATGATGGGGATCTGCGGCGAGGTGCGGGCCATAATCCCCAGTGAAACCTCAACCAAAAAAAGAGCCACCATAACCGGAGCTGCGATCTGCAACGCCAGCACAAACATTTGCCCCGCCAGATGCAACACCTGGCGCAACACTATGGGGCCAATGAACAGACCCCCCGGCGGTACCAGGTCAAACGATGCGGCAAACGCCTTTATCATATATAAGTGACCGTCAAGACTAAGAAAGACCAGCAAGGACACCATCCACAAAAAAAAGGCTGTCGCGCCTGTCTGGTTGCCGGTGAGGGGATCGGCGAAGTTGATCATGGTAAAGCCCATCTGAAAGCCCAGCAGTTCGCCGCCTGCCTGAATGCCCATAAACAGAAAATTGACGGCCATGCCCAGCACCAGGCCCAGCACCACTTCGCCCAGCAGCATAAGCGCCACGTCAAAGGGGTGCGCGGGCATGGCCGCGGCCTGCAACGTCAAATGCGGCCAAACACCAAGGCTGAACACAATCGTTATGGCCCCTTTGACCTGAGTGGGGATATTGTTGGTGGAGAACACGGGCAGCATAAACATGACGATGCTCACCCGCATGATGGTGAGCAACAGGCTGAGCACGCTGGCCGGGTCATAGTTGAAAGCGTTCATGCGCCTCAAAATGCAAAAATGCTGCCAAGTTCCGCGTCAGCGGGGTGACGCTTGGCGCATGAGGGAAGGGGAAAACGCAGGCGTGTGCGCGGGGCAACGCAAGGCGGCGCGTTGCCCGCCGGGCTTGAAAATCCGCCGTTTTTTTCGCGGCCGAACGCTCCGGCAATGGTGGGTGGCGGGGCAATGCCAAACTTGGGGTCACGCACCGCCAACGCAGGCTAAAAACGGGGCTATTTGTGCAGCTTCTCCGAGATAACTTCACGGATGATCTTGCTCAGGCCGGGCAGATCCGGTTTGGAAACCTGCCTGTCAGCCCCCACCTTAACGCCTTTTTCGTAGAGGGCGTCGGTGATGAGAGAGGAAAAAAGAATGACGGGCAGCGTGTTGAGGCCCGGCGTTTCACGAATTTTTGAGGTAAGCATGTGCCCATCCATTTCCGGCATTTCAATGTCGGAAATGATCAGATGCACCACGTCGGTGAGTTCCTTGCCCGCAGCCTGCGCTTCTTCACGGGTTTGTTGCAAAAATTCCCAGGCGGCGCGGCCGCTGCCCACGGCCGTGACCTGAAAACCGGATTTTTCGAGGGACGATTTCAGAATATGGCGCAACGAGCTTGAATCGTCGGCTATCAACAGGTGGAACTGCCCCGCGCCTTCCACGGGCGTGGTGTCCACCTGCACCTGCGACATGTCCAACGTGCTGTCGAGGCTGGCAAGAATTTTTTCCATATCAAGGATGAACAGCACTCTATCCTGAATGCGCAGCACGCCGGTGATGCTTTCGCGTGAATAGGCCTGCACATACTGGTTCGGCGGTTCGATGCGGTCCCAGGTGAGGCGGTGGATGCTGGTGACGGCCGAAACCATAAAGGCGGCCTGCACGCCGCTGAATTCGGTAACGATAACCTTGGTGTTCTCTTCCGTGCTCATCTCTTTGCCCAGCCATGCCGCCAGGTTCAGAATGGGCAGCACCTTGCCGCGCAGGTTGAAGGTGCCCAGCACGGAAGGATCGCATTTGCTGGGAACGCTGGTGATGTTGGGCAGACGGATGATTTCAAGCACCTTGGCCACATTGATGCCATAGTGCCCGCTGTAGACATTGCCGTCAGGCTGCTTCTCGTCTATGAGGAATTCAATGATTTCAAGCTCATTGTTGTTCACATTCAGCAAGCTGTTCTGCGACATGGCATTCCATCCTCTAGAGCATTTTCACGTTGCGTTGCTTGCTTGGCGACGAGGGGCGGCAATTTCACGTCCGCAACCGCTTTGCCGCAACCGGCCCGGCAGGCTCGTCCTGCAAACATTGCGCGGCGTGGATGCAGGCTGCATCCACGGGGAGCGGGCCCCCGTTCAAAGCCACTGGTTCCGCAACAGCCAAAAATTCTTGAGCTGTCATCGCCCGGCCCGTGCGGGAAACCGCTTGTGTGCTGTATCGGCCAGAGCGGGTTTTGCTTAAGGGCGCTCTCTGAAAGTCTATTTTTTTCGGTTCGCGGCTCGCGGCTGCTTGGGCGGCTCGCGCCGGGGGCAGAACCCGGCCATTTCGCATGCGTCGCACAGCGGCTTGCGGGCGTCGCACACCTCGCGTCCAAACCAGACCATGCGGTGGTTCACGTCGCCCCATTCCTGCTGTGGAAACAGCCGCATGAGGTCGCGTTCCACCGGCACGGGGTCGGTTTCGTCCGTGAGGCCCAGGCGGTAGGCAATGCGCTTCACATGCGTGTCAACCGCCAGCCCTTCATTGATGCCGTAAGCGCCGAACAACACCACGTTGGCCGTTTTGCGGGCCACGCCAGGAATGGTGACAAGTTCCTCAATGCTTTTGGGCACCTGGCCATTGAACACGTCGCAAACCCGGTGCGCCGCGCCCAGCAGGTTTTTGGCCTTGCTGTGGAAAAAACCGGTGGAGCGGATAACGCTTTCCAGTTCTTCGGGCTGCGCCTTCGCCAGGGCGGCGGGGTCGGGCCAGCGCCGGAAAAGTTCCGGGGTGACGGTGTTCACCCGTGCGTCCGTACACTGCGCCGCAAGCACCGTGGCCACCAGAAGTTCCCAGGCATTGCGGGCGTCAAGGTGCGTGTGCGGGTGCGGATAGCGCTTTTGCAGGGCGGCAAGAACCATTTTTGCCGTCGCCAGGGCTGGTGTTTTCACGCTCATGCTTTTTTATGCCACAGGGCGCGTGCCGCCGCAAGCAAGGGCCTGTGCCCGGCCATGGCTTCGGGCTTTGTTTTTTTGGCCGCAGCGTGTACCATAAAACAATGGAACCAACGGGAAACGAAAAGGCCTTTTTGGTCTATATGACCGCGCCCACGCTGGAAGAGGCGCGGATGCTGGCGCGTGAACTGGTGCGCCAGCGTCTGGCCGCTGGCGTCAACGTGCTGCCCGGCGCGGAATCCGTGTATCGCTGGCAGGGCGCGGTGCGCGAGGCGGGCGAATGCCTGCTGCTTGCACAGGTGAGCGGCGCGGCGCTGCCAGCGTTTATAGCCACGGCGCGCAGCCTGCACAGCTATGAGGTTCCCTGCATCGTCGCCATGCCCATGGCGGCGGGGCATCCGCCATTTTTGCGCTGGATCGCCGAAAACAGTTTGCCGCCCACGGCATGATCAACTCCATCCGCTACGTCACCGAGAGGAAAATATGTCCATCTATGTTTCAGGATCCTTGGCCTTTGACCGCATCATGACCTTTCCCGGCAGCTTTCAGGATCACATCCTGATGGACAAACTGCACATGATCAACGTGAGCTTCATGGTGGACGGCATGGACGAACGGCGCGGCGGTTGCGCGGGCAATATCGCCTATTCCCTCGCGCTGCTGGGCGAAAAACCCGTGATCATCTCCGCCGCCGGGCGCGACTTTGGCCCGTATGCGGCCGAGTTGCAGACCAAAGGGCTGCCGCTGGACGGCATTCGCCGGGTGGAAGATATCTTCACCGCGCTCTGCTACATCACCACTGACCTCAACAGCAACCAGATCACCGGTTTTTACCCCGGCGCCATGACCCTTGCCGCGGACTACGCCTTTCCCGCCATCAATGCGGAAAAAGACATGGCCATCATTTCCCCCGGCAATGTGGACGACATGCGCCGCCTGCCCGGTTTTTATCGTGAAAAGGGCGTGCCCTACATCTTCGACCCCGGCCAGCAGCTGCCCGTGCTGACCGGCAACGACCTGCTGGGGGCCATTGAAGGCTCGTTCGCCTGCATCACCAATGACTATGAACTGAACATGATCTGCAAGGCCACGGGCAAGAGCGAGGACGAGCTTGTGGGCCGCACCCTGTGGCTCGTCACCACGCTGGGCGCAGACGGCGCGCTTGTGCGCGGCGCCGATGGCACCGAGACGCGCATTCCCGCCGTGCCGCCGCTTCAGGTCATGGACCCCACCGGCGCGGGCGACGCGCACCGCGCGGGCCTGCTCAAGGGCCTGCTGCATGGGCTTTCCATGCCGGAAGCGGCCAAGCTTGGCTCGGTGAGCGCCAGCTTTTGCCTGGAAAAAATGGGCACGCAGGAACACGACTACACCCCCGAAGCGTTTCAGCAGCGCTATGAGGCCGCCTTTGGCCCGCTGCCCAAGGGCTTGTTGTAACAGCGGGCGTGCAGCGCCCGGCACAACCACCGTGGGAAAAATCGGTCATGCATGAGCTGCCGCAGGGCATAGAGGTGCTGTTTGTGGCCGGGTTCGGCCCGGTGACGACGGAGCAGGAGGCAAGCGCCAGACTATACAAGGACGTTTTGTCCCTGCCCTTGCGGCATGAGGACGGTTATGAAGGGTACTGGCATTCGCAAACCATGGAGGGCGTAAAACATTTCGCCCTCTGGCCGTTGGACAAGGCCGCGCTTTCCTGTTTCGGCGAGCCGCGCTGGCCGCGCCATCTGCCCGTGCCCCAGGCCTGGCTTGAATTTGACGTTGCCGACATCGCCACGGCAACGGATATTCTGGAGCAAAGCGGTTATGTTTTGTTGACGCGGCTAAGGGAGGAACCCTGGGGGCAAACCGTCACCCGGTTCCTGAGCCCCGAGGGCATTCTTATGGCCATTACGCACACGCCCTTTTTGCGCGGCCCCGCCTAGGGGCGGCCCGGGGCGAGAGCGGCGGAGGCGGCATGTACTACATTGCGCTGGTGTTTATTGCGGGCTGTGTGGTGGCCCTGCAACCGCCCGTCAATGCGGCGCTCAGCCGCACGGTGGGCGTGCTGGAAAGCGGGCTGGTGTCGTTTGTGGTTGGCGCAGGATTTCTGGCGCTTGCCGTGCTGTGCCTTGGCAAAGGAAATGTGGCCCGCGTGGCCGAGGCCCCGGCCTGGCAATGGTCTGGCGGCGTGCTCGGGGCGATCATGGTTGTCAGCGTTACGCTGGCCGTGCCGCGCATCGGCGTGCTGGCCACGTTGGTGGGCATGATTTTCGGCAATCTGGTTATGGCGGCGGTTATCGACCACTATGGCTGGTTCGGCCTGAGCGCCATTCCCTTTGGCTGGCGCAGGCTGTTGGGGCTGGCGCTTGTGCTGGCTGGCATGGTGCTCGCGTCGCGGCGTTGAGCGCGGAAACGCGCAAAAAGCGTCCAACGGGGGCGCAACTAACTGCGGAGAAGGAAAACATGCGGGTTGCTGCGGTGCGGGAATTTTTGTCCCGCCATGGTCTTGCTGAGGCGTATCGTGAATTTGAGGTTTCCAGCGCCACCGTTGAACTGGCCGCGCAGGCCATCGGCTGCGAACCGGGGCGCATTGCCAAAAGTCTTTCCGTCAGCGTGAACGACGCGCCCCTGGTGCTGGTGGTCATGGGCACGGCCCGGCTGGACAACCGCAAATTCAAGGACGTGTTCCACGCCAAGGCGCGCTTCATCAAGCCGGAAGACCTGGAAGCCCAGGTGGGGCACCCCATGGGCGGCGTTTGCCCCTTTGCCCTGCCCGAAGGCGTGCCCGTGTATCTGGATGAAAGCCTCCGGCAGTTCGACCCCGTGTATCCGGCGGCGGGCGCGCCCAACAACGCCGCCAAGCTCAGCCTTGCGGAGCTGGAGCGCGTCCCCAACGGCGTTTGGGTGGACGTGTGCAAAAGCGCTGAGGCCTGAAGCGCCAAATCGGGCCATGGCCAAAGCGTGCGCGCCGGGGCGAAAAGAGGGAGTTGCGGATCTGGCGGTTAAGGGGCTGCGCGCCCGGCGTGAGGCAACGGCAACGTCTGACGGGTCATGCGCCCTCGCGCCGACCAGGGCCGCCGCAACGCCGCCTGCGGCACGCGCCCATGCCGCAACGGGTTCCGTGCCCGTCGCACAATTCGTAATCGCCGCCCTCGATGTGCAGAATTTTCCCGTTCACAAGGGAATCGGCCAGTTTTTTGCGGGCTTCCGCATAAATGCTTTGCACTGTGGTGCGGGCAATGCGCATTTTTTCGGCGCAAGCTTCCTGATTCATGCCCTCAAGATCAATAAGGCGCACGGCCTCATATTCGTCCACAGTCATGACAACCGGCGGCAAAAACGGTTCTTCCGGCCGCGCGGGGTTGTTCAGCGGCCCGAAACTGGGGTTTTCGGGCAAACAACAGACTTTGCGCCATTTTTTTGGTCTTGGCATGCCATTCCTCGTTCTGGGCCGCCCGGCGTTCGGGCCTGCGCGGTTGCGCCGCCAGCGCGGCGGGCGGCCAATCAATCTTCGGCATACATATTAACGGTTATTGTCTTCCGCGTCACTGCCGGGCGTTGCCGGAAGCTCGGCGGGGCAGGCGCTGCGGGCGGGCGCGTTGCCGCCGGGTTGCGCCGCTCCCTGGCCATTACGGTTTCTGCCGTTGCGGCAGCAGCGGCCTTGCCCCATATTCTGGCCCCCGTTCTGGCCCATGCCCTGCCCCTGACCACGGCCCATGCCCATGCCGCGCCCCTGGCCACGGCCCATGCCGCATCCGTTGCCCATGCCGGTGTTGGCATCGTTTACCGCGCCGCCGCCCATGCCGTTTTCAGCCATGGCAACGCTGTTGCCGCCGCACATGCCCATGCCGCGCCCGGTGCGCGCGCCCTTGCCTTCCGGTCCTGTATGATCGAAACGAGGCATATGATCCTCCTGTCAGTTAAGTGTTATTGACATATGTCATAAACAGAACTATGGACTTTTCCGGCATATGTCAATAATTTATGCGGACGGAAGCAATTGAACCTGAAAAAAAATTTTCAGAGAATATGTAACTTACCTAAAGGAAAGCGGATTATGAGTGATTGCAGTCATCAATGCGGTTCCTGCGGCGAGCAGTGCGCCGACCGCAGCGAAGCGCAGGAAGAAGATTTTAGCGTCAAGCCGCACCCGCAAAGCCGCATTGGCAAGGTCATTGCCGTGGTCAGCGGCAAGGGCGGGGTGGGCAAATCGCTGGTCACTTCGTTGCTGGCGGTGACCATGACCAGAAAGGGCAGCCACTGCGCCATCCTCGACGCGGACATCACCGGCCCTTCCATTCCCCATATCTTTGGGCTGACGGGCAAGGCCCATGCCGACGAAACCGGCCTTGTGCCCGAACGCAGCAAGGGCGGCGTGGACATCATGTCCATGAACCTGCTGCTTCCCGGTGATTCCGACGCCGTCATCTGGCGCGGCCCCATCATCGGCGGGGTGGTCAAGCAGTTCTGGTCCGACGTGGTCTGGCGCGACGTGGATTACATGTTTGTTGATATGCCTCCCGGAACCGGCGACGTGCCGTTGACCGTTTTTCAGTCTTTGCCGGTGGACGGCATCATCATCGTGACCTCGCCCCAGGATCTGGTGAGCATGATCGTGCAGAAGGCCATAGACATGGCCCGGCAGATGGATATTCCCATTCTTGGGCTGGTGGAGAACCTTTCGTACTTCAAGTGCCCGGACAACAACAAAGAATACAAGATATTCGGCGAAAGCCACATCGACGCCGTGGCGCAGCGGCACGGCCTGAAGGTGCTGGCCCGTCTGCCCATTGATCCCACCCTGGCGCAGTCCTGTGACCAGGGCGTTATTGAGGACGTGCCCGAATCCTTCATGGAAGGCGCGGCCGCGGTCATCGGGCGGCTTTAGCCCAGGCGGGCGTGGCGGGGGTGGTCGGCGGCCCCCGCCAGCCCTTGCCCTGCGGCATTTTGCGGCTTGCCCTATGTGAAAAAAATGGCGTCTTTACCTTTGGCGCTGGATGTGTCTATGGTTGACCAAACCAAGGAGCATTCATGCGCACATATCAACAATTTATCAATGGCAAATTGGTTTCTCCTTCCGGTCACGCTATGATTGAGGTGGAAAACCCTTCCACCGGAAAAATAATGGCCCAAACGCCCAACGGCGGGCGGGAAGACGCGCTGGCGGCCCTGACGGCCGCGCACAAGGCCCAGGATGCCTGGGCGGCCCTTCCGGCGGTGGCGCGCGCCGGGTATCTTAAAAAAATGGCGGAACTCATCCGCAAGCACCGGCTTGAGCTGGGGCGCATTCTGGCTGAAGAACAGGCCAAAACACATCCGCTGGCACAGGTCGAAATTGACCTGACGGCGGATTATTTTGATTATTACGCCGGATGGGCGCGCATTTATGAGGGCGAGATCATCCAGAGCGACCGCCCGCGCGAGAATATTCTGCTGTATCGCAAGCCCATGGGCGTGGTGGTGGGCATCTGCCCCTGGAACTTCCCCTTCTTCGTCATGGCCCGCAAAGTGGCCCCTTCGCTGCTGGTGGGTTGCACCACGGTTATCAAGCCCAGCAGCATTGCTCCGGCCACGGTCATGCATTTTGCCAACCTGCTGACGGAGCTTGACCTGCCCGCAGGCGTGCTGAACTTCGTCACCGGCGGCGGCAGCACCCTGGGCGAGGCCCTTTCCTCCAGCGTCATGACCGACATGGTCAGCCTGACCGGCAGTGTGGAAGCCGGGCAGCGCATCATTGCCGCTGGCGCGCAGAACATCACCAAGGTTTCGTTGGAACTGGGCGGCAAGGCCCCGGCCATCGTTTGCGCCGATGCGGATATGGACATGGCCGTCAAGGCCGTTACCGCTTCGCGCACGGTGTTCAGCGGTCAGGTGTGCAACTGCGCGGAGCGCCTCTATGTGCATGAAAGCGTGGCCGACAAGTTTGCCGACAAGCTGGCGGCCGCCTTTGCCGCCGTGCGGCTTGGTGATCCTTTTGACGATCCGGCCCCGGACATGTGCAGCCAGATCAGCGCCGAGCATCTGGAAAAAATCGACGGCATGGTCAAGCGGGCCAAGGCGGACGGCGCGGAGGCAGTCACCGGCGGCGCGCCCGCCGAGCGCGGTTCCGGCTATTTCTACGCGCCCACCCTGCTGCGCAACTGCCGCCAGGATATGGAAATCGTGCGCAATGAAGTGTTTGGCCCGGTGCTGCCCATGCAGACGTTCCATGATCTGGATGAAGCTCTGGCCCTGGCCAATGATTGCGAATACGGGCTTACCTCGTCCATCTACACCAGCAACGTGTCCACGGCCATGGAGGCCGTGAACCGGCTGAAGTTCGGCGAAACCTATGTGAACAGAGAGAACTTTGAGGCTATGCAGGGCTTCCACGCCGGGTGGCGCAAGTCCGGCATCGGCGGTGCCGACGGCAAGCACGGCCTCATGGAATACTTGCAGACGCACGTGGCCTATATTCAGTATTAGCCCTGTGTGATCAGCTTGTTGTAATGACGCGGCCCCGGTTCGGAAGAAACGGGGCCGCTTGCATGGATGTTGCCGCCGGGGCTTTCCACCGCCCGCCCGGTGCGGATGCAACGCTTGCCGTGCCGCGCACGATGTGAATAATCCCAAACGCCAGCCCCCGGTAGCACGGCTCAGCAGCCCCAACAGCTAACGTGGTCTGGACACGATGCGCCAGCAGAAAATAGTTGTCTGAAATTTATGGCTGCAGCGGTCTTGCAGCCAGCGCGGAAGCAGGGGATGGCGTTAACGCGGCGCGGAGGGAGATCGCCTGAGCGAGCGGAGCGAGGGAAGGAAGCTCCCGCAGCACAAGCCGCGGCGCCCCCCGCCGCGGGCGGGGGGGGGGGAGGGCCGCGG
>Ga0183101_1000129_pt8 | contig 14479 bp, 17 predicted proteins | sample Biomet3_FD_127790 | JGI IMG/M metagenome (GOLD analysis project Ga0183101, IMG submission 127790) | Microbial communities from bioreactor (seeded with sewage sludge) at LBNL, California, USA - Biofuel metagenome 3 | ecosystem: Engineered > Bioreactor > Anaerobic > Unclassified ... | reverse complement strand
TGCTCAAAAAAAGGTGAGGGGGGGGGGGGGCACCCCCCCACCCATGTGTCGGGCCGCCAGGGGGTACCCCCTCCCCCCACGGGCCCGGACCGGCTTTTGTTTTCTTTGTCCAAAAAAACAGCACAACCGAATCTTCTCGCCGGAAGTTCCACGCGAACAGACTCCCGGTTCCCGTGCAACAACAGCACGCATCCCGTTTGTGGTGGTGGGGGGGTGGGGATCACCCCCCTTCCCCACTTTCCTTTCAAAGGGGGCCACCCCCCCACCCGTGTGTCCGGGCAGGTGGGGGATACCCCCTTCAGGATCGCAGAGGGGGAAAAAGAGGGCATTCCCTGTATCCAATAACCGGAGATCCTGCCGGTCGCAGGGAAATTCACCATATGATTTATAATTGATAAAATTCAGCACTTTTAATTACCTTTTTCCCGAATAGTAAACAATGTCAGTTCACCAGCCGTATACCCGGTTTCCAAAACCCGGCCGCCTCCTGATCCTCCTTTCTCTCTGTGTCCTCTTCCTTGTCGCATCAGCATCGGCAGCAGAGATTGTCCTTGACTCAAGTACCATCGGACAGTATGCAGGCGGAATCAGCTACAAAAGTACCGAACCGCTCACGGTCATCATCGGAGACGATGTCGCGATCGCAAGCACAGAATACGCAGGTATCGAATCCGTTGCCCCGGTCACGATCCGATCCCCGGCGGGAAAGACCCTTTCTATTTCGGTGAATAACGATTCGATACTCCTGTACGGTATCACTGCGCCCTCGGTAACGGTCGAGAGCGGCAGCCTCAATGTTACCGTGAGGGGTAATAACGACGGCGAGAGAGGCAACGCCTTTGGCATCGCTGCAATCGTCAGCAATGTTACCATCACCGGGGGATCGGTCCGGGCTGATATTGAAACATCCGGCCACAAGAACAAAGGGATCTACGCCTCGCACTACATCATTGTCTCGGGCGGCACAATCGCAACGGACGAACGCGGAGGTTCCAACACGTTCGGCCTCGATGGCGGCGATGTAGAGAAGGGAGACACCAACGGAGGAATCCTGATCTCGGGCGGACAGGTTTTCACCAATTCAAGCGGTGGGAAGAACCGGAACGTCGGGATCGATTCAAAGTTCGGAACCGTCAGCATAACCGGTAACCCCGTGGTCTTTGTCGCTGAGGACGGGAGCGGAAAAGCACAAAACTACGCCTGCAACACCAACATCACCACGATTTCCGGGGGAGATGCGGTTGTCTTTACCGCGGATGGCGGGAATTATACGCTCCGGAACAACGCAGTCCTTTCACAGAACGCCACGCTTCTTTCGGGAAAAACCTTCGAAATCCCGGCGGGCATGACGCTGGGCATTGCGAGCGGAACGAGCCTCGTAAAACCAGGCACAACAACGCTTCTTTCCGGAGGGAATCTCGGGACGTTTACCTATACCCGGTCTTTTGCAGGTGCAGACAGGGCTGAAATCTATGAAGGCAGCGAACCGACACCACAGGCCGCAATGCCGGTGGCACTCCTGATAATCGGGCTTATCGGTGCGATTGTGCTGATGAGATCCCGGGACTAACACTTTTTTACCGGTAAATCAGTTACGAAAAAAAGAGACGGGATCGTGCGGCAGGTCCGGCCTTACACGTTCCCAATATGGGTAAGGAGACCGCCGACCCGGGCGCGGAGCTCCTCGTCCTCAGCGGGATCTGCAGAAAATTCCCGAAGCCCCCGGACTGCGCCGGTGCTCCGGATCGCGGCAAGCGTTTCCGCCGCAAGGTGCCGGATCTCCGCCTCTTCTTTCCGGTCCCGCAGGCGCTCGAGCAGTACTTCCACCGGCCTGCCGCTCTTGAGCTCGGCAAGTGCCGCGATCGCCCCGCGCCGGATTGCCGGGTCGCTGTCGGACACAAGGTCCATGAGCGGGCGGACTGCACGAGGATCCCCGGTTTTCCCAAGCCCCGCCACTGCCCGGAGCCGGCCAACGGTATCCGGGGCGGAGAGAGCCGCCGAGCTCAGGTCGTACACGATGCCTTTCCCGGGGGCAGCCTCGTACCAGGCCCCCGGCATTTTTGCCGCACTGGAATTCATCCCAATCATCTCACGTATTATATTCAAACACCGGTTCCTACCCTGCCAGCAACAAGAATTACGATTCCTGTCCTAACAGACAAAGAAAAGCATCCGCTTAGTTATATGAGCGGACCGTACCCGCTTGGCCTTTGCGTCAGACGAACAGACTGCGAGGTACATTGGTCTAGTATACTGCCGCCAAAATATAAATATTTATTTGGCAATCCCGTAAAACAGGGCGCTTCCCTGCCCGCAACAGGGATTTTTCCTGCAAAAATCCGTTTATTTGTGGTACGGTTCGCCGCTGTTGATCCGGCAGGCCCGGTAGATCTGTTCGAGGATGATCATCCGCACCATCTGGTGGGTAAACGTCATGGGCGAGAGCGAGAGCCGGAGATCAGCCCTCGCAAGCACCGCCCGGGAGATCCCGAGATCGCCGCCGATCACAAAAACGACCGGGGAAACGCCTGCCATCTGCCACTCGTGCAGCCGGGCGGCGAGCTGCTCGCTCGATAACTCGTTACCCCGCACATCGAGCGCCACGACAACTGCCTCGTCCGGGATCGCGGCAAGAATCCGCTCACCTTCGCGGTCGATAGCCTGCGCTTCTGCGCCGGCGTTTGCATGCACCCCCCGCCGCTCTTCCGCGATCTCGGCAATCGAGAGCTTCAGGTAGGGCAAAAGACGCTTTTCGTACTCTGCGATGCCCTCGGAAAGGAACCGTTCCTTGATCTTTCCCACCGCGACGATGTGCAGATGCATGGTATCAGGGACTCTGGTAAAAAAACGCCGGCCGGACGCCCGGCTCCTGCCAGGCATCGGGGGATACGGCTCAAGTAATCTTTATGGATTATCTTTGTGTTCTTTTGGATCGATCTTCTGGCTCGAGAGCAGGTCCACAAGCACTTCTTTCATCATATTTTTCATCATTTCCCGGCCTTCATCTGATGACATGTATTCCTTAAGGAGCTCTTTGAACTGCCCCATATCGTGGTGATTATCGACAAAGGCTAATAAAGCTTGCGTGATACAGTCAGAGACCGTTGAGAACTTCTTTTCCTCATAAACGAGTTTATTGACCTTTTCATAGATATTGGGCGGCATTTTGTAGGAGATTGCCACCCGTTCGCCCCGGCTTGCCGGTACTTTCTCCACCATCTTCTTTAAAATGGGACAGAATAGTATAAATAGCCTGTTAATATTCTTTTGGTGGTACTATATTTCCAACTTATTCTTTATGTAATACTTATAGAATACTTTTTATATCCCGGCCAATAATAGGGAACTGTGGCGAGGTGCCCCATGAACGAGCTTTTCGTGTTCCTGCTCGGGTTTGCCGGGGTGTGCTCCCTTCCGTGCAGCGGAGCGCTCCTGGTGCTCGGGAACCTGATCGACCGGTTCCCGACAGCGTACGAAGACCGTCGCGTCCGGAGCCTTTCAAGTCCCGTTGCCTCCACGCGGCTGGCCGTGATCGTTTTCTGGACGCTCTTTGTATCCGGCAGCTGGGCCGCCATGCAGGAAAGCAGGCTCGTGATGATCGCCGGGATAACAACAGTGGTTGCGACCTTTTTGTTCCTGCTGACAGCGATCGTCTTTTCCGTTGCCGTGCTCGCGGTGCTCCGGCGGCAGCGTGCAGAGATTGTCCGGGCCGAACACGAGGCTGCCATCGAGACGGCCCGCATCAGCCTTGAAAAGACCGCAGGAGTAACGATCGTACTGCCCGTCCCGCAGAAGACAAAACCGGCCCGGCGCCTCCCATCCTCCATGATCGAACACCTGCTCCGGCAGTAGGATTACTCTTCCGGGAAAATTATCCTGCTTTTTGTAACGTTTTACAAAGACGGTAAAAAAGACGCGGAAGACTGCCCTGCTTACCCGAAGAGCCGGTACGACTCTTCGAGCGCCTCGACGGCAGGGAGTTTCTTTCCGGTTAAAAATTCAATGCACGCACCGCCACCCGTGGAGATGTGGGTGAACTCTTTTTCAATGCCGAGTTTCTCGATGACAGCAGCGGTATGCCCGCCACCCACGACTGAGAACTCGACCTTTGATGCTGCACGGAGCATCTCGAAGGTGCCGGTTGCAAAGTCCGGGTCCTCGAAGACGCCGGCGGGGCCGTTGAAGACCACGGTCCCGGACTTCTTTAAGGTCGACACCAGTGAGGCGAGGGCGTCCATGCCCATATCCATTACCGGCGCATCCTGCGGGATCTTTTCGACCGGGTATTCCACCCGTTTCCCGTTCTGCCGGACGGCAACGGTGGATGGCATGATCACCCGGTCGCCGAATTTTTTGAGGATCTCCTTTGCCTTTGCTATCTCGCCCTGGTACTTCAGCTGCTCGATAAGCTGCGTGGAGGGTTTGCCGATATCGTACCCTTTGGCGAGATAGAAAACGTTTGCCACGACACCGATCACGATCACGGAGTCGGCGATTCCGTTCTCGAGCACGTGGGCCGCGACCTCGATAGAGTCGTCTACCTTCGTGCCGCCGAGCACCATGCAGACCGGGCGGGGAGCCCCCGAGAAGACTTTCGAGAGCGTAGAGACTTCTTTTTCCATCAAGAGGCCGGCAGCCGACCGCATCGCGAGCGGCAGGCCAACAACCGTCGGCTGGGAGCGGTGGGCGGTCCCGAATGCATCGTTCACGAAGAAGTCCGCCATGCCCGAGAGCCTTCTCACGAGGTGGGTCTTTTTCGCCTCGTCGGGTTTCATGGTCAGGTTCTCTTCGGCAGCGAACCTGACGTTTTCGAGCATGACGATATCGCCGGGCTTCATGCCGTGCACGGCATCCTTTGCATGACGGCCGAAGATACTGTCGATGTATGTGACCGGTGTGCCAAGGAGCTCTTCGAGCTTTTCGGCATGGGCCTCAAGCGTGGTAAAATCCTTTTTCCCGGGCCGGCTCTGGTGGGTGACGATGACCACTTTTGCATCGGAGAGCGCCCGGATCGTGGGCAGGTGCTCGCGGAACCTCTTGTCGTCTAAAATAAGGTGGGAGGTGGGGTCGATGGGGGAGTTGAGGTCAAGACGGAGAAGCACCGTCTTTTTACTGCACCCCAGACCCGAAAGGGTACCGATTGGCATCCGCACCATCCTGAAGTTACGCCGTGCTCCTGGCCTTGATCTTCTTCATCCGGAAGAGTTCCTCGCGTTCCATTTCGTCAAGACGCATCTTGATGAAATCCCGGGCTGCGGTGAGTTCGGGGATGACCTTGAACTCGAGCGCGTTTACCCGGCGCTTGGTCTTCTCGATCTCGTCGAGCAGGCGTTTCATCGTGGTCTCGATCTCGGCGCTCTCGATGATCGCCTCAACGAGATCCTCGAATGCCGACGCCGTTTCGTCGATGACCGGGGACGAGCCAAGAACGCCGTAGCCCCGGTCCGCGAGGCTCTTTTTCACTTTCGATGCTTCGATATCCGGAACAACCACGCCCATGATGTTCTTGCTCTTGAGCGTGATCTCCGGGGTCTCCTTTACGGAGAAGGCGGCGGCTTTTACGCCGATTGCGCCTTCCACCGTGTTTGCAACCGCCATCATCTCGACGGCGTGCTCGTACCTCTTTAAGAGTTCCCCGCGGCTGTCCTTTGCCTCGGAGAGGATCTTAAAGAATTCCATGATGAGCCCGTCGCGCTTCATCTTGAGGATCTTGTAGCCGCGCTGGGAGAGCTGGATCTTCTTTTTTAAGTTGATCAGCTCCGACCTTGTCGGCTTGATATCGCGCAGCGCCATACAGACTCACTTACTCCTTCTTTGCACCGGCCTTGAACTTCGGGTGGTACCTGTTGATCAGGTCGCGGTCGATACGGGTGAGCTGCTCCACCGGCAGCGTCGAGAGAAGGTCCCAGCCGAGGTCAAGCGTGTCCTCGATGGTGCGGTCCTCGTCATAGCCCTGCCGGACAAAGCGGTTCTCGAAGTGATCGGCGAACTCTAACAGGCCGCGGTCACGTTCGGAGAGCGCATCCTTACCGACGATGGCGACAAGGCCGCGGAGGTCGTTGCCTTCCGCATACCCGGCGTACATCTGGTCGGAGACCTTCTTGTGGTCTTCACGGGTGTGGCCCTTGCCGATACCGAGGTTCATTAACCGGGACAGCGAGGGGAGCACGTTGATGGGCGGGTAGATGCCCTTACGGTGCAGTTCACGGCTGACCACGATCTGGCCTTCGGTGATGTACCCGGTAAGGTCGGGGATCGGGTGGGTGATATCGTCGCCGGGCATCGTTAAGATCGGGATCTGCGTGACCGAGCCCTTCTGGCCCTTGATCATGCCGGCCCTCTCGTAGATGCAGGCGAGATCCGTGTACATGTACCCGGGGTAACCACGGCGGCCCGGCACTTCTTCACGGGCGGCACCGATCTGACGGAGCGCTTCGCAGTAGTTGGTCATATCGGTTAAGATGACCAGCACGTGCATACCCAGTTCGAAGGCAAGGTACTCAGCAGTGGTGAGCGCGAGACGCGGGGTGATGATACGCTCGACGGCCGGGTCGTCTGCAAGGTTTAAGAAGACCACAGCACGTTCGAGAGCGCCCGTGCGCTCGAAGTCGGCCATGAAGTAGTTGGCTTCTTCTTTCGTGATACCCATTGCAGCAAAGACCACGGCGAAACTCTCGGTCGAGCCGGGCACCTTTGCCTGACGGGCGATCTGCAGCGCAACGTTGTTGTGCGGGAGACCAGCACCTGAGAAGATCGGGAGCTTCTGGCCACGCACCAGCGTGTTCGTGCCGTCGATCGTGGAGATACCGGTCTGGATGAAATCCGCCGGCATGCCGCGGGCGTACGGGTTGATCGCAGCGCCGGTGATGTCGAGGCGTTTTTCCGGAACAATCTCCGGGCCGCCGTCGATCGGCTTGCCGCCGCCCGAGAGGATACGGCCGAGCATTTCCCTGCCGACCGGCATCTTGATGGTCTCGCCGGTGAACCGGACACCGCTGTCACGGCCGATACCGGTCGTGGTCTCGAAGATCTGGACAACGACGAGATCGTCGCTTGTGTCCAGCACCTGGCCACGCTTGATCGTGCCATCGGACAGGACCACGTTCACGAGTTCCTGGTACGCGATAGGTTCGGTCTTTTCTACAAAGACAAGCGGACCGGCAATTTTTGTGATCGTCCTGTATTCCTTCATGCTGCCGACCTCAGTGCGTTGAACTCAGCGTCCATACTTTTCTCGATCTTTTCCAGTTCCGGCTTGTAGTCCTTGGTGAATTTGATCTGGGGCAGCTCGTTCTTGGATTTCACGCCAAGGATCTGTGCCGGGCTGACACCGGCCTGCTGTGCCGCGTAGGCCAGGTCGGCGAAGAGCTTGATCGCCTTCATCATGTCGTACTGCTTCTTCATGTCGCAGAACGTGTCGACCGCGTCGTAGGCGTTCTGCTGGAGAAAGATCTCACGGATCATGCGGGCAACTTCGATCGTTACCTGCTCGGACTCGGGCAGCGCATCGGAACCGACGAGCTGCACGATTTCCTGGAGTTCTGCCTCTTTCTGGAGGACTTCCATAGCCCAGGACCGGGTCGTGTTCCAGTCGGGTGCTACCTCCTTGTCGTAGTAGTCGTGGAGGGCGTCTAAGTACAGCGAGTAGGAGTTCAGCCAGTTGATCGCCGGGAAATGCCGGCGCTGGGAGAGCTTTGCGTCAAGTGCCCAGAAGACTTTCACGATACGCAGCGTGTTCTGCGTGACCGGTTCGGAGAAGTCACCGCCCGGTGGCGAGACTGCGCCGATAACGGATACGGAACCGGAGTCGCCGTTCAAGGTCTCGACAAGCCCTGCACGCTCGTAGAACTCGGAGAGCCTGGCTGCGAGGTATGCCGGGTAACCTTCTTCACCGGGCATCTCTTCGAGACGGGACGAGATTTCTCTCATTGCTTCTGCCCACCGCGAGGTGGAGTCGGCCATGAGCGAGACATCGTAGCCCATGTCACGGAAGTACTCGGCGATCGTGATACCGGTGTACACCGATGCTTCACGGGCCGCGACCGGCATGTTCGAGGTGTTTGCGATGAGCACCGTCCGCTCCATGAGAGGCTTGCCCGACTTCGGGTCTTCGAGGTGCGGGAACTCGGTCAGCACTTCGGTCATCTCGTTGCCGCGTTCGCCGCAGCCGATGTAGACCACGATCTCGGCATCGGACCACTTTGCCAGCTGCTGCTGGGTAACGGTCTTGCCGCTCCCGAACGGGCCGGGAATTGCGGCGGTGCCGCCCTTTGCAATCGGGAAGAGACCGTCGAGGATACGCTGCCCGGTAAGGAGCGGGATCGTCGGGTTCTTCTTCTCACGCACCGGGCGCGGGACACGGACCGGCCAGCGCTGGAGCATCGGGAACTCCCTGCCGTCTTCGAGAACATAGATGATCTCGTCGATGGTGAAGTCGCCGCTCTTGATCGTCTTTACCACGCCCGGCTTCTGGTTGGGCGGGAGCATGATCTTGTGGACGATGTTGGTTTCCTGGACTTCGCCGAGGATCTTGCCCGGCTCGGCCTTGTCGCCGGCTTTAACAAGCGGCTTGAACGTCCACTTCTTGTCGTGGGAGAGCCCCGGTGCCGAAACACCGCGCTCGATGAAGTTGCCCATCTTGTTGACGAGTACTTCGAGAGGACGCTGGATACCGTCGTAGATACTGGTCAGGAGACCCGGCCCGAGCTCGACTGCGAGCGAGAGGCCGGTGTTTGTGACCGGTTCGCCGGGCCTGATGCCCGAGGTATCTTCGTACACCTGAATGATGACGTTGTCACCCTGGATCTTGATGACTTCGCCCATCAGGGCTTCTTTACCGACCCTGACCACATCGTACATGTGGGCGTCAAGATTGACTGCCGTAACGACTGGCCCGGCGATCCTTTTCAGAACGCCTTTCTTTGCTTCTTTTGCGTTTTTTACTTCCACAGATCAACACCCACCGATCTCTTGATTCTCTCCCTCATGGACAGGCCCCCTTCTTCGCCGCCAAGGGCGATAACGGTGGGCTTGACTGAGTTTTCAAGCGTGGTACGGAGCCGGCGGGGAAGCCGCTCCATGTCGTGACTGTTTAGTACGAGAATACCCACCTGTCCGTCTGCAAGGACGCTGTTGACGCATTCCTGGAGTTTCTCGTCGTTTTCCGCTGCAAAGGTCTTTTTGATCCCCGCGAGGCGGAACCCGAGAATGAACTCGCTGTTACCGATAACTGCGATCTCCATCTTACATCACCAGGTACTTGCCGATAGTTTCCGACGGGAGCTTGGACTCCTTGCCCCGGGCAAGAGCCCGGAGGTTTGCGACCTCATACTTCTTCTTCTCGAGGTACACGAGGATCGGGTAGATGGAGAACGGGTTGCGCCGGGAGAGTTTCTCCATCTGTTCCATCTGCACCTTGACAAGGAGGGATGCAATCTCGTGCACCGGCCGCTCGGTCTCGATGCCCTTTAAGAGCTCGACCACCGGCTCGGTCCTGACCTTGCTCCTGATCATGTCGAGGAACTCGCGGTAGTCTTTGACCGTGTTTAAGAGGGCAAAGTCTGCCGCAGACATCGTGCCGCCGGGGATGTACATCTCCTTTGCATCTTCATCGAGGTTGTCGGCCCGCAGGCGGAAGAGCGTTAAGATGTTCTTCACATCGATATCGAGGCGGATGAATGCGAGAAACATTCTGCCGCCCGAGTCTCCTCCGCTCGCTTCGCCGATGATCTCCGCGTAGAACTGCTTGTAGAGCTCGTTTTCCATCTTCGCAAACGACCCCGACTCTTTTGCCGCCGGGTATTCCCGGGCGAGCACCGGGTAGAGCCGCTTGCCCTTGAGGGCATCGACCACCCGGTCGGGGCCGTCTTCAGCTAAAAGGCGGTCGAGCACGACCTTGTCGAGGCTTCCGGCGGGTACAAGGACTTCCTTGATCTTGCCGGTCTTTTCCCCGTGCAGCTTGCCGCGGAGGATCGTAAGCACGTTCTGGATATCCCAGTACCTGAGGTAGGCAAGGGTGAACTGCTTGAGCGTCCCGGGCGTGATGTCGAGGATCCGCTGGTATTCCTTTGCAAGGTTCCAGCTTAAGGCCACTTCCAGAAGGTCGATGCCCTTGAACGTGGTGCCAAGCTCGTCGATCTCCTGCTTATACGAGGTCTCTTCGATGATACGGGTAATCTCGGGAAGGCTCATGTTGAGCATCCGCTGGTACTCTTCGCGGGGGAGGAGTTTTGCCTTCCTCACCCTCATCCTGGTACAGACGTAGATAGTAGGCGCTGAAATTCCTTTCATCCCTGCCATACCTGTACCGTCCTATCCGAAGAGGATATCAGATGCATCCTTGAGCCCGGATTCCCACACTTTGTTCATGAACGTGCGGTAGCTGTAGTCGATCTGCAGTTCGTTGCCTTCGCCGTCGATTAAGATACCGCCGTCGATATCCACCGGTTCGCCAAGGGTAAACCCGGCAAACTCGGCCTCGGCAAGGACTGCTTTTGCTGCCGCAACATCACGTGCATTGCAGTGGATACTGCCCTTTTTTAACTCCTTTTTGGCTTCAAGAAGGAGCTTTTTGATCGCTTCACGGTGGAAGCTCTCAGGGAGTTTTGCAATCTCGGCCCGCGTGCTCTCGTACACTTCGTCGAGAAGCGCTTTCTGCGTATTCAAAAGCTCACGCTTGACCAGAAGGTTTGCCGCAGAGACGTCCTGGGCAACGATGCGGGCGGCCTGTTTTGCCGAGGCTTCCTCGGTTGCCGTCTTGATCTCACCGACCTTCCGGTTCGCTTCAGCAAGAATCCGGTCCGAATCGGCTTTTGACTCGGCACGGATCGCTTCCGCTTCCTTTCTGCCTTTTTCCCTGATCTCTTCCAGCACTGCTTCCAGTCCCATTGTCCGAGCCTCGCTTAGAACAGCAGGAGAAGCGCAATGACAAGACCGAAGATAACGATGGTTTCCGGAATGACCGTAAAGAGCAGACCAAGACCGAAGAAGTCCTTGTTCTCTGCGATTGCGCCGACGGCTGCGGCACCGATGCCCATCTCGGCGACCCCGGTACCTACACCGGTGAGACCGACGGCGAGCCCTGCGCCGATTGCCTTCATTCCGACCTGCGATGCCTGAATCATTTCAAGTGTCATAGTAGCGTCTGCCATAATCTAATCCTCCGTAAATTTCCTTTTCATTCCAAATGGACTGTATTTCCTGCCTCCACCTTTGTAGAACTTGGTGAAGAATTCAACGTAATGCAACCGGATTGAGTGAAGACCGCCGTCGAGCATGCCCAGGGCAAGGTTGAATACGTGCCCCACGAGGAATATCAATACGCCGACGATGATCATCACAATTCCGACAATCGAGAGATCTTTTAAACCGGGATTGATGAACATCCCGATAGACATATAGTTGATCACCATTGCGATGGCGACCGATGACAGCCCCACGGCCGTCAGACGGGTGTACGAGAGCACATGCGAGATGATTGTCGGGATCTCGATAACCTCGAGGACCGCGTCGCGTGCAATGAAGATAACGCCCAGCACGATACAAACGATCGCGAGCACAATCCCGACCGAGAGCCCTGCTGCCACGATGGGCATTGCGGTCATATCCGGCATGAGCGGGATGGGAAACATCGACCAGATGCCAAAGAGAATACCCCACATCACCATGATCCAGCCGAGGTTCGCGAGCACGGCCTTGACCCGGTGCTCGCCGTGGTCCTGGCGGGCGTGGTTGACCATGCCAAGAACCCTGCCGAGCGTTACGTACAGGATACCGACCCAGACAGAGACTATCAAAAGTTCGGCAATCGCTGCACCGTGGCCGCCTGCTTCCGTCACGCCGATGTTTAAGTGACGGCTGTAAATGATCGGGGCCCACGGGAGCTCGAATCCCAGGAATTCACTAAAGAGCACCCCGAAGATAATGGTCATGATGCTCGAGTTTCTTAAGACTTTTAAGAACTGGCGGGCTTCGTCGCCCTTCATGAACTTCCAGAGTCCTGCACACAGTGCGAGCATCAAAAGGCCGTACCCGACATCGCCGACAATGACCCCGAAGAAGATCGGGAACATAATCGCGAGGACGAGCGTCGGGTCCACTTCCGTATACGTCGGGCGGGAGTAGACATCCATAAGGAGCTGCGACGGTTTTGCAAAATCCGGGTTGTTGTACTCCACCGGCACGTTGTCGTGGGCGGTGTCGACCGGCTGTTCCGAGACAAAGACCTTACCACCGGTCACCTTGTCGAGTGCAGCGGAAAGTTCCGCGGTGCGGTCACCGGGTACCCATCCTTCTGCCACGAATACTTTTGCGGTCGTGGCAAATCTCAGCGGTGCCTCGGTCTGCTCGATCCGTGCACGGAATGCTTCCTCGCAGGCAACGAGGAGATCGGTGTGCGACTCCCGGATTGTTGCGAGTTTGGCGTTGATCTCCCCGATCTCTTTTTTGAGCGAGGCGATCTGTTCCGTGTAATACGCGGTGCGGACCGTTGCGGTGCCGTTCTCTTCGGGAACAGCGATCGACTGGAACTGCGCTTCCTGCAGCTCGCGTTCGGCCTGTGCCCGGTCTTTTGCGGCCACAACGACAAGGACAAACAGGCGGTCCTTGCCTTTTATGGTCTCAATTTCGTGCGGAACGGAAAGTGCCACCTCTTTGGGGACATAGCCGGCCAGCACGGAAAAATGCGCATATCCGCGTAAGAGCGCAAGATCCACCGGGACGTCCTTAAACGGGACGAGCTCGGCTATCTTCTGCTCGTACTCCTTTACTTTCGTGTCGAGTTTCGACCGGGCTCCTGCCAGGTCCTCGACCTCTTTTTCTATGCCCGGGAGATCGGATTCGATCTTTTTCTGGATCTCCGGTGCACTCAGTTTCTGTTTCGCGTCGATATCCTCGCCGCGGACAGAGAACACGTTCTCGATTGCCCTGACCTTGACAAGCTCCTGCGATGCTTCCGTTGCCCCGGTAAGCGGTGTCCCGATCTTGAAGCCCTCGTACCCTTCGCGGCCCTGATCCACATAGTCTTCGATATGGAACAGGTGCTCCCGGTAGAGTTCCCCGATGATTGGCTCCGCCTGGTCGCGGGATGCAACGATAAGCACCCGGCTCATCGGTTTAGGCGCCAACATGCAGCTGCTCCTTAAACCGCGATACCAGCAGCTGCACTGCCTTTGAGAGGTTCCTTTTGCCCTTCTCGCTCAATGCCGCTGAACGCTGATTGCCTTCTTTTATGATATCAGCGTGTTTTTGGGCTGCCTGGTGCCGTGCTTCTTCCAGTTTCAGCTTCTTGTACTGTTCAGCATTGTTCTGCGCCTTTACCATCAGGTTATCAGCTTCCAGTTCGGCCTGGGAACGTTTCTTCTTCTTCTCTTCCTGCGCCGCACTGATTAGTGACTGATACTCAGCTTCAGTTTTCTTGATGTCGTCTAAGACCTCAGTTTTCATCCAACCCTCCACTCACGGCACTAAATAGTTGGTAAAAATCACAATATAACGGTTGTTATTTACGATTTCAAAGGAGATCAAAAAGAGCAGATCTCTAAAAATCCGGGCGTTTATTAAAAATCAAGAGTATTTATCGGGTTTTATCTGTGCGTACTGGACCATTCCCGGGTTTTGCCGGGATCCAACCATAAGGGCCGGTACTTTTTAAAAAAATCCGGGCCGGTGTCGGGCCTTATTTGGCGCTGGTTCCAGCGAGAGGCGGTTTGTATTATTACAGACCGTCTGTAACTTTACCGCCGGGCTGTAAGGTTAAGTACTCTGGACCGGGCGGGATTTTGGATTGTGTTTTGAGAAAAGCGTACGGGCCCTTCATCTCACTATTTAAGGGTAAACGCTGACTCCCCCATGACATCGTAGCGGGCCGGGATGACCCGGACACGGAATTTCGATTGGTAGAAGCCGGAGGTATTCACGGTAAATGCAAACGTATTGTTCCCCGAGGCGTTCAAGGGAATTTGTGAAGTGTTTGAAAAATATGCATCGTTACATATGGTATGCGGACCCCCACAACCCGGTGAAAAAACATAATTAAAAACTTCAATGGTCAGTTCATCATTTTGAGGTAAATTTGTCGATCCGGTAACATTGATGAGATCATTGGGGTAATGATCCGGGATTGGATCAACGGCGATCCAATACATACTATTCAAGGAGAGCGAGGGGGAGATGGTTGTGTCGGTTGGGGTGTGTGCCGGGGTCTGAGGAGTCAACGTAAGACAATAATATGAATTTGTGGGGAATACACTATATGAACGAGTAACCCCATTTTCAGGATTAAATACAGTAATATTATATTGCATCGAGCCATCCATCATAAATTCGGTCGTACCATTTTCATCGGTATATCCAAGGAATATGTCAGTTATATACGGATCTCTATAACTTATCGTGACATTGGGGATAGGGACATTCCTCTGATCGACTATTTGAAAAGTGACCGAGCGAGGCATATACGGTTTATACGTAGTATCCGTGC
>Ga0183101_1001497_pt1 | contig 14485 bp, 14 predicted proteins | sample Biomet3_FD_127790 | JGI IMG/M metagenome (GOLD analysis project Ga0183101, IMG submission 127790) | Microbial communities from bioreactor (seeded with sewage sludge) at LBNL, California, USA - Biofuel metagenome 3 | ecosystem: Engineered > Bioreactor > Anaerobic > Unclassified ... | reverse complement strand
AGATCTCTCAGATGCCGCTTTTCATAAAGAACGGGCGTTTAAAAAACGCTCGGGCGGTCTGGAAGACACTTCTTCCTTGCCTTCATTCGTCAAAGACCCTTTCCCGGGCATGATCGATGCCGGGGGCTATTACACGCACTTCACCGATTTGCTGGAGTGGATTTATCGTTCTTCTCATCCCGCGGCTCTCCAAAAGAAGTTGGAGCGGGTCTCCGAGAAAATCTTTAACCTCCTCGACGAAGGGATCGTCTCTTTGAAACCCGGTCAAGGGGATCACACGTTTATCTATACCCGGAAAAATCAAACTCCGCTTTGCTTGGGACTTGCCGAATTGGACGCCCTTCTCTCTGAGGGGACGAAAACCGGTTATGCTCTTTATGCTTCCGCCGTCTTATCTTTCTTTTTTGGCTGGACGATGCTCGTTGATGAGATCGAACGGAATTTCAACAAGAACCTGGTCGAGAATATCATCATCATGTTTAACGACAAACGACTCAATCCGAAAGGGGCAACCCTCGTCTTTTCCACTCATTATTCTGAAATCCTCGATCTTTTTGCTCGGAATGACAATATTGATGTCCTACACAAAGAGAACGATGTTATTACCCTCGCCAACGTGTCAGAAGATTATGAGCAGAGAGTCGAGCTATCGAAGAGCAAGGCTTTCAATAACAACACCTTCGATACCCTGCTGAATTATGACAAATTGATGGATTTAAAAACGGAGATATGGAGCGATTGATTTTGCTCTTAGGCGAGGGCCGATGCGAAACGATGCTCTTGGAACGCTGTCTTGATGAAGGCTTATTGGTTTTCACTCGAAAGGATCTTCTGGATCAGCGCCCCATTCACGCTCGACAAATCACGCCAGAGATCATCGTTTTGCTCAACACGCTAAAACGGGGTGAGCAGGTCGTAATTTACCGGGTTGGTGACACTCAAAAAGATGAACTCGATCTCAAAGCGGTGAGTGAAAGAGTCTTTTCGGTGCGAACTTTCTGCACCAAGCCAGAGATTGAGATTTTAATCATCATCAACGAAGGCCTATTGAAAGAGTACAGCAATCTTTCTGCCTCCCATCGTTTGATGCCCAAAGAATTCGTTCGTTCCAGGATTCGAGATTACGACTTTGAAACCGCACTGAACCGAGTCCAGGATATCGGCGGATTATTGAAAGAGTATCGCCGGGTTAAAAAACACCGAAGCAAGAAGGAAGAATATTTGGCTGATTTGTTGCGTTGAGTCCCATGAGAACGACAAGAGGGGTAGTTTTTTCGAAAGCCCTTAAAACGAGACGCAAGGAAGACTAGAATGAAAGCAGTATTTTTGAGGAGGGCGAAGGATGAAGTTCTTGCAACTCTGTGATCTTCATATTGGCAAACGCCTCAAAGAGTTTTCCCTCCTCGAGGATCAAGGCTTTGTTCTCGACCAAGCGTTGAATTTGGCCCAAGAAGAAAAAGTCGATGCCCTTTTCTTAGCGGGCGATATCTACGATTCGACTTTGCCCAGCAATGAAGCGACGGCCTTGCTCGATAAGTTCCTTGCCCGGGTTCATGCGATGCATTTGCCTTGCTTCATCATTTCGGGCAACCATGATTCGCCCGAGAAACTTCATTTTGGCAGCGCGATTTTTAAAGATGAAGGCATCCATGTCGCCACCCGGGTCGAAGAGGCGTTGACCCCAGTGGTGTTTAAAGGCATTAACATCTATCTTCTTCCATTTATTCGCCCGCTTGATGTCAATAGTGCGTTTGACACCGATTATCGGACTTATTCGGATGCGATCGCCGAAGTGATTCGCCGAATGGCGGTTGATCCGACGAAAACCAATCTTCTTTTGGCCCATCAAACGGTGTTGCCCCTCGATGGCAAATTGCCCTTAGGGGGCTCCGAAGATATTTTGAGCGAGGATGGGGTGGCGGTGGGTGATGTCTCCGCGATCAGCGCTTCGCTCTTTCATGATTTTGATTACGTGGCCTTAGGCCACATCCATAAGCCGCAAGCGGTCGCTCCTAATGCCCGCTATGGGGGTTCGATCCTCAAATATCACCGGGATGAAGCGAATTCCGAGAAGAGTTTTACCCTGATTGAAGTGGAGGGCAAAACCATAAAAATCTCTGCAAAACCCATTCGCTTTCTTCATGACGTGATTCATCTCACCGGGTCTTTGGACGAGATTTTAGCCGCGAAAGCCGACCACAATGCCTATCTCTTTGCCTCGTTGACGGATACCTCTTTACTGGAGGATCCGATGGCTAAACTCCGCAGCGTTTATCCCTATGCCGCTTGGGTTGATTATGTGACCCACGAAGTCCATGCCTCGAAGACGAAAACCATCGATATTGAACATGTCTCCAAGGAGCAGCTTTTCGCCGATTTCTTCGCCGAGCAAAATGGAGCGCCGATGAGCGAAGAGCAAGCCCAACTGGTTCATGATCTTCTGAGCGATAAGGGGGTTAACGAATGAAACCCTTAAGCTTGGAAATATCCGCTTTCGGACCCTATCGCGACGTGGTCAAGATTGATTTCACGCGTTTCGGGGATAACCTCTTTCTCATCAATGGCCCAACCGGGGCGGGCAAAACCACGATCTTCGATGCGATTTGCTACGCCTTATATGGTTCGCCCTCTGGGGATTTCCGGGAAAACGATACCCTCCGGAGCGACTTCGCCGCTATAGAGACCCCAACCTACGTGGATCTTTCTTTCGCCTACCAAGGGAAAACTTTTGAGGTCAAACGTTACCCCGCCCAAGATCGTCCGGCCAAAAAAGGCAAAGGCGGCGTGACCCACGATAATCCGAAGGTCGAATTGACCGGGCCGGATTTTTCCCCGATCAGCAACATCAAAACCGCCAACGCCAAACTCGAAGAGATTATCGGTTTAAGCCGCGACCAATTCGAGATGACGATGATGATCGCCCAAGGCGATTTCAATAAACTGATCAATGCTTCGACCGAGGACCGCTTACCGATCTTCCGGAAGATTCTCAAGACCTTTGATCTGCGCGCTTTTATCGATGCGCTCGAAAGCGAAGATAAAAAAGAGCAGCAATCCCTGCTGGAGCAAAGCCAATTAATCGTCGGGGAACTCAATGCCTTCCAAAGCGAGAATCCCGCTTTGGTTTCGCTGATACAAAATAAAGACGCCATCAATCACTTTGATGAAATCATCCTCTTGGCGGAGCAAGAGCAAAATACCTTAGCCAGCCAAGAAAAAGAAGCATCGAAGAAAGCGGCAGAAGATATGGGCAAAAAAGAAGCTTTGCTTTCGGCTCATCAAAAAATCCATAATGACAACCTTAACCGCTCGTCGTATTGGGAAAGTCTGGAACGGAAAAAAGTTTTGGATGCTTCCGCCTCAAGCCTGAACGAAAAAGCCAGCCGGCTCGAACAAGCGGAGAAAGCCGAGCTTGTTCTCGCCTTAAGCACGAAAAGCGCCACGCTTTTAACCCACAAAAAAGAACTGGAAGTCACCAAGGCCCGTCTTGAACAAGCTTACCCTCAGAGCGAAGCCCGTTATCAAGCCGCCTTAAAACAAGCCCAGGAAAAATCGCCGGCTTATGAAAAAGACAAAGCCGAAGCCATCGCCCAAAAGACCACCCTTTTAGCGGCCTTAGAGAAACTAAAGAAGCTCAGCGTTGCCGAACAAGAGGAAGTCGAGGCCAAAGCCCGTTACGTCCAAGAGGAAAAGGGTTTTAATGCCCTCGAAAAAGAGAAGAGCGACGATGAAGCGGCTTTAGAGTCCCTCCGGCAAAGTCTCAGCCAATACACGGGTGATGCCGATCAAGAAAAGATCAAGGGGCATCTCGCTTTACTTGAACAAACCACGACTACTTTAATGATGGCGAAACGCCAGGGCCAAGCCTATGAAGCAGCGGTTCAAGAAGCAGAAAAAGCCCAAGCGGATTATCGGAATAAAAAGCAAGAAGCCGCCTTAGCGAAGTCCGAGCACGATGAGGCCCTCCAGAATTATTTGGATAGCCAAGCGGGCATCCTTTCGGAACGTCTTAAAGACCATGAGCCTTGCCCCGTTTGCGGAGCCTTAGATCATCCCCATCCCGCGGTTAAAAAAGCCGAAGTCCTCGACCGCGAAGGGTTAAAGAAACTCGAAGAGAAAGCTTTATCACGCCAGCAGGCGATGGAACTCGCGGCCCAGGCCGCCGAAAAGAAGAATGCCTTTGTGGAAGAGAAGCTCTCCACCCTTAAGCAAGCCTTCGCTCCTTTCGCTCAAAAGGAGTGGGATTTGCAATCCTTTAAGGGAGATTTGCAGGGATTATTCAACCAGAACGAGAAAGATATTCTTCAAGACAAAGGCCGCTTAAGAGCCCTCGAAGAACAAAGCAAAGCCCACCAGCAAGATCTCTTAAAAGCCCGAGCGTTAGCGGCAAGCATTCAAAGTCTTTCGACATCTTTAGAGCGAAAACGGCAGGCGAAAGATGATTTCGCCAAACTCCAGGCTGAGAAGAGCCAAAAGGTCCTTTCCTTAAAAGAAGAGACCTCGGGACTCGAGGCCACAATGGTTGAACAAAAGATTTTGGAGGCTGAGGCAAGGCAAAGTAAAGCGCTTTTGGCCTTATCCGCGTTAAATCAAGAACTGACCAATGCGACGTCCGCTTTCGAATCTTTAAAAGAGCAGAAACGAATCAATGAACGGGATTTACCCGTGGCGAAAGAACACTACCTTGCCGCCTTGGCGGAGCTAGAAGCGGCTTTAAAAGGGCAGGGTTTCTCCGATCTAGCCGGAGCGAAATCCGCCCAACTCCCTTTAACGGAACGCCAAGCGTTAAAAGAGGAGGTCGAAGCCTACAAGAAAGAAAAGAACGGACTCGAGGAGCTCTTAGCCGATGGGGTGAAAAAGGGTTATGGCAAACTCGTTCCCGTTGATGAGACGCCTTTCGCTAACGAAGAAGATGCCGCCCGGGCTCTAGCGGAAGAAAGCGAACGTATCCATGGGGCTTTAGTGAGCAAAATCTCTGCAAATCGCACTTGTTTGGACCATGTCTCCGCAAGGCGGAACGCCTCGAAAGAACTCTTTAAGAAAGCCAGCGCCATTCATCAGCTCACCCAGACCGCGGATGGCAAATTGACCGGCGGGGTTCCCCATATCGATTTCGAAGTCTATTACCAAGCTCAGATTTTCGATGAGATCCTCGAAAGCGCCTCCCAAAAATTCGGGGTCATGAGCGATGGTCGTTATGCCTTAAGACGTCGAGCGGTCCCCAGCGATAACGTTGGCCGGTTTGGTCTTGATATCGACGTTGAGGATTTCGAGACGGGCAAACTCCGTCCGGTCTCTTCCTTAAGCGGTGGCGAATCCTTTATGGCTTCGCTTTCTTTGGCATTATCCCTCTCCGAAGTCATTCAGATGAAGGCGGGTGGCATCGAACTCGACAGCATGTTCATCGACGAAGGCTTCGGCAGTCTCGATCCGGATTCTTTGGCCTTAGCGTTAAAGATCCTTCATTCCCTCAGCGCTTCCTCGCACCGTCTTATTGGCATCATCTCGCACGTCGAGGCCCTAAAGAATGCAATCCCGGCCCAGATTGAAGTCAGCAAGAGCAGCAAGGGTTCAACCCTAAGTTTCCGTTACGAATGAAATGGCTAATATATTAGCCAAAACACCCTCTTTTTCCTTTGAATAGCTAACCTGTTAGCCAAACCTTTCGTCCCCAAAAGACGGAGTCGATCTCTGGCTCTTTTCCATGCCGTCAAAGATTTCACTCACGATGTTGAGGATCTTTATGATGTTTTTCGCCGCCTTTATTTCAATGTCTATGCCGGCAACGAAGACGATCACGCCAAAAACTTCGCGTTTCTTTATGACGAAAAGAAGAAACATTACGTCCTCTCGCCCGCTTATGATTTGACGCTGTCTTTCCCGAGAAAATCCCATGGTCTAAGCGTGGCGCACAATTTCAATCCCGAAAAAGAAGACGTCGAAAAATTAGCGGATCTTTTTCTCTTAGATCCTAAACGTTACAAGGCGATCGAAGAAGAAGTCGAAATGGTGGTGAATCGCCGGCTCAGCGCTTATCTAGCGAAGCGAAACTAGACTCTTCCATCTTTGTTTTCTTTTCCATCCTTTGATTTTGAGGAAAACAGGGTGACATCGAAAAGAAGAAAATGATAGGATAGGGGTAATGAAAAAGAAAAAGGCCTCCTCCAAGAAAGAAATCCCCGAAGAGACCTTGCCTTATCTTCAAGCGAAGAAACTCAGTGAACGCTGGAGCTTTTACCTCCAAAGTCATGGAGGAAAAAGCTTTTTCGCCTATTCGGGCGATGGGGTACATTATTACGCCTATAAAAACAAAACCTGGTCGCCGATTAAACCGCGGGAGTTGAACGTCAGCGGACTTAAAGACGGTAAGAAAGTGGTTTATCCCGCCAAGAGTATATCTTATGAAGCCTTCTTAGCCCGTTCGCCCGAAGGTCCTTACCCAGGCCTTGAAGAAGATCCCGATTTGATTGTGGGGGATCTTGACCTTAATAAGAAAGATCTCTTTGAAGTCATCCGTTTCGCTAATGAGATTCATTCCCGCCAAAAAGACCGGGGTGGCCATCCTTATGTCTATCACCCCATTTGGGTCGCGGAACACGTTTCCGATGGCGCTAAAAAGGTGGCCCTTTTGCACGATTCAATGGAGGACTGCGGGGTTAATGAAGAAAAACTCCGTCAGTTGGGCCTCAGCGAAAAAGAAGTCTTAGCGGTGAAAGCGTTGACCCGGCAAGGGAGCGAAAATACGCTCGAAGGTTATTTCGCTTACGTCAAATTCATCCGAGAAAACAATCCTTTAGCCTATGAAGTCAAACAAGCGGATTTATTGATGAATATGGATTTGCGCCGGCTCCCCACGCTCGGCGTTTTGGATCTTGAGCGGGCTTTTAAATATGAAGCCGCTCTCATGGAAAAAGAAAAGGAATATCTCGAAGCCCGCCACCTGATTGAGACCAGCTTAAAAAGCCGGGCCTACACTTTCTTCCTGACTTTCCCTCTCCCGAAGAAAGAGGCCGATTACCGCCATTACGCCTTCTCGTTCATAAAAGCCCTTTCGCCAGATTACGAAAAAGCCTTGCTTCTTTTCCATCCGTATCGCTCCCGCTATTTTGCCGAACGAAGATGGAACGTCTTTTTGATCAAAGAGCTTCCTTTCGCCGATCTTTTCTTCTTGGCTTTCCCCGAGAGGGAAGGAAACTTGCTCTTAAAACCTCATTTAGCCCGAAACAAAGTGGTGGTCGCCCAGTATAAAGAGGTGGCTTCCCTCATGAAAAAAGAGCCAGCGCTTCCGCTAAGCCCCCTTGAGATCTATGCCGCCTTGGCCAAAGCTTCTCGTTAAGATTTTCTTTCCCGTTTAGGGCGGATTTATCAGGATGATACGATAAAACTTTAAATTTTGAGGAAAGTGGATATAGTGGAGAAAATCCTTCGGAGGCAATCTTATGGATTCTTCTCGTTATCTACTCACTCACGCCAACGTCATCGACGTTGAAAAAGGCGAGGTGCTCAGCAATTACTCGGTGGAGGTGGCGGCGGGCAAAATCGCCGCTATCAGCCCTGACAATTCAAACCCTCAAGGCTTAAAAGTCATTGATCTTCAGGGGCTTTATCTTTTGCCAGGCCTGATTAATCTTCATACCCATCTTTTTGGCGATGGCGTACCAAAATCCTCCGTGGCTTCGAAAGGCAAATCCCAGTCGATGTTATTGGCATTCGCCGCTTCTGGTTTAGGGCTTCTTTATCTTCGAAAGACCGCCCAGAAATGCGCGAAGACCGCTTTGCTTAGCGGCGTAACCACGTTGCGAAGCGTGGGCGATATGCGTTATGCCGATGTCTATGCCCGCGACAAGATCAATGCGGGCAAAGCGATTGGCCCTCGGCTTCTGGTCTCAGGCCCCGCTTTGACCTGCCCAGGTGGCCATGGCGATGGGACGATTGCGGTGGCTTGCCACAATAAGGAAGAGTACGTGAAGTTGGTTGATGAGAACGTCGCCCATCACGTGGACTTGATCAAAATCACCCTCACGAGCGGCGTCATGGATGCCCTTGATTCGAAACATCCTGGTGATGTCCGGATGAAGCAAGAGGAAGTCAACTGGGTTGTCGAAGAAGCCCACAAGAATGGCTTGCTCGTCGCCTCGCACACCGAATGCACCGAAGGGATGCGGATGTGCCTCATCGGCGGAGTCGATACGATCGAGCATGGTTCGTTCTTCGATGACGATCTTTCCGAGCGTTTCAAAACCTCCACAAGCGCGATTATCACCACGATTTCGCCCGCTCTCCCGAGCGTGAATCTTCCACAAAATTATTCGCATTATTCCGATGTTCAGATCGCGAGTTGCAAGATCGTTTCCGATGGCATCATCCATTCGGCGATTGCCGCTCGAGAAAAGGGCATTATCAATGGTTTAGGCACCGATGGAGCTTGCCCCTTCGCCGCCCAAAGCGGGATGTGGCGTGAGCTTTGCTATTATCATAAATACGCGGGCGCCACGAATGCCGAGGCCCTCAAAGCCGCGACGATCACCAACGCAAAAATCATGCATATCGACGATATCACGGGTTCGATCACCGTTGGCAAATCGGCGGACTTCTTTATCGCGAAAGGCAATCCGCTGGAGGATCTTAAAGTCCTGCGCCAGCCGGAAGCGGTCGTCATGAAGGGTCGTTACATCGCTCATCCGCATCCGCAAAAGAACGCGAAAATGGAAGCGATGCTGGATACGCTGATCTAAAAAATCATTTCTTCGTTTCCATTTTCGTCCTCGAACGTATTTTTCTCTCGATTTTTGCTATTTCTATGTTATTGTGATGTAAGAAGAGCTATTAAAGAGCAGGGACGTTTTTTCCAAAAGAGTCTCATTGCGATTCGTTGTTCTTGCTCCTTCGGGAGAGACTGTCAGGATCACCCCCTTGGTTCTGGCAGCCTTTTCTTGCTTATGGGGTATGATTAAAGAAAGAAGGATTTTTATGTGGGGTGCACTAATCGGCGATGGCGTTGGCAGTGTCTATGAATTCCATAACGATGCGGCAACAGAGGACTTTGATCTTTATAATCCCGCTTTCCATTTCACCGATGATTCGGTGATGACTTTGGCCGTGATGGATATCGTGAAACAGGGAATCTCGAACGATAAAAAGAAAACGGTGGATTGTTTCCGCAAATGGGGTCGGCGTTACCCCGGTGCCGGATATGGTCGTTCCTTTTATAAATGGCTGATGGATGAGGATTATTACATCAACGAATCCTATGGCAATGGGGCCGCAATGCGGATTTCACCCGTCGGCTGGGCCGCGAATAGCGAAGCAGAAGTGAAAAAGCTATCGGCAGAAGTCACAGGCTTATCCCACCATCACCCCGAAGGTCTGAAAGGCGCGGAAGTGACGGCGATGATGATCTATTTGGCTCGGAAAAAGAAAAGCAAAAGCGATCTTCTTTCTTATGCGAAAAAGAATTACCGGCTTTACTCGAGCTTTGCCGAGCTAAAGGCATCGAACCACGGACATGGTCTTGAGATCTGCCAAGTCAGCGTTCCACAAGCCCTCAGCGCTTTCTTTATCACCAATTCCTTTGACGAATGCCTCCGGGCGATGGTTCTCGCTGGAGGGGATACCGATACGACCGCGGCGATTGCTTGTTCCATTGCCGAAGCCTTTTACGGAGAGAGCGACTCTAAACTCGCGAGTATGGCTTTAGCGGGTTTTGCCCAAGATCCGGAAGCCATTGAATTATTGACCTCCGCTTCCTCGAAGAAACTTTTTCACGAAAAATAAAACCCCGGTTTGAATGGGGTTTTGAAGAATCGAATGGCTTTTTGCCGTTATTTTGCTTTGCCTGAGGTTGGAATTTTATCCTGCTCAGAACGTTCGCAATAAAGGAAAGTGACGTGATGAGAAGCGAGGTCTTCGCGGAGAAGCTCGGTCAAAGAACGGATGGCCTCGTAATAGCCTAGCGCTTCCTTCTTCGGGAAATAGACATAGCGGTCCACATAGACTTTGCTGTGGGGATCGATGACGTAATCGGGAATTAAAACCACTTTGCCATAAGCGTGGATTAAGGTATGGCGGAAGGGAAGGCCTTCTTTGGAGAGCGGATTGGCGCTGGCATAAGAAACAAACTGCGGCTGGACTTTATCATAGAGCGATTTAAAAGTCGTAAACTCCTCAGAGGAAAGCATCGTCGAACGATTCTGAACTTCGGGATGATGGTCTTCTTTGCGGAAATAGCGATAAATCACTTTGCCATCCGGGTAGAGTTTCAGCATTGAATAATCCCGTTTTTTGTTCGCAAAACGGCTTTCTTTGCTGACAGAATGACGAGGCGTGGTAAAAGCAAAAATAGGCATATCCATGGCCTTATTGTAATCGGAAAAAGACTTAATGTCAGCCGTTGACTTTGGTTTTCACCAAATAATAGGCATCTTCTTTACGAGAATAGTTGATGTCGTAAATCGGAGAGAACGTCGTAAAGTAGCAACGTAACTCGCTGATATAACGTTTAAAGGAAATATCACTGGTTTCGATGGTCGCAAGATATTCTTTCTTGCGGACAACGCCAACGTGAAGCAACGTATCGTAGAGGACTAAAACCGCTTGAGTCTTTGTCACTTTCATAGCAGAACCCCTTTTCTTATGTAAAGTATTGTCCACTATGAGGGTATCAACAGAAGATACTGATTTAAAATTTTTTAGAAATGGAAGGAAATTGGGCGCAAAACGTAGTAGTCTTCTTTCTTTTCATAGACTAATTCTTCCGGATGTGAAAAGTTCATGAGGTAACTGCGAAGTTCGCTGACATAGCGCTTGAAAGTCAGATCGCTGACCTCCATTTCCGCCATATAATCAGTCTTTTTGATATGGCCATCATTCTGCAACGTCTGATACAAATAAAGAACGGCTTGGGTCTTATTCGTTTTCATCTTTTTGTCTCCTTGAGTTTCAATCGAGGAGATGCATCTCAAGAGTTGCTGCTCTTGCCCGGGCACCATTACCTTAAGGGAAAAAACCCAAGAGCCAAAACAACTCGTTTTCTTGAGGGTGAAAAAGGGTTTAAATTCGGTGAAAAATGTCAAAAGAAGAAGGAAATAAACATCGATAAAATCGAAGGAAAACAAAAAGAGCATCAAAATTTTGAAATTTTTTTGTCCGAGGCCGACTTCACTCTTGAATGACTCCAATTCGTCTTCGAAATTGCTCGGGAAGGGAAGGGGCGTTGGCATGGAAAAGCTTACCCGAAAGCGCAAACTCTATTTGCCTCTTCGTAGAAGAGGGGTTATTATCGCTATGCGAATGAAAAAGAAAAGCGCCAACAAAACCCTATTGCTTGTCCTGCCAGCCCTCCTATTAAGCGGATGTGGGAAATCTTTGTCTCGCCTTGATGCCGCAACGCTTTTGGGCAATGTCGTTTCCTATGTCGGATCAAGCGAATTTGAAACGCCCAAATCCTGGACGATCGAAGAAACGGGCAAAGGCAAACTCAGCAATGGCTCTCTTTCTTATGAGGGCTCCTTTTCTTCCGCCCATCATTATTCCGAGGAAGACCACTATTTTCATTCGACCCTTTCGGTTGAAGGCAAGGTGGGGGCGGCCTTATCGCTCAAATACACCAGCGAAGAATGGATTTACATTGATCTTATGACGGTGTCGGGCGCAAAGGTTTACCCCGTCGTCGAAGCTGCGGCCGATGGTATCGCGGGAACGAAAAATTATGTGATGACGTACTATTCTTCATTGGAGCAAGCCATCACTGCTTTCAATGCCAAATCCGATGTGATCGAAGAACAATCCCGTTTAAAGGATCTTTCTTCGGTGCCTTCAAGCCTTAAGGATCAACTGTCTTCGATTGATAAATCCGCCGTGGTCAGCGAAACCTATTCCACGAGCGCTGAGCTTTCGCTCATTGCGAATCTCACCTATAAAGAAGACGATGTTTCGAAGAGCGAAAAAATCACGATCAAAGAAGGCTTTTTGCAAAACGTCGCTCAGGATGACGGCACGCTTTCTTTGACGACCGCCTACAATTGGAATCTTTCCAAATCCTCGAAGCCGGACCTCGGCTCTTATTCGGTTAGCGGTTCGCCTTCCCTTAGCAAAGGCGATTAATCATGGAATATGAACTTTTAGCGCGGGCGGTTTGCTTCAGTTCCGCCGGCAAGAAAATCTATCTCGATTTGTTGAGCGAGAACACGCTCCATATTTATCATAATCCCACCCATCTTTCTCCGGTGGTGGGCGAAGTCGCTCTTCCCGCTCGCTTCAGCGTTGAAAAACAAAACGAGGATTATTTGTTTGAGACCGCCCGTTTCACCCTTCGTGTTTCCTCGTCCCTCTCCTTGAGCTTGGTGAGTTCCGAGGGCAACATCGTTTTCGAAGAGACTTCGCCTCTTCCTGACCCGCGCCGCAATCAGACTTTTAGCGATATCGCCGAACTCGAAGGCCACCCCAAAGTCGGGGATGACACCTATGCCAATGCTCATTATTTCTCTTTGCACGACGATGAGCGCTTCTATGGTTTAGGCGATCATATCGCCCCTTTGGATAAACGGGAGTATCGTTTTATCAATTACAATACCGATTATCCGCAAGCTCACGAAGAAACCGTGCCTTCACTCTACAAGGACTTTCCCTTCTTTTTGGTCAAACGAGGGGGGATTTGCTTTGGATTTTACCTGGATAACTCCTATAAGACGCTCTTCGATTTCGGCTCGGATCAAAAGACCTATTCCTTTGCGACGAACAAAGGCGATGATGATGTCTATTTGATCTATGGTCCTTCGGCGAAAGATGTGGTGAGTGAGTATTCCCGTCTATTGGGACGGGCTCCGTTACCGCAGCGCTGGACTTTGGGCAATCAGCAAAGCCGCTGGAGTTACGCTACGGAAGAACAAGTCTTGGCGGTGGTGGATGGCTATCAAAAAGCCGATATCCCCCTTGAAGCGGTTCACCTCGATATCGATTACATGGAAGGCTACCGCATTTTCACCGTCTCTTCGGAGCGTTTTCCCGCTTTTAACGCTTTCGTCTCGTCGCTGAAGAAACGGGGTGTTAAAGTTGTCACCATCGTCGATCCGGGCATCAAAGTCGATCCGCAATATGGGGTTTATCAAGAAGCCGTGAAAAACGGTTATGCCGCGACCTTTGATGGCAAAATCTATGTCAATGCCGTTTGGCCTGGCGATAGTGTTTATCCGGCCTTTAATGAGGCGAAAGTTCGCACTTGGTGGAGTGAGAAGATCGCTTCATTTGTTTCCGCCTATGGCATCAGCGGAATTTGGTGCGATATGAATGAGCCGGCCTCTTTTAAAGGCCCCTTACCCCCAGACGTCCAGTTTGGCCAAGCCAAGCATGAAGAGATTCATAATCTTTATGGTCATTATATGGCGGAAGCGACCTACGAAGGACTTAAAAAATCCACTGCAAAACGCCCCTATGTCATCACCAGAGCTTGTTTTAGCGGCAGCGAAAAATACACGACGGTCTGGACAGGCGATAACCAGTCGATTTGGAGTAACCTCCGGATGCTGATCCCTCAAGAAATCTCCTTAGGCTTATGTGGGATGTGCTTTGTCGGGAGCGATGTCGGGGGCTTTAATGGCGATTGCCCATCCGAATTGATGAACCGTTGGATCGAAACCGCGGTTTTCTCGCCTTTATTACGAAACCACTCTTCCTGCGGCTCGAGTTTCCAGGAACCCTATCGTTATGATAAACTGACGGTGGAAAACTACCGCAAATGGGTGTATTTCCGTTACCGCTTAGTGCCCTACATCTATGACTTATTTTACGAAGAGACCCAAAGCGGTCTGCCTTTGATCCGTCCGTTATTCTTGGAGTATCCGCTCGATCCCGAATGTGAAAGAGTCGGGGACGAGTTCCTTTATGGTTCGTCTTTGCTTGTCGCGCCGGTGGTGGATCCTGGCGTTCGTTCCCGCGTGGTCTATTTTCCCCAAGGCAAATGGTATCCCTTCAATGGGGGCGAGCCTTTAAGCGGACGGGTGCTGCAGAATTGCCCGCTGGAGGAATGCCTGATCTACGCCAAAGAGGGTGCGATCATCCCGCTTTATCCTTCGCTAACAAAGAATCTTGATGTCGAGAGCGATGAACTGGTGCTTCATCTTTTCCCCGGCAACGGCTCCTTTGTCCATTACCAGGACAATGGCGTCGATTTCGCTTATGAAAAAGGAGAATATAACCTCTATCTTCTCACCAACACCAATGGCATTTTGACCTACAAGATGCTCCACGAAGGCTATAAGAAATACAAGAGTATTCGGGTGGTTTCGCCATTGGGCGAAAGCGTCTTAACCCTCTAGAAGAGTCCGCTTTGTCCTAGCAAAAGTCCGCCCAGGAACGAAAAATTACTTTTTCTCCCATTTTCCTAGTGCGGAATTTAGCGAAGTGTTGTATATTAGTTCGGCACGGAGACGTACCCAAGTGGCCGAAGGGGGCAGGTTGCTAACCTGTTAGTCGGGGTTTACCCCGAGCT
>Ga0183101_1001022_pt2 | contig 14486 bp, 14 predicted proteins | sample Biomet3_FD_127790 | JGI IMG/M metagenome (GOLD analysis project Ga0183101, IMG submission 127790) | Microbial communities from bioreactor (seeded with sewage sludge) at LBNL, California, USA - Biofuel metagenome 3 | ecosystem: Engineered > Bioreactor > Anaerobic > Unclassified ... | reverse complement strand
ATCTCCGCCAGTATGCAAAGACCGACCGGATCACGCTGACCGGAGAGGGGGGCGAGTACGAGACGCTCGTGCTCGATGCACCGTTCTTCCGGAAGCGGATTGTTATCCGGGAAGCGGAAACTGAGTACGCGAACTATCGGGGCGTCCTGAAAATATCCCGTGAGGAGCTTGTGCCGAAATGATCCTCCTTGTCGATCTTGCAGGGAAACCCGGCTCGCTCTCCCGGGACGAGTACGTATCGCCTGTCGCCCGGATCGTTTCATCTGCCGGGTACAAATGGCAGGAAGTTCATTTTTCGAAAATCTCCCCGGAAAATATCGCTGATGCGGATGGGATCATCCTCTGCGGGACAGCGCTTAAGGACAACGCATTCACAGAAAGGTTACGGGACCTTGCATGGCTCCGTGATACGAAATGCCCGGTGCTTGGGATCTGCGCCGGGATGGAAGCTCTTTGCCTTGTCTTCGGGGGCCGTCTCCGGCCTGTTGAGGAGATCGGCATGACAGAGATTCGGGTAACACAACCGGATCCCATCCTTGGCGAACCACGGCATTTTACCGCGTACGAAGTTCACTCGTTTTCCTGCGAACCACCGTCCGGGTGGATCACAACCGCGGTCTCGGATGAATGCGTGCAGGCCTTCCGGCACCCGGAACGGCCGGTCTTTGGCGTCATGTTCCATCCCGAGGTACGAAACGACGCAGTTGTCGAACGGTTCTGTGCGCTCTGTACGCAGTCATGAGCAAAAGAGAAAACACCAAAAAACGCCCGGGTCTTTTGGAAAATAAAAAAAGGTTGTCACGCCCGCTTCAGCGAGTCGATAGTGACAATAAACGGCGATGTATCGGTTGTGTACACAAGTTCGATCTCATTCTCCGAGACAATAGTACAGTCCGTATCGTATCCTCCATCCCCGTTTGTCAGTGTAAACGACTTCCCGTCACGGCTGATGGCACCGGCAAACCGTATGACATGGGGCGTGTTATCCTCGGTAAACTGCATCGTGCCCCAGAAGATCCGCCCGGTCTGGTTCTCCACGACCATGGTCATGGCATCGTTGGGAAACGAGACGTACCCGGTGCCATTGATATACCCGGTCATGGATCCGGTCCAGGTCCCGGTGAGATCGGGGACCGTAGTTTCCGGTGTGGCTGTGGTCGAACAACCTGCAACAACGATGACGATAAACAGCGCCAAAAGAAAAACAAAAAAACCCTTCATGGTATACACGTGTCTTTTGCCGGAGATAATAAAATACCTAAAAAAAAGCAAAAACAGGATTTTTTTGTTCGTGTAAAAAAACAGGTTTTCATTTTTTGCAGGACTTTTGGATTGAGGCCGACCATAAAAAGTCCCCGCAAAAAATAGTACGGGTTTAACAGGACCGGTGCAGATATACGTGCTGTTCTATGAAGATTATCCGCCCGGTTCCGCAATATACTATAATCGCCGGGGTCCTGGCCCTGGCACTTATCATCTCATTAAGCACCGGCTGCCTGCAGCCGAACAGTAGTTCAACTGCATCACCTGTCGGTAGCGAAACCCTGCCTTATACAGAAAATTACACGCCCGGGGAGATCCCCCGGATCTGTGAGAATGCAACAGAAACAGCAAACGCCTCGCTTGCCGCCATCGTTGCGATCCCGCCGGATAAGCGGACGTTCGACAACACGTTTGTCGCATTCGACCGGATAATGACAGACTATGCCGACGCTACCTTTACGCCTTCGCTGATGGGGTACGTCTCCCCGGACCCGGTCATTGCAAAGGAGGGCATGGAAGCCGAAGAGTCCACAACAATCTTCTCCGATTCTGTGTACTCGCGAAAAGATCTCTACGAGGTTCTTAAAAGCCAGGTGCCCCGAAATGCCGACGAGGCACGGCTCTACAATGTTACGATTCAGGAGTTCGAACACAACGGCCTTGAGCTCCCGCAGGAAGAGCTTGATGCGGTCGTTGACCTGAAACGAAACCTGACCGGACTTGAATCGGAATTCTCGGCAAACCTCAACAGCGACAACACGACCCTTGCATTTACCAGCGACGAACTTGCGGGCGTCCCGGCCTCTTCGCTTGCCACGTTTGGCCCTGCCGCGAACGGCTCGTACCTTGTCACCACGAAATACCCGGATTACATCGCGGTGATGACCTACGCAACGAACAACCAGAGCCGGGAACGGATGTATGCCGCCGACCTTGACGTGCAGGGTGAAACAAACACCCGGCTTCTTGAAGAAGCGATCGTGCTCCGCGAAGAGATTGCCCATAAACTCGGGTATGCAACATGGGCAGACTACCAGCTCGATGGGAGAACAGCAAAGAATACCTCAAACGTGATGGCATTTTTGGATGCACTCAAAGCCCCGCTCATCGAAAAGAACAAGGATGAGATGGCCGGGCTCTTACGTGTTAAAAAAGAGCTGGACCCGTCTGCGGCAACGGTCGATCCCTGGGACGTTACATATTTTGAAAATATCCAGAAACAACAGCAGTACGACTATGACGAGGAGGAGTTCAGGGCATATTTCCCGGCCGACACGGTCGTACCGAAAATGTTTGAGGTCTTTGGTACGCTCTATGGTGTCAGGTTCGAAGAAGTGCAAAATGCCCCGGTCTGGTCTCCCGATGTCCGGCTCTACCGTGTGACAAACACCACGGACAATGCGACCGTGGGCTACCTCTACCTTGACCTTTACCCGCGGGACGGTAAGTACAGTTCGTTCATGGAATCCACGCTCATCAAGGGACGGGTAATGAATAGTTCGCACCCGGTCCCGGTCGTGGCCGTTGTCGCAAACTGCCCGGCGCCCGCAAACGGCACGCCCTCGCTTCTGACCATGTACGATATGGAGTCGCTCTTCCACGAGACCGGCCATGCAATGCACGATATTTTTACCACCGCCACGTACGGAACACTTTCCGGGACAAGCGTATCGTGGGACTTTGTTGAGACGCCATCGCAGACCATGGAAGAATGGGTGAACGATCCGGCCGTACTCGAATCGCTCTCCGGACGGTACACAAATGCTTCTGAAACGATCCCACCGGATCTTGCCCGCCGGGCGATTGCCTCCCGCAGTGAAGGGCTCGGGATCCAGTACAGCAGCCAGCTTGCGTACGCGCTCGAAGACATGCGGTTCCACACGGCAACCGGTCCGGTGAACGTGACACAGGTCTGGAACGAAACCTACTATGAGATCAAAGGAAGACCGGCAGTTACCGGTACCCACCAGCCCGCATCGTTCAGTCATCTTATGGGAGGATACGATGCCGGGTACTACGGCTATCTCTGGAGTAAAGTCTATGCGCTCAATGTTCTCGATACGTTCGAACATGAGGGCATGACAAACACGACAACCGGGATGAGGTTCAGGAACGATGTCCTGTCCCGGGGCAATATGGAGGACGGGACAGTACTCCTCACAAATTTCCTTGGCCACGAACCCGGGGTGGAACCGTTGTACACATATCTCGGGATTCCCCAGCCGCAGGCTGCAGCAAAAACTGCGTGATCTGCCACGCTTTTTTATTTTCCCCGTATATTTGCAGCGGGTTTGTCGATTCAAGCCAGCAGGGTTAACTACCTCCTGTTACAAACATTTTGGGGATCTGATTATGAAACAGAACGTGCTCATGGTTCTTGCAGGCATCGCCTGCATCGTTATGATCGCCGTTGCCGGATGCACATCGTCCACCGGCAGTGCAGCTACCGCAACACCAACTGCAACAACTGAAGTTACTGCGGTGGCTGCAGAGACAACTGCCCAGCCGAACGGAACTGCAGCTGCTGCCGCAGCAGCCCCGAACTTTGCCGGTGACTGGAACACGACCTGGAAGTCCGGGAGCGATACACCCCTTGTCACCGCAATGACGCTCGTGCAGGACAATGCCTCTGTTGCCGGGACCTATACCTACGCCAATGTTACCGGCTCGGTCAAGGGCACGGTTGCAGGCAACATCCTTACCGGCTCGTGGAAGGAGACCGATCCCGACACCACCTACAGCGGTGCGCTTATCCTGACCCTTTCTGCGGACGGCAACTCGTTTACCGGCAAGTGGGCGAACGACACTGATGCTGCAGGCACAATCAATACCACCACCGATTACTGGAACGGTGTGAGGGTATAACCCCAAAAAGAGTGCGGCGGTAACCAGCCGCAATTTTCTTTTTCTTTTGTTGTTTTCACCATCCCGCAGGTTTTGATACGCTCCATAGCGATAGCAAGTCCGGTTTCACGAGGAATCTGAGGGGAAAACCGGGGGATGATTGGTTAGCAGACCGGAGCTTACACCATCCCATGCATTTCAGGCTTGTCACATGGATGTGGAGTTACAGGGAACTGCCGGACAATCTGTGAATGCCTGGGGCCCGAAGGGGGAAATTTCCATTCGGGTCCCGGGCGTTTTGGATCCGCCATGAGAAACCTCTTATTTGTGGCCGTACGATCCGGAGATTATGACAATCGGCACGGTTACCGTTGAAGATACCGATGAGAACCGGCAGATCTGTATGAAGTACTGCGGCATATGCCCGAACTACAAGAAAAACTGCCTGGGATCCCACCAGCCGGACAACCTCTTCTGCGCACGCGGAAGATCGAATGCAACGCAGATAAAAGAACAGCGCTGTTTCTGCCTTGCCTGCGAGATCTTTGCAAAGAACCACCTGACGCTCGGGCACTTCTGCGAGCGGGAGTAACCGGCAGGAACGAAAAAAATTCCCAGTCTGCCGGGATACCAAAATATCTAAAAAAATTATCCACGTTTTGTCGGTCAGATACTCTTGAAGAGCTGCCGGGCTGCAGCCACCCGCTCGGTAAAGCCGGGCCCTTCGAGTTCCCTGACAACGGCTTCGAGCAGGTCCGGGATCTCAAGGTGCTGGGGGCACTTGTCCATGCACTCCCGGCACTGTACGCACAGGGATGCATACTCCACCGATCCCGTACCGACCGCACCTCCCAGCCGGGTGGCATAGGTAAACTTCTCCGCCTCGGGGTCCGGGACAAGGTACAGGTTGTTGTACTCCTCAAAGCAGAGCGGGATGTTGACGCCCGCAGGGCAGGGCATGCAGTACCGGCAGCCGGTACAGCCCACTTTCAAAATTTCGCGATACTTTGTTTCCACTCTGGTTATGAGCGAGAGTTCTTCTTTGGTGAGCGAACGGGGCAGGGCCTCGCCCGCGATCCGGAGGTTCTCATCTATGTGCTCCTGCTCGCTCATCCCGGAGAGGACGACCGTTACCTCGGGATGGTTCCAGATCCAGCAAAGCGCCCATTCTGCCGGTGTCCGTTTTGTTTCTGCCTCGTCCCAGATCGCCTGCACGGCCGCCGGCACGTTCCGGGTCAGGTTCCCGCCCCGTAGGGGTTCCATGATGACAACACCGAGACCTTTTTTTGCCGCGTACTCCACTCCTTTGGTTCCGGCCTGGTTCTTCTCGTCAAGGAAATTGTACTGGATCTGGCAGAAGTCCCACGGGTACGCGTCCACGATCCGGGCAAAGTCCTCTCCGGCGCCGTGGAATGAGAACCCGGCGTTTCTGATACGGCCGTCGGCTTTTGCCTTGTTGAGGAAATCCGCAATCCCGAGCCTTTCGACCTTGTCCCAGAGATCCCCGACCAGGGCATGGACAAGGTAATAGTCGATGTGATCGGTTTGGAGTTTTTCAAGCTGGGCATTGAGATATTTGTCCATGTCCTCCCTTGATTCGATCAGCCACGAAGGCAGTTTTGTTGCGATCCTTACTTTTTCGCGATACCCGTCCGCAAGCGCCCGGCCGACAAACGGCTCGCTCTGTCCCATGTGGTACGGCCAGGCCGTGTCCACGTAATTGACGCCATGGTCGATGGCGTAGCGCAGTTGTCGTGTTGCCCGCTCCTCGTCGATCGAGAAGTCGGCTTTCACCGGCAGGCGCATGCAGCCGAACCCGAGGATAGAAAGCTCGTCCCCGGTCTTTGGCATTTTCCTGTACAGCATCCTCGTTTCCCTCTTTTTTTAATTCGTTTGGTTTTAGTTAGTGGAAAATTCCCCGTTAAATTCTTTTATCTTTTAAAATGTCGTTTTTCCAGCCCGCATTGGAAACACGACCGGTCGGGATATAATCCTCCGATCACACGCTCTTTCCCATTGCATACGCCTCGTCCATTGCCGTGCTTCCTTTGATCTCCCCGATCTTCCAGGCCCCGGTCCCGTAAATAATCCCTTTCTCGGTAAAACCGGAGTAACAGGAAGTAAATCCCCGGAACTCTTCGATCGTCCGTTCCAGCGCATTTTTATTCGTATCCGCTGCCGTGACAATGAAATAAACGTCCTTTGTCCCAAGCCCGGGATATTTTGCATACGTCCGGTCGATTACCGTCTTCATCTGCGCATCCATGGTGTAGAAATAGACCGGGGTGGCAAGGACGAGCACATCGGCCGCAATAATCTTGTCAAGGATTTCTGCCATGTCGTCGTCACGGACACACGTGCCGCCGTTTTTCTTACAGCTGTCGCAGGCAAGGCAGTAGTTGATCGTTTTGTCCCGTAGGAAGATTTTCTCTGCATTGTTGCCCGCTTCTTTTGCTCCATCCATAAAACGGTCGCACAAAAGATCGGAATTCCCGTGTCTCCGCGGACTCGCTGAAATAATAATAACGTTCTTTTTCATGGCTTACTTCCTTTCCTTACAATAAGAGATGCGTGTATTCTTCATCGCTCACCGGCTCCGCATTCCGGCATCGCCCGATTTCAGCAGTGAATCTGATCCGACCCTTGCATATCCCCAGTCACGGTTCCCGGGTGTGACGCATGCGGACATCTTTAGTATTCATTTTGGAGGTAGTTCATAAATAGGCAGAACAAACAAAGATGTGACATACTCACAGGTTTGATACTAATGAGAAAAACGGCAAGGAAATTCAAATACAGCTGGCCAATCGAGGCAACGCTTGACGTGATCGGGGGCAAGTGGAAGCCTCTTGTGATTTACCGGCTCAAAGAGGGGACGCTCCGGTTCAGCCAGATCGTGGAAAAGGTGGAGCCCCGGATCACGCCACGGATGCTCACCAAGGAACTCCGCGAGTTGGAACGCGACGGCCTTGTCACCCGGAAGGTGTACCCGCAGGTCCCGCCAAAAGTGGAGTACTCGCTCACAGAAAAAGGAGCCTCTCTTATCCCCATCCTTGACGAACTCTGCGACTGGGGGTCCGAGCACATGGGAGACGAGATCGAGTTTTCGTGCGAAGAGTGATTTCCAAAACCATCGAACCGTCTTACCCGGAAGAAGAAAGCATTTATTCCCGCCAGCGGTATCTCTCACTTCATGAAAATCCTTGGTATTGCAACAAGCCCGCGAAAAGGGGCAAACAGCCAGTCGCTTACAGAACATGTCCTTGCCGGTGCAAAAAAAGCCGGGGCAAAGACCGAGCTCGTGCGGATCTGCGATCTCGACATCGCTCCCTGCACCGGCTGCAACTCCTGCAAGGAGAAGGGCGAGTGCATCATCGATGACGACATGGAAAGTCTCTGGGAGAAGATGGCAAAAGCTGACGCGATCGTCTTTGGTTCGCCCGTATACTGGGGCCGCTTAAACGCCCAGGCATATCCATTCCTCGACCGGTTCTATGCACACCTGAAACCGGACTTTACCACCGATATGCCGAAGGGAAAGAAGATCGTGCTCGCGCTCACGTTCGGCGGGATGCCGCCCGAAGCCCTCGTACCGCTGAATGCATACATCAAGGCAACGTTCGGGTACCTTGGCTGTGTCGACGGCGGCTTTATCTGGCAGAACCAGTGCTTGGGGCCCCGGGACCTCGCCAAATACCCGGAAACGATCAAGAAAGCCGAGGAACTGGGAAAGTCACTTACAAAATAATTTTTCTTGCGGGACGGGATATTTTACCCACCATCAGATAAGACCTCTTAAAAACTTTAAGGATGGCCCCTCAAGATACATAAGACATTATCAATTAGGTGGTATTGCCAGAGCGAATGTGTTTGGCTTTTATCGCCATCGATTCGTGCTCATTCAACTGGCTAATATCAATATTAACAAGACCGGTATTTGCGTACTATTTAGCATCAGGTAGTGGTTATCGGCAGAACTCTTCCCGATCGGGATCATTAGGGATCCTTTTATATCATTATTCTTGGAGGGGATATGACATCAGTTACTGCTTTAATAACGTTTGGTTGTTCTGAATTTTCCCGCTCCGGTTGTTCTATAGCGTTTTTGCCCGGTTTAATGATTCCTTGCTAAAACAGTTCTCTGCTGTTTTCCGCTATTATCAAGGTAGGGAAGAGCCGGGGGCAGTATTATAATTACAACCATGGAAAATACTACCGGATTTCACAAATCTATTGGAAGGGGGACAATTATATAAAAAAAATATTTGTTTTGCATTGTCAATTTTATTTTAACATAAAATTTCCTAAACGTTCAGTTCAATGGTTGCGCTGACAAGTACCCATTGAGAAAAACAAGTACACTTAGTATTCAGATAATTTTATTAATTGATGTTTCTAATACCCACGCATGATGCCTTCTATTGGGACACTGGTTCTGGCGATGTTCCTTGCTTTCATTATGCTTGCCATAATTATCACATGTGCAAATCTCATACAGTGGTATGGACAACAGCATTCAATAAAAAATGGCTCTTCCAAAGAGGTAAGACCCGGGGATCTCGTTGTTCCGGCAGATCAATTTATCCTTTTACGAGTATTGTTAGATGAAAAGGGGCATGCGAGCCTTTCGACTTTTCAATTCCTTCTTTGGACGCTGGTCATTTCATTTTTTTATATCTCACTCTGGTTTTTACATCTCCTCAGTGGAGATCTTTCCCCCCCACCAGTTATCCAAGCGGGACTTATCGAACTGATGGGAATTAGTGTTGTCATCCCCCTTGCCAGCAAAGGGGTTTCAGAATATAAAAAATTCAAGCCGCGAAAAAATGGAGAAACCTATAAAGAACCGGATTATGCCTCGATGCTTGAGGAAAAAGGACAGCCAAGTCTCCTGCGTTTACAGATGTTTTTATGGACAATTGCAGCCATTGTGATATTTGCCGGGCAGTTTATTAATTCGATATTAACCACCCCGGATCTTCTTGGAGTGGGACTTCCACTGGTCGATCCTTCACTTTTATATCTGATGGGTCTTTCCCAGACCGGTTATCTCGGCAGCAAGGCATTTTCCGGGACCGTTACCCTCGGTTCTTCTCCCACCAATGAAAAAGAAGGAAAAAAACACGAACCTTCCCCAACGGTTACCGCCCCGGTAGAACTGGTAAAACAACCTCTCGCAATCCGTGAAGTGATTCCGCGCTCCGTAAAAGTAAAGGAACTGGTAACGATTCTTGGCTCCGGATTTGGCATAGTGGCAGATACTCTGATGTTTGGTCAGGAACAGGTACAGGCTTCTTCCATTAAACGATGGGAAGATTCCCGAATCGAATTTGTGGTACCAGATTGGATAGTTGCAGGAACCTATGCATTACGGATCATTTCCGGAGGAAATACCGCCGGTGAACAGATCACCGTTACCGCTCCGTCGTGGGCACGTGGACTCAACGAGATTGATGCCGAAATAAAAGGTGCGATCTGGATTGATGACCCCTCTCAAAAAAATTACCGCTGTCCCCTTATCGGATATTTTGTTGTGGGTAAAAGGTATCATTTCTTCTTCGAATTTGAGGTCAAGGAAGGTACGCCTGCCTGGGGGCGGACACAATTCAAGGCTACTTTTTATGTTGATGGTGTGAAAATCCGGGATCTCAGTGTTCTTCCGGGATATATTAACGGACAAAATTATGGTGTCTTTGACTATGTGTTTGACGATGAGAAAACATACACCATCCAGATACAGGGAGCAAACAAAGTTGAGATGAAAGTGGATGCAAGGAGGCGAAAAGTGGTATGACCGGAGATCAGCAATTTGACAGTGTACCTGATGGCAGAAGCGTCATCGTCGTTTCCGACCTCCATCTTGGACTTATAGATCAAGAGACCGTCAATAAGGACTTCCTGGAGTTTCTCAAGTATCTTGGAAACATCCCTATTAATGGGGCTTCCAGTGAAAAACGAACCCTGATAATCGATGGAAAACCCCGGGAACTCTATGCGCCGGATAAAATTATCCTGCTTGGAGATATTGTAGACCTCTGGTCGCCCCGTAAGGACATCCGTTCAAGCGTACTGGAAGATGCATTTCCCCTGATTTTGGCCACACTCACCAGTCCTGCCAAGGTTGTGTACATTGCCGGAAACCATGATGGTGAAATCGCCGAAATAGAAGGGAGTTTTCCGCAGGGTCCTCATACGCAAATAAAAATTATTAAGGATCATTATCCCGATACTTCGGTATATTCTCAGGGGAAAACGCAGTATACCGGCCAGAAAATAGGAAGTTCCACGTATTTTTTCCTACATGGGCACCAGTTTGATCTCACATTTAAGACCGTTGGCATTCTTCAGGATTATCCCGGTTGGGTCTCAAAAAATTATGCACTTTTCAAAGAATTTCCCATGCTGAAATGGGGAATCAGAGGGATATGCGTGATTTCCTTGGCATATATCCTAGCTGCGGCCATTAAAATAGCGGCCTTTCCGTTTACTGAACTTGTCTACTTTGTCTTTGGTCTTTCTCTCATCCTCTCTCTTTTTACTATTGAACCAACATCATTCCGGGCACTCTGGGACTTTATGAGCCAGAGAATAAAGACAAAAACCGCAACGATAGAAACAATCATTGAAGAAGGTTTCTGGAATCCAATAGATGGAAACAATATTCTTGCAGATGTTGTTGTTTTCGGGCATACGCATGTTGCGGATGACAGTAAGGAGAGATACTTAAAAAAATATCATAAACGATTCATCAACAGCGGATCATGGGGTGAGAAAAACACCGTGACTTCCGGTAATCCGAAATGTAAGGCCAACACCTTTGTCTATATTGACGAGAATGGACCGATTCTGTTTTATTGGCCACATGGAGGGGTCGAACCTGTACATATCAACAGGACGCTGACCGGCGATATCAAAAAAATAAAAGAGCCCTCGATGGCATTTTCCGATCGTTTCCGGAGATGGCGAAGAAAACATTTTTGGACCCGTGCATAAAATTTAAGATTTTTTGTCAAAAAAGGACACTCAGTTAGTTCCGCATCACGCTCCATGAAACAACACGCCAGTGTCAGGTTTCTGCGGGTTATGGTTATCCGGCGGTACCTTTCTGCCGGGTAAAGACATCGAGATTTGTGCTCCCGAGCGTACCGTCGCGGTGCATGTAATAATCGAAGAGCCGGTCGTCGTTGTCGTAGAACGAGAACCAGTAGTTGAGCTTGTACGTGGTCTTGTCGTAGCCGGGGATCTCATCGTAACTTTCCGTATCGTGGAGGATGATCGTATCCGGATTGTTCTCTGTTAAGGTTGCAATCTCCCCTTTCTCGCCATAGAACGTGAACTTGTTCCAGCGATCGCCCCGGTAGTACCAGGGAAGCGGCCAGAACCCGGAGTTTAAGTCCTTCGATGCAAGGACCACGTGGCTCGAATTGTCGATGATGCCCATGACCGGTCGCAGCTCCTCGGAGTTCTGGACCTGGATGATGGGTTCGCTGATATCGGTCGGCACAAAGGCCACGTGCCAGGTCATGAGGGCCAAAAAGAGGCATCCGATGAGCGCGAATGCGATCTTCTGCCAGTTGAGCTTATACGTGGCGACAAAACACATGGGGAGCAGCTGGTGGATCAAAAGCCACGGGACTTTTTCGCCCACGTAGGCATAGAACGCCATGGTAAGGATCATCCAGAAGATACAGAACCGGAAGAAGGTATCCGATTTGTCGGGAAGGGCCCGCGAGGATCCCATCTGCTTTACGCTGACTGCTGCAAGATCGCCGACCGGAAGGGTGGCGTGGCGCGTCTGGATCCAGTTCTTGACCCGGGCCGCTGCCAGACCAAAGCTTACGTCTTTTACCAGGAACTGGACGGTCCCGAGCATGGCAAGGAGAAAGATCGGCAGCTCGTACAGGAGGAAGAGCGGGATATAGAAATAGAACGGCCCGCCGAGCCTCTGCTGTTCGTGCATTGACACCCAGTGATCTACGGCCTGGTACCAGCCGGTGGTGTTGACCTGGAAGTTCTGGCCGACAAGTGTCTCCGGGTGGTTGCCGAACGCCGAATAGAGCGCCACCATGAGGGCCGTGACAAGGAGCAGGCCCATCAGGAGGTCGTACTTCCATTTCACCGGAAGCGTGACCTGCTTTTTCCAGATAAGAACGAGGAAGAAGGCAGCAAAGATCAGCAGGATGACCGGCATCTCTTCTTTGCAGGAGAGTGCCCCTGCCGCTGCAATGGCGCCGACAATAATGTACCGGCTCTGGCCCCGTTCAAAGTAATAGAGGATGGCAACGAGGAGCAGCATCGTGAAAAAGAGCATGAAGATATCGTGCCGCAGGAACCGGGAGAAGTAGACCATGTCCGGCGAGATGGCTAAAAAGAGCGCGACAAGGAGCGTCTGGGCTTTGGTGATATAGCCGAGCCGGTAGATGCAGTACACGAGCGGGACAAGCAGCGTACCGAATACTGCCGGGAGGATTCGGGCAACGAGGTCCGAAGCGCCAAAAGCTGTGAACATACCGGCCGTGACATAGTAGAGGAACGGGCCGTGGTAACTGGGGTCGTACTGCCAGGCCCCGGAGGTCATGAGGGTATAGGAGAACCAGGAGTGGATCGCCTCGTCGTGGTGGAAGAGCTTGAGGTCCAGCGTCCAGAACCGTAAAAATATTGCAAGGAGCAGGATGAGAATGAAGGTTCGTTCGAACGTGAACACGTTCCGGATTTTTTGCGAGAATGTGGCGGCCTGCTGCACCAAAACACCTTACCTTATCAGGTATGTATCATCAGGCAAAAAAAGGTAGGATATGATGGAAGGGAAAACGTGACGGGAACGTTCACGCACCCGGGAACGACTGGCCCGCCTGCTGCCCGCCATAGGGCAGGGAGAAATGGATCTGCTCGATCTGCCACCGGCTCCCGGTGTTTCTCATCACCATCGTGGACCGGCCCTGCAGGGTCTGCATCTTTTCACCCGGCAGTGAGAAGCTGATCGCGGATTTTGTCATCAGCCACGCAACCCGGCCGTCGCCAAAGATCTGCGTGTCCGTGAATACGACACCGTTTACCGTGGCCTGGCTCATGTCGCGCTGGACCTGCCGGGCAAAGGAATCTCTCCCGGTCACGACCTCGTCCGGCCCGCTCCCGAATCCGCAGATTTCGGGAGAGAATACGGCGAGGAGACCTAGGATGTCCTTGTTTTTGTAGGCGGCTGCATAAGCTTCCATGGTTGTTTTTACTTCAGCTTTCTGGGAGTCCGTGAGGGTCATGATAACCGGGTATTGGAAGCGGGGGATAATAGAAGTTACCAAAATATTCCGGTAAACCGAAACTGCGAAGAGGAAGTAGTTCGTAAGCGTGTGTGCTGTTTTTCGAGATAATTTGCCCGGGCATTCTTGATGCCAGTCCTGCCTTTGGATTTCCCTGACCGGTAGACATCCGGGCCAGATCGAATATATATCGCGTTCAACATATTCACAGCCGGAAAAAGGTACGGCGTTCATAGCAGGTTAACGAATTTTGCAGACAACTGGTGGGGAGAAAATTAAAAAAACGCGGGATTTTTCCCCTGTATGTCCGGGACACTCACGGGACAAGGCCTATGGTGGCAAAACGGCAGGCAGCATTTCTGGCAGTCGGCGCAGTCATCGTTATCGGGATCCTGGTACTGATCGGCGTGCACAGCGTATCGAACCTGTACATAATTCCCGCCGGGACATTCGATCCCTCTCAGGGATCGGATCGCGGGGCCGGCCCGACTCTGCCCGAAATAACGGTCACGCAGCCTGTTCCTGCCGGTTTTGGGAGCGCTCTGGATGCAGACAGTACGCCCTATGACGGGGACAATGTCATTGCCACGTACGGGAACCAGAACCGGATTCCCGGGAATGAAAGCATAAACTTCACCTCGGGCAATCCCGGCTCCGTTACCAATGCCATCCGGGCGGATATGGAACCCTACCTGTATCCGGAAGGACCGGTGATTGGACTCATGCAGGAGCGATCCGGTACCATCGATATCATTTACTACCAGGGCTGGCCGGTGAACCAGACCCTGATAGACGAGATGTATTCCCGTATTGCTGCAAAAGGAAAGGACTATGGTTTCGAGCAGATCCCCTGCCGGGTCCTTTCGATGGGGATGGTACAGTCCGATATCGTAAAAGATACGGTAACACCACGGGCGACAGAAAGTACCTCATAACTCTATCCGGGAAAAATAAAAAATAATAAAAAACGGTGTGTATCGTGGAAAAGGGAAAATTTTTCAATATTGTCGATGCAGTCCTCGCAAATTATATCGTGATAATCACCCTGCTTTCGGCGCTGATGTCCTTTTTTGTGTTCATTATCAACTGGGAAGACCGGTTCATGGGGATAAAACTTGACGG
>Ga0183101_1000771_pt2 | contig 14503 bp, 12 predicted proteins | sample Biomet3_FD_127790 | JGI IMG/M metagenome (GOLD analysis project Ga0183101, IMG submission 127790) | Microbial communities from bioreactor (seeded with sewage sludge) at LBNL, California, USA - Biofuel metagenome 3 | ecosystem: Engineered > Bioreactor > Anaerobic > Unclassified ... | reverse complement strand
TCCATGCGACTCATCGAGGTTATTGAATTTTAGCAAATAATCTTGGAGGTAGCGGTATTTGATGCTATCAACCTTCTTAGGATCGTTCTCATAGTTCTTATAAGTCCTTAAGGGCATCTTGGCCCCTAAGGCCACTTCCGACTGAGTGAGTCCTAAACTCTTTCGAAGTTCTTTGAGACTGGCCATCGCCTCTATTTTAAAGATTTGCACTTTTCTAATCAAGATAAAGTGCAACTATTGCCCTTGTTCAAAGTGCAATTCTGGCGGAGTCTGCAGGACGCTTGCATTCTTGGAGTTGTCCCCCTGAAGGCTGAATCAACGCTTAGCGGATAAACATCCCTATTTTTCTAGGTTTCTTCATAAAAATGTTAACGTTTGAGGACTGGAAAGTTTAACGTTTGTGGACTCAAAAGTTTAATGTTTGAGGATTTTGCTCTTTGGCGTTGAGGGCCAGGCCTCACCAAAAAGGGCTTTTTTTATAACTCTTTATTACTTTTGGAATCCTTTATAACTCTTTATTACTCTTTATTACTCTTTATAACTCTTTATTACTTTTATTTTCTGCTATTACTTCATGAAAACCAAGACGCAATCTCGTGTTTTATGCGTTACGGTCCCCTCAAGGTTTTCCTGAGGGCTTGGTTCTAGCCTTTTAGCGGAACAAGCAAAGCCCGAAGAGGGAACGGCGTTTCTTCTTCGGGCGGGGGGATTAAATCGAGCACTTATCGTAAGCCACTAAGTTCCCGGAGCCCAACGTCCCGCCGGTGGACTCGGTGGTGTAGAGCATCCGGATAGAGGTGATGAGATAACCCGTTGGACTAGAAATACTCTTCGTCCCCGTGAAGGTTCCAAAGACCACCGCCATTGTGGAGGCGGCACTCCCATCATCGCTCAGGAAATCAAAGTTCATCGAACCCGTCATCTCGCTCCCAGACTTGATGGTGATCGCCTCATACCCCTAAGGTGGCTCTAGGGAAAGTAATGGAACCATAAGGATCGATTAAGAGCTGACCACTGCTCATCCCGGCGGCTTCATCAGTGAAACTCTTGTAGCTCCGGGTGTAGGTGGCTTGCGTCTCGCTAAACGCCCCAAAGGAATAGCCATGCCCAAGCCCAAAGGAATAGTCACCGCTATAGGTCCCACTGCTGACAAGGCCATCCGCGGCTAAGCCCTGGTCTAAGGAGCCCTCAATGGTCAGCAGCCCTCCGACGAGCCCTGTGGCAAGGAAGGCACTACCCGCTAGAAGAGTCAATGGTTTCAGTTTTATAAGAATAAAGTTTCCTTTTGAGAGTTAATGAATCGAATAAGATAACGATTTGCCACTGCTTGGCTCCTTGGTCGCATCGAGGGCTAAGGCTTTCTGAAAGGCTTCAGGCAGCTTAATGGCTTCAACCCCAGTAATACCCAATTCGCCATAGACCCAATCACACTTAAGGTAATAAGAAGCATCCGTGTATTTAAAGACGGAAGCATAATCCTTTTGAACATAGCCATCTTCAGAAACTAAGGTAATAGCCATATAGTTACCTTCGCTATCATCATAGGGAAGAACGACCTTTTCTTGCTTCCTTAAGGTGTCCATATCCACCGCTTCGGTTGAGGAATCTAATGGCTGAGATGTCCGACTGCTCCACCAATGGGCCGGAGCGGCCTTATAGAAGGAGGCGACCTGATCAACCTCTTCTTTCTTCGTGAAGAGAGCATCATCGGCCATATCCGTTACTAAGGTGTAGCTTAAGGACGTATCCGTGCAGCGGTAGTAATACCCGGAGTTCATATAGGTATAGATAAATAGACTTTGATAGGTGCAGAAGGCTTCGCCCTTGCCCTTATCATGAAATAGAGCGTGATAGCTTGGGATCACCTGATAGGAGACGCCATCGACGGAGAAGCTCTCGGATTGATACTTCTTTTGATCGATCACATGACCAACCGTTGGGGTGGTTTGGTTATTCATGGCCTTAAGGGCCCCAACATAGATGAATAAGGAGGAAGTACAAAGGGTACCAATGAGTCCGCAGATTCCTGCGGGGAGTAGGAACCAATACATCTTCTTATGCTTATGACCCCCGATGAGGCCAAGGAGTAAGAAGACAATAAAGATACCTAAAAGAATGAGACCGATCCCGAGAAGGATAAAGAGGAAGACGACGAAGAAGACTGCACCCATAGTTTTTGTCCTTTGTAATGATACAGGAAGGAGGAAGGAAACACCACCAAGAGAGGGACAATCCAAGAGAACTTGAAATATTTCAAGTTTATTTGGATTAGAAGATAAAAGATAAGGGAATATCGAGAGTTATTAATTTTGCTTCAAAATCTCTGGTAGAGGCAAATCAGTCACTTTCGGGCCGGTCTGAAATGTCAAAGACGCTGTAAGTATTTTTTGCTACTTCCAGCAGATCCTCATACGTAAGAAGACGAATCTTGTTAGTTTCTAAGATCGAAAAATCATCTGACGATATTTTATTTTTCTCATCAATTCCGCACACGAAGAAAGCTTTAATGTCAAATATGTTCATTCCGCCAAAAGAGGACTGGGAGGTTTTGGCTAGGTGTTCCTTAATACCTTTTCGATATTTGTTAATCTGTCCTTGAATGGCCTGAACATCTGGGCAGGAGTAATTGGTCTTTTTTGACCGTTTTATTTCCACAATAACTGGGAAAAGATCTTGAGCGGTTTCAACGATGATATCTGTGCGAACCTGAGCTTCGCTATTGTCAATGTTTAAGTAGGAAAAATGGTCTTGAGTACTTACACGGCTGCCCCGAATATCCCACGAAGGATTAATTAGCCATGGGTTGGCGGCTAAGTGCTTTTCAAAAACCTTTTCTACTTCCTCACCCTTAATAAACTTCTCCAATTCATTAATAATGCTCAGACGGTTGTTAACGTTGGATTGCATTCTTAACGCATGGTTAATCTCGGCTACATTGAAAAGTTTTGAAAAAAGTTCCAGAACTTCCTCAGTAGTTTTTCCAAGGCCGGTTGAAACTTCACTAAGAGTCTTGTCATTAACGATTTGGAAAATGGCTGGGGCAAGGATGTTAATATCTTGTTCCGTTTTCTCTCCAGGCTTGTCAAAAACTTTTTCGGCGAGATCTGTAAAATGTCTTTTTTCTTTCTCATCGTAGGATGAAAAAACTTCACGATAAGAGGGATTTTCTTTTATTTTGGTCAAATAGTCCTGTTGTTCTTCGGGCCTCTTTGCCCGCATAGCGTTCCAACCATCAATTAATTGGCCACGAACTTTTAAAAGGCCGGCCTTGAGGCTTTGCACGGATTCCAGTTCATGGTTCAACCCTTCTCGCCCGCTAAGAACAGGATCTTCTTTTTCGTCAGCAGGGAAAAAGTCTACTTCACCGACCAAATAAGCGTTTGGGATGCGACCATCGGCAGAATTTTTGAAAATATTCTCGTCGGCAATTTTTCCATGAATGTAAACGGAAACACCAGAAACCGAAGTTTCATTTTCAGTTTGAAGATCGGCTGGTTTTTCTACCGATCCAAGCCAACCTTTAGCACGCCCAGACAATTTGTCATTTGAGACTTCTACAAAATTCTCTTGCTTCACATGCGGAAATAAAAGTTTCATGTCGGCAAGCGTCTTTCCAAAAAAATAAACAGATTCTACTTTTGAATAGAAAAAATGTTCCCGCAGGTTAATCGGAGTAACTTCTTGATAATTAAAAAGAAGCTGGAAGTCCGCCTTCTCTCCAAAATACGAGGATGAAAAGCGCTTGGCAATTAGATCTTTTAAAGACTGCTCGGTCGCTTTACTAATCGCACGTTTTAGATTTGGAAGGACAATGATGGTGCCTGATTTTGTTGGCAATTCAGGCCTGTCAATGGTTTGGGGCAAAAGTATCGTAGGGTCTGGAACGTGCTCAACCTTAGCTTGATAGACCATCTTGTCCGTATAAAGCTGATCATAGTCCAGAACGATTTCTTTCCAATCTTGATCCTGCTCGCTTTTTGTTGCAATCGTGTAGCTATCTGAGAGACTAAAAGCCGAGAATTTTCCAATACCTTTTTTGCCCATGAAAGCACGGGGGTCCATGTCAGAAGGTTTTCTTACATTTGGGTTTTTTTCAAACCCAGATTTTGCATATCGGTCGGCCAATTCTTCGTCGGTCATTCCAATGCCGTCATCGATAATGACCATCTCGTTATCCACGACAACGATTTGGCATTTTTTGGCGTATGCATCCCAAGCATTGGCAATAAGCTCAGCAATCGCTGGAGGGTTGGAGGTATATAGGTTTTTCCCAAAATGTTTTACGGCTCCAAGCGCAACCTGAAAATCAACTGAGTCCATGCTTTTTGACCTCCAAAAGGTGTTCCTTAATGCTTAGTCCGACAACTTCACCAAGCTTAACAGGAACAGCATTTCCAATTTGACGAGCAACGTCGCCAATAGAATAGTTGGAATCCTCTGAAAACTGATATGTAATAGGGAATGTCTGAAGAAGAGCGCCTTCGCGAAGAGAAAGAGCGCGATCTTGTTCTGGATGTCCGTAACGGCCCGTACCATATCGCATAAATTGAGTAGTCAGCGTAGGCCCAACTTTATCCCATTCCATTCGGCCATAAACGGATTTAAAAGTTTTCCCCTTCTTTTTTTTGTAGCACTTTGGAAGCAGTTGAGGAGGCCAATCCTTCCACGTTCCTCCCGGCTTGGAGGCTTGAATTCTTTTCAAATTTTTGGCCGACAAAGCGGAGGTTCGATGAAGCGAATCCGTGGGATCGGTTTCGCCAGCCGAAATTTTAGGCAAGGAAAAAATCGTATCGCGAACGGTAACTCTATTAACTGGAGTCGTTGGCGGTATCAAATGAATTGGTCCAAAAGCCGAGGCTAAGAAAAGAAGTCTTTTTCTTCTTTGAGGAACACCATAGTCGCAAGCGTTCACAACTTTGTAATCGACAAAGTACCCCAAACCTTCGATGCTGGTTTTAAAATCTAGAAAAACTTTTTCACCGACAAGCTCGGGAACGTTTTCCATCGAAATAATATCTGGCTTTATTGCTTTAATGTGTCTCAAAAACGAATACAAAAGACCCCATTTTGAATTTTCGTTTTTTTCGATATTCTTTTGTTGAAGCTTTGAAAATGGCTGGCAGGGTGCACAGCCCATTAAAACCCGAACGGAATTTTTGGAGTAAAGCGATAGCAAAGCGGAACTGTCATATTGGCTGACGTCTGCTTTGATGAAAGGAATACCATTATTTTTGGTATAGGCATATTCGCAAGTTCCGTCCAAGTCAAGACCAGCCAAAACCTTGATACCAGAATCAAGAACGCCCCTTGTCAACCCTCCCACACCACAAAAAAGATCAATGCTTTCAATTTTTGAAAAATCGGCATCTCTGCGGTTCTCTTTTTGTCTTTGAAGGACCACAGGTTGAGGAGCATTATTCATCTTGACGTTTCCTCGAGAAATGAACAAGTTTATTCTAACAGTTTTCTTTATAAAGGTATGAAAAAAGAAGGCCGAATTTTAAAAACTCCTCCGATGTGTTTTAACTATTGCCGTTCCCAACAGGTTTGTTAGAAAGTAATTGCTGATGAATCTTTTTTGTTTTTTGCGGCAAAAAGACCCCCAATTCTTCAAAAAAGGAAAATGGCGTTCTCGCCGTGAGCCAACGTTTTATGAATTAGTAAAGCGCACCTGCAAGCAAAGATCGATGTAATAGAAACCTGCAGAGTCGTGCATAACAGAGGCGTAGTTGTAACGTGATGCACTCGGACGATCAAGGAAGGTATTATCAAAGAGGTATTGCTCAAAGTCGCTAGCATCAGCAAGCGGATAGGCCAGAACCTCCCAATCCTTATTGACGACAATGTAGCCACCATTAACGTGGGTGGCTGAAGCCGTAGAACTGCTGGAGGTAAGCCAAGTAAAGGCATCAAGCAAGAACCGTTTGATGACGGTGGGATAATACGTCGATTCGTTATGCGCAGGTAACGGGAACTTGGTAACCATCAGATTCGATAAATCCTTAACTTTGGTCGGATAAGAAGAGTCAAAGAAAGACAAGGAAATCATTTTGCCCAGCGTCGGAAAATAATCGCTGCTAGTGGCTAAAGTCGTCTTAAAGACTTCCGCGCCAGTTACTGGATCGGGGACGGTGCCGAGAAGAACGGCGTGAATGTGAGCGTTCCGAATCTTCTCCATGCGGGCCTTAATGGCAATATTGCCATGAGTATCCATCGTGCTGTTAATGTCTTGGGCTAAGGCATAAGTCATGCCATCAAGCCGGAAACGGAAAGAGCTGTTGGAGCTCGGATTAAATAAAGTTGAAGCCGAACCGATCATTGCCTTAATCGAAAAGCCTTTTTCTTCTGACCCAATATTGGGATAAAGCCTGCTAAATTGGATCGTAATATCAGTCTTACCGCCCGAACTAAGGACGCCGATGGTCGCTCCAACGCTGCGGCTCTTCGGAGTACGAACCTGGATCTTCTCTAGGAAATCCCAAAGGGCATTAGAAATGGGGAAAGAACGCCCACTATTTCCAATGACCTCACGTTTGAGCATTAATGCATATTTCCAAAAATCGCCTTGAGGGAAGGTGCCATAAAGACCACCACCACCCATGACACGGACGGAGCCACCAGCGATGATGTATTGAATTGGGAATCTGACAATGTCTTCCCGCGTAACAATATAGACATCGAATGAGGAGCCCGACGGCTTCATACTGGCATTGGCGCACTCTAATTTGCCCGTCCCAAGGATGTGTAAAAAGACATAGAGCTCAGCCCATTCGCCTCGATTAAAGCAATCACCTCTTGGCATCGTCTTTATCCAATACCTTTTTGATCTGACTTGCAATGGCAGCAATAACGTTTACCGTCACAGAATTTCCGAATTGTTTATAAAGCGAGGCATCGCCTAAGACAAACTTGTAGGTGTCGGGGAAGCCCTGGAGACGAGCCCATTCCCGCGGAGTCATTCTTCGAACGTTCTCGCGACTAATTTGACCTTTGATGTGGGTTACCGGGGTGTAATCGGTGATACGGTTATCGACAATCAGATTGCGTTCCCGTCCCATACCGCCGCAAACGATGGCGCCAGAGACTTCGTTAACGTCGCGGATGACATAACCAAAGCCATCGCCTTTAGCTTGGTGACGGGCCTTGTGACGTCTTAACGTCTCGAGATAAGTTTCGGAAAGGTAATATTTTGAGGAAACAGGCTTGGTTTCGAGGATGTCCTGAATACAGGGCTTGTGACCTTGGAAAGGCTCGGGGAAGGCGAAGGACGAAGAGTCGATATCTTTGCGGAAGCAGACAATATAGATTCGCTCGCGGTTCTGAGGGACGCCAAAATCCTGGCTGTTCAGAACTTTAAATTGAACGTTATATCCAATTTGATCAAAGGCGCCAAGAATAACTTTGAGGGTGTTTCCGTGGTCATGATGGAGCAAGCCTTTAACGTTCTCGCAGAAGATCACTTTGGGTTTGTCGTACTCGCAAATACGCACCACTTCTCTAAAAAGAGTGCCGCGACAGATGCCTTTATAGTTGTCGTTAAAGCCAAGGCGGTGTCCCGCAAGGCTGAAAGCCTGGCAAGGAAAGCCCGCTAAGCAAATATCAAAGGAAGGAATGTCCTTTTCATCGACTTTAGTAATATCGCCAGCAATCGGAAAACGATCTGGAAAATTGGCGGAGTAGGTTTTGCAAGCGGCTTTGTCCCATTCCGAAACAAAGACGGTTTCGACTTCGGACTTAAAGGCCCGATCAAAGCCCATGCGGATGCCGCCGATGCCTGCGAAGAGATCAATGGATTTAAATTTGTGTTTGGCCATAGCAATGACACCAATTATATCTTGTGTCCCTCATCATTGGCATCGATACTCACCTGAAAGGCGTCGCCAGTGTCTTCCGCCTCGGGATCTTCAGTGGGATTTTCGGTCTCAGTCAGTTCGTCATCCTTCGTTTCTTCAGGATTAACGTCTTTAATCTGAGCAATTGACTTTACGTTTTCGGAAACAATTTTTAAAACCTCAGAATACTCGAGCGAATCGAGGGAAATACTCGCCAAGATGTTGTTCATCCGTTTGCCTAATTGACCCGATCGACCCTTTGAAGTCAGCACCGAGGGGTCGGGAAGTTTAGAAATGGCTTCAAGGCAAGCTCGGAATAGTTGTCGATTCCTCGAGAACGAACGTTCGATGAGTTTGTCGACGGTTCCAGCGTACTTGAGCGCAATTTTGGTGTAATAGTAAGGGTCTTTCTCTCCTGGGGCATAAGTCAAATAGAAAGGCCAGTATAAACGAACGATTCCATTGCGGGTCCAGAATTTCTCGAACAAGAAACGAGATAAGGCACGTCGTTTCATGTCTCGTTTGCCCTGGACGATCAGTGGGTTCCACCGTTTCATCATGTAATCGTAATAAACCACGTGAGTAAGATAGCCGACAAAGCATTCATCGGTAAGAAGGGAATAAGGCGTTTTGTTCGCCATAAAATACTCAAAGAGTACTTTGCCATTCTGAAATTCGTTTTCCCAGAGAACATCGCCTTTTTCATAATCAACCAGCTGAGGAAACGGACCATTGAATTCGAAATTGGTGATGGTCAGATCGGTCTCGTTAATCGGAAAAGGACGATTGCTAAACGCGCTGACGTCTTGGTTTGAGGCATTTGCTTCAAGCTTTTTCACAAAGGTTGTCGTCAAAACCGGGGTGCTCATGCGGCGCCTCCTTTCATCGCTGAAACCGCTCTATCGTTGGCCGTTTCAAGGAAGCCAGAGAGAAGTTCAAATGTGTATTTCCAAATCAGCTTTGGGTCGCTGGCGTCATCAGGATTGCTGAGCGAAAAGCTGGGATCCAAAGCGAAAAGTTTATTTTTGAGAGTCGTGTGCCAAAGGCTGCCTTCGTATTGGCCCTTGACTCCGTCCTGGAGCATCGATTGGACGACGTAAGCGATGACGGGGTAGCCAATGGCGGCGTTTGATAAATCTGCCAAAGAAGGAAGACGGTCTTGGATTAAGCGAATGTCATCAGAGATGTTTTGTTTGAGGTTCAAGCGAATGCGCTGGCCACTGAGGTCAACCGTGAAAGGCTCTTTAGAATCGTTAGGCAGCGTCCCGTAGTCAAAGATAGACGAAATATGCTGAGGATCAGAGGTTTTAGCTTCGCGGCATTGCCCATATCCGATAATTTGGCCTTTTAGGACTTTAAAACTGGAGTCCTGAAGGGAGCCAAACAAGGCATCCATTTTGCCCGGAATATAGTCAAACGAGAAGTCTTCTTGGGCAACGATAATCGGCGTGAATTCAATATTCCGTCCAAGGAAAAAGCTCTTGGCACTTTCTTTGAAGTCAAACTCACAAGAGCTCTTTGCAGGGAACGACTTCCTGAGAATCGCCTGGTCAATGATAACGAAGAACTTGCAAAGGCCTTGGTCGATCCAAGCCTGAATTAGTGGGCAGTTAAGGTGCCCTTTAATATGGAAAACGGTTTGGCTGGGATCTTGCTCGTCCTTGTCCGAACTAACGTCGGTTAGAAAGGATGCGTCCAAATAGTCGCCGCCATCCTCTTCTAGAATCGGGAAGGCGTGTTCGCCATGAATTGGGGCTTTCATTTCTGTTCTCCTTTCTTTTCTTCGCTAGAGGCAACTGGCTCAGTCGCTTCGGGCGGATAGAAATATGAATTGAGCAAAAAGTTCGAAAATTGAGGACCAGCGAATTTTACCCGGCCGCGGATAATTCCATCCGAGTCTTTATGGAAAGCCTCGAGCTTGCACCATGATTTGATGGTCACGGGTTGCTGAGTGTTTTCATCAATGGCTTCGGTAATTTTCGGTAAATCTCCGTTTTCGGTGTTGTCTTCACCAACGGCTCGAAGTTCAACGCAGATGGGGTCAATATCCGATGAAGAGGCGTCAATAGCGAACTCCAACTGCTCCTCCTTGTAATTGACTCGATACTGAAGCGGCAACTTTTTTGTATTAGGCGGTACCCGAACGTTATTTGGACTATTTGGATCTTCGACTTGCTGATTGTTAGTCGTCTGGTCCTTCTTGTCGTGAATGTGGTGACTAGGAGTGTCTTTGGTATGATCCTGAATGTTTTGATCGTCTCCGCCAGGAATGACCTTTCCTTTAGTGACACGAAGAAGTTCAGCTTGCTTACGAGTCATTGAAGTATTAGGAACGATCGACATTTCCGCATCTAATGGATCGCTGTTTTCTTCCTCAGACTCTGGGGCAAAAACATACTTGTCCAAACTGAGAAGACGAAGGTCGCTTTTCTTAGAATCCGCTAAGACCGTTTTGATGATGTCGTCCCGGATTGTTTTTAAAAAAGCATTGAGGGCAATCCAAATTTTCCTGTTCTTTTCAGGATCTGAATTATGGTCTTCAGGGTCGTAACTATCGTGCTTTGGCGACTCGCAGTTCTCCAAGAAGTCGCTGCCAGCACCATCTTCAATAGTCACACAGCAAACGAAATTTTGATCGGCCTGCCGTACCACATCGGAATAGGTAGCCATTCCTGAACGTAAGATAACAAAACGTTTTTCCTGCACCTCTTTATCCCAGTTGATATAAAGGGATATTTTTCCAACTGAATCAACGTTTTCACGAATGGGCGAATGAAGAACATTAGTTCCATTCCCCATGAAGGCATTGATGAACCAGCGAGTCTCTTCCGCGGCATTAGAAATCGAGCTGATTTTCTTAGCAATGATCTGATCCAGGACTTCGACAACGTTGCCAGGATGATTCTGATCAATATATGGATAAATATGAATAATCTCCCGGCCGTGGTCTTTAATCGCAAGTTCGATCTTGCCCGTTAAGAAGGCGGCGTAGAAATTGGCAATGGCGAAATAAGCAAATTGCCAAGTCCAAGAATCGTCTTCAGAAAAGAACGGGATTTGGTTGATTCCAAAAATCACAACGTCAGTTCCAACCTCTGATCTTTCGAAGATTCCTTGAACTTTTCCCTTTAATTCATTTTGGGAGAAGCCTTTTAAGGATTTGGGATCATAGCCGACGCCCTCTGTCGTAAATTTGGCAAAATATCCTTTGCCTTCATATTTGGTCTCACCCACCCAGTTCGTAGGTTGAATGGTAACGCCAGCCATGCCAGATCCTTCAGGTATGACTGAAGAATAAAAAACCGTGAACAAGGAAGACGCAGGGAAGAACGCAGCCTTGCCCACGCCCATACCGCCAGCGCTGTTTTCGCCTTTGCCAACCGAAACACCTTCGTCGCACACGAGAGCCCAGAAAGCAGCTTTTTTCTTGTCCCCTTCTTGCTCCTCGGTGTAAGGAAGCTCGCATCCCTTCAAACCGATGGTGTTAAAGTCGGAGAACTTAAAGTAGCGAATGGGATCGCCCGAATCCAAAATGTTTTTCTGTTTCTGAACCCGATTCTTGTTTACGTCGTCTTTCGAATCGCCAGACATTTTCGTTGAACCTTCGATGTGCTCTTTCAATTCATTAAGGCAAAGGTCTCTTCTGGCAACATCCGAAGGAATATCTCCCACTTCCGCTACCATGAGAACTGGCTTTCCCGATCCGTCAGGAACGTCCTTTGAATTTTGCATCAGTTCACGAGTCAGAGAGTTAAGGCCATCGCGCGGAGCGCTAAAACCTTTGACTTCCTGAGTAGTCGCGTCACGCCCCGCGACGAGTCTCGGATTAAATGCCCAACCGTTCTTGTCCATATAAAGGCCTCCCTAAAAGCCAAAGAAGAAAATGTCTTGGTTGCTCTTCTTCTTTTTAAACGTATTGCTACCCATGTTTGTATCGATAGAATCGTACATATTTGATCTTTTCAAGGCTTCAATTACAAAGGTGTTTTTGTCACCAATCGTTAAATTCTTCATTTCGGGAAGGCTTTGGATTTCCCGGGTAAAGAGAACGTCAAACACGGCCTGGGTTTTGACCTCGACATCGGCATAAAGCGAAAAGAAGTTCTTCAACGCCTCAGCAAAGTCGGCCGAATAGTGAAAATAGCGAGCGCTCCAAACGTTGTCGACTTTCCATAAAACCAAAGGATCCAGAATTTCTTTGTGAAGGTACTGACTCATAGTTTTCGGATCAAGGCCCAGAGCTTTAGCGGCATCATAAATTGAAACCGCGTGGCCGCCATTAGCAATGATCATGTTCAAAATCATGGCTTTACGAGAAGGCTCAGTTCCAGGATTTCCAATAATGTATTCGCCATCGCTGAAAACGTATCTTGAACCAAGCTCTTTTTTAAGAACCCGATAGATCTCGCTGCTCCGGCTTTTTCCAAACTGGTCTTTGAAATCCAACCGCAACTTATCGACCGCAACAAAGCGTTCTGTAAGGATCTTCCGCTCAATAGTTCTCAAGAGTTCTGGCGGCAAAGTCCATTTTGACGACTTATATTTCATTACGCCTTGGCTGCCCAGTTGTTGATACTGATGAAGAAAGCTTTCAATGTTACCCTGGTAAAAATCGGCGTTGTTGGCGTCACAGGTATATTGAATCCAATTGGTCGGCTTATTTAAAAGATCATCCAAAGACTGGTAGCCATTCTTTTCCAAGAACGTTGCCGTTTCAGGATCGAGTATTGTGTTTTTAAGAAGAATGCTCAAAGCGAAAACGTACCTTTCTTATTGCCCTTGGCGAATTCGGACTTTGTCTCTTTTAACTGCTCTTCGATCGCTTTAAAAATCTTGTCCACGTCGGCATCGCTATAGGAATAATTGTGTTTGTTCGCACAGTTGGACAAAAGTCTAAGTTGTTTCAAAATGACATTTGTCCGACGAACAGCGACTTTTTTAAATCTCGTCGCGTTATCTTCCATTAACCTAGCCCTCTCTTTACTATTAAGTATAGCTAAAAATAAGTTACTTACAAATATTTTTTGGCTACATTTTTAATATGTAGACGGTTCTGTAGATTGATCTAAAGACTAGAAAGTTATTAAAATTCTGGTTTCCCCGTATTCAGCCAACCGTAATTCTTGTTAAGGTACTCATCGACTTCTTCTGCGGTTAAGACATTTTCTTCTTTTAAGCTCATGACAATGTCTCGTCCTGTGATGAATGCGAGAGGGTGGCCATCCGCCACCACCTCATCCCAAGTCTGCTGGTCGATATACGAGGTCGTGACCATGACGCCAAAATCATGGGTCTTAATTCGTGAGATCAAACGGGCCATATCTTTGGTATTAACGCCCCCACTGCGATCAGGGTCGTAGCACTTCGCTTGAACGAAGAAAGACAAGGTTAAATGGTTCTCATCGTTTTGGAACATGTCGTATTGACCCACCCCATCAATGCCCCCATCTTGATTGTCTTGGGTCTTATCCACTGCATTGATGTGTTCGGGGTTCAACCGTTGGACTAAGTCACAAGCCATGAATTCAAAAGAGTAGAAAGGTTTCCAGGCTTTCGTGGTCGCAAAGAAATTGTAGAGATGACGGAGCATTTCCATGCCTTCTTCATCGTCAGGTAACTGGGCTTTGCGGCCTGGCCAGCCTTTTAGCGTTGTCACGGTAATGGGAGAAGACGCTCCCGTATCGATATAGCGCTTCCAGACTTTAGGAGCAAAGCGGCTTTCATAAGCTTTGCCCGCTTGAATATCGTTGAGCCATTCTAATGAGATGAAAGAATGGTTGGGGTAGGCTGGGCTACCCGCTTGAAGATTGGCGATCGTGAATAATGCTTTAAAGTTCAGGACGGGGTTATCTTTTCGATTTTCGCGGAGGTAGAAAGCCGTCAGCCAATCGCGGGAAGGCAGAACAGAAACCCCAGGGATGGCCAATCCGCGGAAGACGAAGTCATAAGTTCCCGCCCCAAAGCGGTCAAAGATGAAGACGGGCGGAATTTTCTTACGGTCCTCGGCTTTTCCTGAGGAGGCCAAGGTGAAAAGATCAGAAAGGAATTTGTTGCCTTTCTTCGGCGTATCAAGGATGTCCTTGCCTGGTTGGTTTTGATCGCCATAGTAAACATAGACGCCGCGGTCATTATCGGATTCATCCCGCCATAGTCTCTGCTTGCCCGTCGAGAAAAGGATGACGGCTAAATAAGGAGTTTCGCCAGGTTTGGGATTGGGATTCTTGATGTAACGGAAGCCGCCTTGGTTAGCGGCGCCTTTGACTCCTAACGCTTTAAATTCAGTGAAGAGTTTACAGATGGCATCACTTTGATAGGGCGTTTTGGTTTCATCGCCATGGAAAACACAGTCATTGATCAGCTGAATCGAAGCTCGCTTTTCAGGAGGGATCGGTTTAAAAACATTAGTCACGTTCGCAACAGGGTTTTCGCTCATAAATAAAGCTTGAACTAGCAGCTGCGATTGTCAAGATCGAGAAGAAGTCTGACTCATGCTTTAATGCATCACGAAGCCCTTGCCATCATCCTCTAGAAGTCGAAGAATTATTTTTAGCACATCGTCTAGTTCACTAAAGGGGTTCAACCATGGAATCAAGCCACGTCAAAAACATTAAGATCGCTTTCAACATCTTTGTCGTCGTGATGGCTCTTCAGATTCTTGCCAGTTTAGCCCT
>Ga0183101_1002188_pt1 | contig 14515 bp, 16 predicted proteins | sample Biomet3_FD_127790 | JGI IMG/M metagenome (GOLD analysis project Ga0183101, IMG submission 127790) | Microbial communities from bioreactor (seeded with sewage sludge) at LBNL, California, USA - Biofuel metagenome 3 | ecosystem: Engineered > Bioreactor > Anaerobic > Unclassified ... | reverse complement strand
TATCCATAATGACTAGCTACTTTGATACTCACATATAGAAGTTAAGATTACACTGAATAAAAACAAAAATAGCCAACCAAAGTGCAGCTAATCACATTAGTTGGCTATTTTTAATTTACTTTTCTTTTTTTCAATCTACTTTGAATCTATAAATACTTCATCATTTTGAAAAAATTTTAGAAAATACTGTTATTCCAATTACGAAAAGTAGAAATCCTACCGTTAACACTGCTGCAACCTTATTACCAAAGTTAACTGTCCATCCAACGCCAAATCTTTTTTCCACAAACATTGAAGGATCATTAGGATTATAATATAGTTAATCTTTTTAAACTTATACAGTTTTTCTGATGAAGAAATAGGCTGAGAAGCATCAATTTTATTTTTACTTACAGCAATAATATAATTTGTGAAGGTAAGAATAACTACTAAAATTAATGGAACTAATCCACTCATAAAAACTGAAACTATTGATTTATCTACAAATCTATCTGCTACTCCAGCTATATTATAATGTATACCTATCTTTGCCGACAATTCATTATATCTCAGCATTGGAAGAATTAAATTTAATAAGCCCATAACCCCAGGTATTACAAACCAATATGATGGTATTATAGCATTACTTCTTAATTTTTTTGATAGTTCTGTATTAACATAAAGTACTTGTTTTTTATTTTTTAATAAATTATTTTTTGCCTTGAAAGCTTTAATTTTATGATATGCTCTTAAGAATACTATAAAATATCCAGCTATAGCTACAAAAGTTGACACTATAAAAATTATTGGATTTCTTGAAACTGTATTTAAAATAATGAAATAAAGAATTAATAAAATGGCTCAACACCAAAAACTGTGCTTGACAATTGATTACCATAATTTACACGTGAAAAAACACTCATAATCCTCTATTCTGTAAGTGCTAACAAAACAGATGAAAAGAGGAAATTGAGTGCACTTACAGGATATCAATAATTTATTAAATTTACAAGACATAAATGTTGTTAAAGTTTCTAACGTGGTTGGTGATTTGGTACACATTACAGTTGAACATCAAACTTCCCTTCAGCCTTGTCCTTGCTGCGGTAGCAGCCATGTTATTAGACGAGGAGTTAGTGGATACCGAAGAGTAAGACACTTACCTATATTTGGACTTAAAACAATATTGCTATTACCTCGAGTAAGACTTTCCTGTAAGGACTGCTTTTTCTCTTATACACTGCAATATTCTTTTGTTTTGGGAAAATCACGTTATACCAATCAATATAAAGAACAAGTAGCAGACGCAGCCGTAGGCGCCACAGTTACGAATGCAGCAAGAATAACAAAGACTCCTTATAGTACTGCAGAGCGTTAGTAAAAAATAATAAGCCTATAAAGATAGACTATATATCAAAATATTCTTTAACAGATGAGCATTTTAATACTCAAAATCTTGAAGAAGCTGAAATTTGCACAGTTTCTGAAATAGCCTGTACTCATGGTTCAGAACTTTACGATAATCTAAAAAAATACAGACTGGAAACCTCAAAACAGGAAAACCTAAAACTATATTTTATATTTACTAATGCTCAGCTAGATTCATTAGTTGAGGCCAAGCCTAAAACTAGAAGTGAACTTCTGAAAATTAGTGGGTTTGGAGAAAAGAAGGTTGAAAAATATGGTGATGCTATTATTAACATTATAACTGCTGAAGAATAGATACCTATTTTATGGTAACCAAAAGAATGCTCCTTAAATATAAATTATGAATATATGTTTTGACAACATCTTTAAAATTCTTGGGTCCTGTTACGAATCCAACACCCACGTTTATTTTCTTTTTTACTATTTTCATGTAATTTTACTCCTTCTATTTTGCAAACACTGAATAATAGCAAATTAAAGTGCAATATTTTTATTTAGAACTTCAGTTTCAATAGTATTCTTATCGATAATACTATTAAATATCATAAAATTTGAGTTAAGAACAATATTTGAAAATGTGGAATTATTCTGAATCATCATTTTATCCCAAATAATAGAATCAATAATTACACTGTTTGTGCCTACTCTGCAATTATTACCAATGATAGTATTGGGACCAATAGTACAATCAGACCCGATTTTAGTGTTTTCACCAATATACACAGGGGCAATAATTTTAGTAGTAGGATGGATTATTGTATTTTCACCCATGAATATGTGTTGATTTTCATCCTTAAATTCTGACAAAGGGCAGGTTCCACTTAAAATATCCTGATGGGCTTGAATATATTTTTCACTGGTACCTATGTCCATCCAGTATGCATCGTTTTTATAAACTGCAATAGGATAACCTTTTTTTAGTAGTAAAGGATATGTTTCTCTTTCTATTGATACTACCTGTGAATCAGGGATTTCCTTTAAAACATTTGGTTCAAATATATAGATACCAGCATTAATATAATTTGATTTTATTTCTGAAAGCTTTGGTTTTTCAGTAAAGGATTGAGCATAGAGATTCACATTATATTCAATAACACTATAAGCAGAAGGATTTTCAACTTGTGTTACTGCAATTGTAACTGCTGCACATTTTTCTTTGTGAAATTTGATCATGGCCATAATATTAATATCACTTAATATATCACCGTTAAATATGATAAAAGTGTCATTGAAAAATTCTTCAGCATTTTTAATTGCACCTCCTGTACCTAAAGGAATATCTTCACATATATAATGAATTTTTAATCCTAATTTTGTGCCATCACCGAAATATTCTTCAATTTTTTTTCCCCTATAACATGTACTAAGTATAATTTCATCAACACCACAGTCCTTGAGTTTTAATATGTTTCTTTCTAGAAGTGGTTTTACCATCATTGGTAACATAGGTTTAGGTAAGTCGTCAGTTAATGGTTTTAATTTGGTTCCCATTCCACCTGCAAGAAATAATGCTTTCATAAGTTTTCCTCCTTAATAGTTAGGTTTTCTAAAGCACACTTCCTTCGCAAAAGTGTCATTATAGAGTATTATTTTGTTTTTTAATCATCTTCACTAGGTTCTAGGCAAATCTTTTGAGGTTATAATCAGATTCTGGATATAATCTATCTCTTCAATTTAATAATGTTAGATTATAAGTTATCATAATAAAAAAAGCCCCTTAACTAATTATTAAATGTGACATTAAAATCAGTTGGCGCTTCGTTCGCTAAACGATATTCAATTGAAATAGTATCTTCACAATTGAGTACTATTCAAGTACAGTATATCACAATAAAATCTTATTAACAAACAATTGATTAAATTGGAAAATCTATGTGATATTTTTTTATGTTATTAAGCAAAACAAATTGTTAACAATTTGTTAACGACACCCCGGGGGGGCGTTGGCGGACCTCAGGTACGTCTTGCTACCAATAGTATGACAGAAAATTAACTCCTTACTTTATATAACTAAATAAAAGAACTATAGGCAGGCTAATTAAAAATACACTTATAGATCTTCTATAATACTATTAGAAGTAATCTCAATAGTTTTACCGAATTTTAAGAATGCTCTCTTAAGACCTATACCATGTCCACCTTTATAATCTAATGAACTACCTATCTTAAGAGCATCACCACATACCTTCTTCTCTGAGATTCCTCCAGAGTTATCACTTATTTCAAATTGTGAATTATTAATTTTTAAGCAAAATATATTACTATTAATGCTTAGTCCCTTTTGCAACATTAAATAGTATTTGTAAATTTCTCTATATCCGCTGGCCATATAAAAAACTAAGGATATCGATGTATTTCTATAGTCACTATCTACATCCTTTAAAAATGAAATTTTTAGTTTATTGCTTTCTTCATGGAGTTTAATCTATTTATAAATCTGACAGGTACCTTTATGGGGCTTAAAATGCCCGACTTGCTAAAAATCAATTTCTTCTTTGAATATGTCACTTCTACGATTATCTCTAGCTGTTACATGATACATAGCTCCTGGATACTATTCTAACTTTTTTCTTACCATTTTATATTCTCCTGTCAATTTTTTATTATCTATATTATTGACAGTTTTGCTTTTTTAACACCTTTCCTTTTACATTCTTTTACAAGTGCCTGTCACCCTTATTATTTAAAATATTCGTACTCCAATTAGGAATTATCTCTCTTTTCCATCTAATTACTCCATTACATATATAAGCTATATGTTTAAATTTATTTGTATTATCATATATATTTATCTCATCGAATACATCTAGTACTTCTTCTAAATTATCTAGTGATTCATAATATCTTCTTTCTATAGTCTCATCTGGAATTCCATGTCCACCTTTTAAAACCCTTATTCTAACTCTTTCTTTAGCAATACCAGGATTATTAACTCCAATGTAGTTCATCACTACATAAAAACCTTTTTGTTTTGCCTTTTTTATATTTCTAACAATACTTTTACCTGAAAGCGTAGTTTCTTGATTAAAGGATATATCATTTTTAATGTAGTAATTTATAAGTTCTACTGCTTCTCTTGCACATTTAATTTGAAGATTATTATCTTTCCATGAACCTATTCTTGCTACCATCTCATCTGTATTTATTCTTTCTTCACTTTTGTTTCTTTCATAATAAATAGACTTATATATTGATGTTTTCCCAGCACCATTAACACCTGCAAATATAGTATACGTAGCCATTAGTCTTTACCTATTACTCTTTCTTGTTCCTTCTGCAGTACTATATCTGATAAAGCAATATAAAAATCTTGTTCTTCTTTTGTTTTTGCTTTGTTGAATAATTCTTTTAAATCTTTATATGAATATTTCAAAAACTGCTCATACAAATTATTTTGTTCATTTATCTTTTCCATGACACGTCCTCCGATAAATAATACTTTTATTATATTATAGCCTAATAGGCTACTAATATAAATATTCTTAATGTAACAAATGCCCAAAATTCATTTAGCATTGCCAACTTCACTTTTTATATTAAAAATTTTCTGCATTATCTCCCTAGGTTTTCTATTAAATTCTTCCTTAGTAAAATCATATGAAATCTCATTGTACTCTACATTAATTTTCTCATCCTTTATTCATATCTTCATTCCTTCTATAGAAAAACCCTCAATGCTACTATTCTTATCTATATTTTTTTCAATTTCTGTTTCAGTCAAAGAACCTATTCTCTTAAGCTCTTGCCACAATCTATATTCTTCTATAGATTTTATCCGATGACTACCCGCTCTACTACTCCCAGCTTCTTAAAAGTGGGAGTAAAGAGCGGTTACGTCCCTGGATTCGTTCAACTAAGAATCAGATGAAGTTGAAACCCCATCTGATTCAAGTTTCCACTTCATAGTATCCATACTTGTGTTTTTTAGGCTTTGATATTTACATACCCTACTATCCTTTATTAACTCATGATGAGGCTTTGCTAATACTATATCAATAGCTTTTATTAAGTTTTCATAAACATAGTTTAGTATGCTGTAAAACTCAGTATAGCTATTAAATCTTTTATTATTTATCTCTGCACCTAGATGTGGTTCAAATATATATACCTTCTTTTTCTAATGTTTACAATAGTATTCTTTCTTTTCAATCTCCCGCTTAACTTTCGAAGCAGAATTAGGGTCTATTTCAAAGGCACAGGCTAAATCATTTACCATATACTTTATTATATTATGATCTTTCTGTAACTCCTCCATTAATTCTATGTTTTCTGTTTGTAAAACAGTTATATTCCTAATTACAACCTTATCACTATCTTTTTTCCATTTATGTATCGCTGTAACAAGCTCTGAGGGTATTTCATTAAGACTATAACTGCGAATATACTCAATAATGCTTTCTAATGTAATATTTTTATCCAAGGCCCTAACCACAGCAGTAAATGATATCTTGTAAATACAGTATTGCTGATGTTCTTCTTTATAAGCAAATTGCTCAAAAAATAGTTTGTGCACTTGATTTGAAGGTATATCTATTACTTTAATTTCAAAACTATTCTCAACTGTAAATCCTGAACCTGTTACCTTTTCCTCGTAGCTGAAATTTTTGCTCATGCCCAAAACAAATGCTCCCAAAGGCGTAACTCTGAAATATTCAACTTTGAAAAATGGTCTATAATCATAGTCTGAGCAACCACCTTCACTCTCATAAATAACAGTATCCACGACACCTAATATAGACAAGTATTCTTGCAGAACAACTTCATTGAACACAAAATCTTTATTACAAAGCACGCTATTTATCTTAGTAATGGTGCTTTTTGAAGGAAGCTGTTTTTCCTTTGTTAAACTTAAATCTACACTACTAGCAAGATTAATTACGCTACATAAATCTTCAGCAAAACTCTCTGCTATAATATTAAAACGATATTTATCGTTTTCAGTCAATTGTTCTAATGCATTATATTTTATTACGATAGGAGTTAAATATTTTTTTAATAGTTCTTTTATTTGAAGCGGGATAACTTTTCCAATAAATAACAAATTCATTTTAGAGTTCCCTTCCCAAATCTCCCTAATATAACTTCCTTTTACATCGTGCTTTTCGTACATATATTTCAACTTTTCAATTTTAGGTGTTTCTTCATATTTTAAAAACTCATCAAGATATTCTCTTTCAAAAGGACTCAAACTATTCCATATCTTATCGATGCTTTGTTCATTCAGTAAAAATTCTTCAAGGCTACCTACTATAGCTGTTTTATCAAGTCCGGTGTATTTTAAACCGGCGACTTTCATTTTTTTTACCAAGTTATCTTTCGTAATATTTTTCAAATATTCTTTTAGAGATTTTTCTGACATATCATCATTCCTCATCATAATCAATTTTAACCTGACTAACTCGGCGTAAGTCTCCCACTTCTTCAAGTGGGAGTTCAACGCCAAGTAAGATATGCATTCGCAGCTCTAAAATTCAGATGGGGTAAAAGAATCCCCATCTGAATTAAGATCTTGCTTCAATATATCACAATAGTTTATTTAAGCTTATTTTATAAGTAGCACCAAATATATCTATATTTTTATCTAAAAGATATAATATATTCCGACCTTTAAGGCCGTAACTAAAACTGGAATTTTATGCTAGAATCAGACACTATAGTGAGAGGGCACCTCGAACTTGCCAATTGTTTTACCATTCATCATCAAAATCTGGATACTGCTCTGGTGGTTCACCTTTTTTTTCTATAATTTGTGGCTTTAACAGCTTAACCTCTGTTTTTTCTATATCATATACATCCACCCTAAATCTCCATTCATCACCATAATCAAAAAGATATAAGAAACTTTGCTTTTCATTTAATTCTAATTCTCCAATTTCTACTTCATCAGCATGAGGACCTTCATCATCATAAGGACATGTAAACTTGTTGTTTGACCAGGCTCTACCATCCATAAAAAATGAGTACATATGATCATTATCAAATTGGAAAGCTTCTTGGATATACATATGTAAATCATGTAGTGTATGCTTAGCATCTAGTTTTATTTTTGACCATGTATTCTTATCTATATAAACTTTAAATGTATATATCCCATCTCTAAATTTATTACAGCCTCTAGGCAATGTATTTTTTAATTCTTCAGTTTTAAATACTTTCTTAAAGGGTACATAAAATTCTTCTTTGAAATCTATCTTCCACTCACCATATTCTCTTCTTTGCTGTATGTTCCATTGTTCCAATACTCTTTGTTTATTTAATATCTTAATTATCTTTAGACCAATTGGACTAACTACAATCTCAGCAGGGTTAAAGCTTCTGACATCACCTTTCAGCTCTTCTTCCTTATTTTCTTTAATACTCATAATACCAAAGTAAGAAAAGTACAACAATATAGTACTAAAATATCTCCTACTGATATTTATATCCATAACTTGATTTGGTTTACTTGAGGAAATATCATTTAAAACTCTCATAACGGAATGAACACTGATATCATCATAAGTTTGATATTTTAATTTTTCAAAATTACAATCTACCCATAATATCTCTATTAGAGTAATATATTTTTCTACATTATTTAACTTTTTAAATATTTCAACTCTATCTGTGGGTTTTAAAGCTAGTTTTCCACCTTTTATTACTTCTTCCCTAAACAACTTACCACCTACTGATAAGTTACAGAATAAATGGAGTAAGGGATATGCTAGTTGCGTACTTTTCGGTGTAATATTTTCCTGTTTCTGTTCCATAGCTTCGTTTATTTCAAATAAAAATTTTGCTGAAATAAACTTATTCACTTTACCTACAGTAACCTCATTAAAAATCAAGTAGTCTATAAACTTATCAAAATCTTCTAAGAAATTTTTCATTTTTTCATCTAAATCAAATACTTTCATAACTTACCTTTCTTTCGTAATTATAATTAATCTTCTAAAGTTAACCCACTAATATTATACGATAAATCTATAACTTTTAAAGTATCTTCTATAACTATTTTCAATTTAGGCATAATCAAAAAACTCCACTTTATTTATTATTGATTATTGCCAAATTTCCAAAATTTACATCCCTGGGATGTTTGCGAAGGCCTGCCTGAGCTTGCTACAGCTTTGAGCACTTTATTGTGTTTATTGATTTTTTTCATATAAAGTGATATATATATATTTGGTTTAAGATAATCTAGGTTTATGGAGTTTGTTAATTATGTAATTTTCAACCTATAAGTAAGGAGGATAAGCCTAAAAATAACACTTTAAGTTAAGTTTATTGCTAGGTATAGGGAATTTAATGAAAAAATTTTTAAAACGGTTATTAATTATTTTAGTTGCTTTACTCATTATTTTTATTGCTATTTTTCATAAAAGAATCATATTAACTTATAGACTAGTTGATAAGTATATTTCTTTAAAAGATAGTAATATGACAACTCAAAAAGTTGATGGATTAAGAATGTCCAAATCTATGAATTACAAGGATATTATATATAAAAATACTAATGGAGTTCCACTAACACTAGATATTTATTCTTCACTAAAAAAGAATAATAGTCCCTCACCAGTGATTTTATATGTTCACGGTGGCAGCTGGGTTTATGGTGATAAAAGTATTCCAAATGCATTAAGTCCTGTACTTAATGCTTTCAGAGAAGAAGGATATACAATTATAAGTATTTCTTACGAACTCATGAGAGGTAAAGCTAATTTCAATAAACAAGTTGCAGATGTTAAGGATACTATAAGATGGATATATAAAAATAAATCTAATTACAATCTTAATCCAAATGAAATAGGAGTTATTGGTGTTTCGGCAGGCGCTCATCTTTCTCTTCTAGCTAGTTATAGTAGCAATGATGAGTTTACCGATGACAAAGATTTAAGCCAATATCCATCTAAAATTAAATATTTAATTGATTTTGCAGGTCCAACTGATTTAAGCCTTTTAAATACAAATAATTTAAATTATGACTTAACAAAAATTTTTAATTCAATAAAAGATAAGGATATTGTGATAAAAAAATTCAACCCTATAAATTACGTTAGTAAGAGAAGTCCAAATACATTAATAATACACAGCAATCTAGATCCGATGGTTCCTTATAAAAGTTCAGAAGAACTTTATGATAAATGTGTTGAAGAGCATATCAAAGTAAAATTAATTACTTTAAATAGTAATGTACATGATTTATCAAATATCTCAAACGCTGACATTGCTTCTATGTCTGAAGGATTGTTAAAATTTGTAGTATTTAATTCTCCATTATAAACATAAACTTATATTTTTTACATAAAGGGGTATCGCCAACATTTCCGACTTATCTATATTATATCGAGAAAAAGTGGCCTAAATAGCAAACTTTCACGTTGTTTATATAAAAACAATGTAGACATTTTTGTTATGTCAGTTGTAAAAAAATCATCATTTTATTTTCCTTTGGGAACATTGATTTTAGAAATAGTTTTGTTACTAAAAAATATAAAAATTAGAACTGAAAAAGAATATAACTTTTTCAGTTCTAAAAACGACCGTTTATGATACTCTTGCAAAAAAATAAAACAAGAGCACTTATTTACACTCTTGTTAATAAACAATATTTGAAGATTATGAAATATCAATTTAGTAGTATATTAATAAATGTATTGCCTTAAGTCTAATTTCAGAATTTTATCAACTTCATTTGAATTGCACTCAACACTAATGAACGAAAAGGCAAATACCGGATATTGATTATAGTCGATTTTTCTAAACTCCAATATGTTACTGAAATTCGATAAATACGCATCATAATTGATTTCTTTAATCTCTTTAAAATTAATGCCTATTGGAATATCTCCAACAACAATACAATAAAGTTTATTATCATCGGTCTTCAATATTTGATTCCAGTCAGGTCTTTTCTGATGAAAATAATTCTCGTATACATTTATTCCATAGGCATGATATGCAATATCCGTTGTACACCACCCTGCAAACCTCATAGGATTTACTTCTATGGGTATCACATTTCCACTTTTATCAACTCTAACTTCCATATGTACTGGAAAATTAGATGTTCCAGTTGCTTTTCCTATTGAAATCAATACATTCTTAAACGCAATTAAATACTTTTTTATAATTTTTTTTGATGTGAAATATATTCTGTCACTAACATCTCCATTTGAGGAAAAAGGATGCTCTAGTATGTTAAGAATTACAGGGACGCCATTGCTATCATAATAAGCATCAATGGCATATTCTGGACCTTCAATATACTCTTCAATAATAAACTTTGAAGAATTCATAACTTCAGTCGGATACAATCCTTTGACTTTATCCATTTCATCTTGAATTAGGCCTAGAATAGACTCCCATTCATTATCTTCGTTTACTTTGTGTACTCCCATGCTAAAAAATCCAATTGCAGGCTTGATAATAAACGGTTTTTCAATTTCGGTCGTATCAAATTTTGATAGTTGTTCGTATGAAACTTCTTTGAATAAGAAATGAGGATAAATCTCTTTAACTAATTTACGAAATGTCACTTTATCCTTGAAGATCTCAATTGCTCTAGGAATTTCGGTGTATTTAAGATTTTTATTTATCCATTGAAAAGAATTTTCAGAATTACAATAAAGTAATAATGGTGATTTTGTTTTGGCTATATTCATAAACTCATTTTCATTAACAGTTTTTAAACCTGTTAATGATGTCAATTCCCTGACATTAGAGCAGTCTAATACAGGAATACCCATATCACGTGCGGTTTTCAGCAAGAATGTTGAAACATAAGGTTCGTCTAAAATTATCATAAAATATAACCCCCAGTTTAATAACTATTTTATTTAGTTAAATGATAGATTTTCCAAGTTCAAATGCATCAATTAGTATTTGGGAATTTTCGATGTCATTAAGGTCTTCGAAGCCTTTAGCAGAGATAATTCCAAGATTTTGAAAACCAAGATAATCACATAATTGTTGATAAGCATTAATCATACAGTCTGAAACAAATGCATCTTTTTTTCCGGCAACAGATAAGAGAATTGTGCTTTGAATCTTCCTTCCTATTGCACTTTCGGCATAAGTCCGGTCAATAACAGTCTTGAGCTGCGCACTGAAGCCTAAGTAATAGACTGGTGAACAAAGGACAAGGATATCATTATGTTGTAATGCAGTAATAATTTCGTGCATATCATCCTGGATAGCGCATTCACCATTATGATCTTGACAGTAGTTGCAGTTGCAGCATGGAGCGATTTTCTTATTAGCTAATGTAATTTTGGTAATTTCGTTATGTAGTGCTGATCCTTTGATAAAAGCATCCGCAAGCTTTTCAGAATTTCCATGTCTACGTCCACTTCCGCAGAGAATTAATATTTTTTTCATGTTAAATCTCCTTTCATATTGTTGTTTTATGAATTAAATGTTATCATGTTAATTTATATTTGTAAAATTGATACATTTGAAAGAAGACATCAAAAATATTGATGAGGTGTGCTATGGAAAATAGGAATCTTTATACGTTTAAAAGAGTATGTGAATTGAATAGTATTACAAAAGCTGCGGAGCAGCTTGGATATGCGCAGTCAACAGTTACTACACAGATTAAGCTATTGGAAAATGAACTTGGAGTAAAATTATTTGAACGGTATGGAAATACGATTCGTATTACAAATGCTGGAGAAAAATTATTAGAGTATAGCAATGAAATTTTTAGAATTACAGACAGATTTTTGGATGCTATGCATGAAGAAAAGGAAACATCAGGTTCACTAAGGATTGCAGCAGTAGATTCTGTCTGTATGACAGTTCTACCGGATATTTTAAATCAGTTTATTCAAAAGTATCCTAAAGTGAATATTAAAATCGTATCAGGTGTTGCTGATGAATTGAGGCATTATCTCGCAAGTGGGCAGGCTGACATTGCATTTGTATTGGATTTTAATAAACCATCGGATGAATTGTATTTGTTACTAGAAAAGATAGTCAAACTTGACTTTTACATAGCAGCAGATGCACCACTGGAATCTACAGATGTATGTCTGGAGGATTTAAAGAAACAGAAATTCGTTTTGACAGAACCAAATTGTCAATATCGGAAAAGAGTAGAAGTATTTTTAAAAAAAAATGGAATTGAACCGGACATATTAATGGAGAGCTCCTCAACAGAGGCGATTATTAAAATCGTAGCAAATGGGCTTGGAATAACATATCTGCCTGAACTAGTAGTAAATGGAAATCAAGGGATAAAGCAACTACATTTTAAGGATAAGGAAAATGAAGAGAGGCTGCTTTTACAGTTGCTTATGCATAAGAATAAATGGAAAAGTACAATAATAAATGAGTTTATTAGAATATGTGAGGTTAATTTTGTGTGATATTATGTTAGTTATTCAGTTGGGTATGATGGGGTGCAGGCAACAAAGAAATATGCTGAAACAATTAATAAAAATACAGAAGTAACATTCTATCCAACTATAACAAAAGTTTTGAATGCAATTGGTCAAGAATGTGAATTAGGAATTATACCTATTGAAAATACCCTTGATGGATATGTACAAGTTGTACTTGATTTACTTGCACAAACAGATTTACAGATAATATACGAACTTGTTATCCCAATTCAATTTTCATTTATAGGGAATACTTTAGATATGTCAGATATTAAAAAGATATATGTCCAATTTAAAACTCAAGGGCAATGTTATAATTTTTTAGAACAGTTTACTAGTACTAAAATTATAACTACTGAAAGTAACGGGGAATCCTTCAAAGAGGTAAAAAGAGGCATTTTAGGGGAGGCCGCCATAATTCCAAAATATATATTGAATATCAAAAATAAATTCCCTTTTAATATCGAAAATGTAACTGATTCAGAAGATAATGAGACAAGATTTATTATACTTTCAAAAGATGCTGCAAATTATGATATTAATAAATGTTATAAAACTTCAATAGTTATTATGGATGCTATAGATAATAAACCTGGAGTATTATCAAAAATTTTAAATGAATTTTCTTCAAGAAATATTAATTTAACTTCAGTAATATCACGTCCAACTAAAAGAGCACTTGGCAAATACTATTTTTTCATTGATATTGAAGGCCATTATGCTGTAGAAAAAAATATAAAACGAGCAATTGAAAAAATTAGTGAGAATAACATAGTCAAAATTCTAGGTTCTTACCCACTAATTTAATATGTACTTAATATGTATTGTTTTTATGTGTTAAATTTTTTTATAGTTTTCTTGATATAAAGTATTCGTATTTCGTTTAACTAGCTGTGGCATCCCAATTTTAAACTGCCTCCATAAAAACTATGGAGGCTAACCTTTATCATAAATTTTTCCTTGTAGATACATAAGCTGTTGTTTTAAGTTTTTTACTTCTTCTGCTAATTCCTTAATTTTTTTATTTTTAGCTAGAAGAAGAGCATCTTTGCTACTCTCTGTCATTTGCTTTTTTATAGTTTTAGAAGAAAATACTTCTAATTGTTTTACTCTTAATTCTTCTATTCTCTTACGGATATCTTCATTTTCTATTTCTGAGATATCTATCTTTTTTAATTTACCAGTATTATCAACTCTAAAAAGTCCTTGTTTAATTGCTTCTTCCCATGATTTTCTCATTGTAGTATCAAGTATTTTCGCAAAGGAATCAAGTCCACTCGTAAGTTCGTCCATAATAAGTAAGTCTGCCTGATGGGGTAGTGACAGGGTAGCTACAATAAATCGCAAACTAAATTCCTTAAAATGTAAATGAGCTTGCGGTTTAATTATTTTTCTATATTTAGTATAATCTTGGTATGGATGGTTATGTGTTAATTCATAATTGTATTTTATTATTCATCAATGTAGTTCATAAAAACGGCTATCTTTTGATGGTAACTTTGTATAAATGATATTCCTATGGAGTGAGAAAAAACGTTATAAATGGCAAATTTTTATTGGTATATAATTGCAAATAACTGATTAATTCGTAAAGGAATTTATTTTTTGAAAAATATTCTGCAACAATATAATCACATAGATTCGTAACAGTTATTGTTAAACCTTGAGGAATGTTCTCATTATATACCTCTTAGTATATAAATAGATACTATTATACTTAAAAGTACCTACTTGTAAAAAAC
>Ga0183101_1002187_pt1 | contig 14515 bp, 9 predicted proteins | sample Biomet3_FD_127790 | JGI IMG/M metagenome (GOLD analysis project Ga0183101, IMG submission 127790) | Microbial communities from bioreactor (seeded with sewage sludge) at LBNL, California, USA - Biofuel metagenome 3 | ecosystem: Engineered > Bioreactor > Anaerobic > Unclassified ... | reverse complement strand
AAAAGACTAAACTACAAAGTCAGTACACCGAACAAGCACAGAACATGTCGGATGCAGATAAAAACGCTCTGAATGCAAATATTTCCAGGGAATATAATACATTTGAGACAAATACAATGGCTCCTGTACAGAAAAAAATCCAGAAGGCCATTGCTAAAGTTGCCAAAAATAATGGGATTCAAAATGTAGTAAATAGTAATTCGATGCTTTTTGGAGGGAAAGATTTAACGGAAGAGGTTGTAAAAGCACTTTGATAAAAATAGTTTAATTTAATAGTTGAATACAAAAATCAGTGATGATACTTAAATTATCATCAAATCGCTAGGGAAGAACGGTGAAATTCCGTCGCTGTCTCGCAACTGTGAAGGGAAATCCTGCCGTCGCAATCCTCTTACAAAGGGGTGGCTGGGTGATGATCCAAAGTCAGGGTACTGGTTGATTTTTTTTGTTAATGCCTGCGAAGTATGGGTTAAATTCAGGAGTGCTAAAAATGTTTTGATAATTTTTAGTACTCTTATTTGACCATCTGCGCAAGGCATTGGACGAAAGTTTAAGAAAAAGCGCAAATTTGGCTTTGCTTTTAATATAAGCAAACCACTTGTGCTTTTTTTAATAGATAAAATAGGGAAAATATTATTAATGAGGAGTTGTTGAAATGTGTAGTAATTGGATCGTGACAACAAAAAAAATAAGATGGCGGAAAAAGCTAGCAACGGCAGTAACACTGGGAATACTATGCAGTATTTATCAAGCGAATGTGCAAGCAGCAGAGTACAAAGGAAAACTTACCAGCAATATTACTAGTGATAATTTGGTAGTTGATGGTAAAGCTTCGCTAGAAGGCAACACAGTTAAATATAATTTTACAGAAAACACAACTATAACTAATAGCTATAGCTGGCAAGAATTGGCGGCTCTTGGTATTACCACAGATAATCAGGGGTATGTAGGAACGATTCAGCCGGGTGGTCCTACTGGTCCTACGGCAAGCAGTGGAGAATACCATAATATGTTGTTTGATCTTAATGGTCATGATTTTACGGTTAATCATATAGTGGATACGGGGATTGGCCAAATTAACCCTGCAAATCCATCTGCCGGTGCGTATATTTCAAGCACACCTTTGTATATTGCAAAACCAGTATCTATGACTTTTGATAATATAGGTAAAATGACGCTTAATAATCAATCTACAGGCTATTATTTGGCGGGCATATATGCAGGTTATTATCGCGGGTTAAATACTGAAGAACAAGAGCTAGCTGCTGGCAGGCCTACTATAGTTATTAACAATGCGAGTGGTTGGGACAATGCGGTTACTGTTGCCGCTGGTGGTGGACAGTATTCAGAAAATATAACCGGTATAAAAATATTTAACTGTGGTGAACTCATAATCAAGGGTTATGCTGATTTTGCTAAGGATACAAAAGATGCTGATGGTAAGGTTATTTCAACAAAGTATTATGGACTGGATGTTAATACAATGGGAAATAGAGTAAATTCCAGTGCCCATTTCGCAGTTGGTGGTGGTAGATGGGGACAGATTTATGGTTATGGCAATTCTTTGTTAGAGTTAAATACCAAAAAAGATGCAACCGGAAATGTAGTCGCGACTAATAACGACGTTATTATGGTAGGAGATATTCAAACTTATGGTTCGTACAGCGCTGATATTACAACTGTCAATTTAGGATTGACAACAGCTGATTCATATTGGTTGGGAGCTACTTATTCGGGAAATGAAAATCAAGTAGAAAATTTATTCCTTAGGAATGGCGGTTGTTGGATAAATAACGTGGCGAGAGGATCAAATATTGTTAATTTACATGGTGGCAGCTCTAAAGAAAATGCAGGAGTATTAAGATTTTCTAATACCCAGGCAGGTGCCAGCATTAGTAATTATGACGGAACCTTAGTCGCAATATATGAACATGAAGATGCTACCCCTGCAACAATGCTTGGAGGGGTTATTACAATAAAAAGTGCTGCTGAAAATTCTTCGATTATATTGCAAACTAGTAGTAACGGGATAGACGTTGCTAATACAGTAGCGGTCAATGGAGTGCTAGATTCCTTGGCAAATAAACTGTTTTACACAGGTTATACCACAGGTGAAAGGAATTTGTCAGGGAAAGTAAAAATCGTGGAAGGGTTGACAACCTCATCGGCTGAAAAGGCGGTAGGTGATATTTGGTATGACATAGCAACTGGGAAAGGCAATTATTTAAAGAATGTTTTATCTGATTACAATTCAGTTTTAACGGGAACATCATACGACCAACAATACATTGAGGGTGGACTTTATTATGCAGACGGTGATATTCGCAGCAAAAATGCGGTAAATATTAGTGTTAATGATGTTTCCGCAATAAATGTGGCAAAAAATATTGATTTGGTTATAGATATGCTTGGCAATAATTGGAATATAAATTCTACATCAACTACAAAAGACATTAGGGCAGTATCTGTTGACGAGAATGGATCTTTGACTATTAATAATATGGGTAATATTGTTATTGGTGTTGATGGAACTAGCTCTGTAGGTTTTTATGCCGGTGTTAATGCAGATGAACAAGCTACAGATAAAGCAAGTATCACAATAAATAAGAATAAAACTAACACACTGACATTTAATGGAGATGGCAGCAAAGATTATACTGTTATCAAAGCTGGCAAGCAAGGAAATATTACTATTAGCCCTCTTCTGAAATTGTCCGAAGACCTACAAAATTCCGCTAAAACAACGATTTTTGATGCGGATGGCGGTAATATAACATACGCTGGAACTGGGGGAGATATTTTAAAAACTACGGGCTATTTGGTCAAAGCAAATAATGGCGCACAGGTAAAACTTGGCAAATACGATGGGGTGGCAGATAATTTGCAGGGCGATATCTCGGTGAACAAAGGGACGTCTAGCGACACAAATTCAACATATGTATATTTGAGCTTAAATAAAAATCAGGTATGGACGGGAAGTGCCGGTGGCGACGGAGATTTTGCTCTTAGAATGGGCATTAGTGGTTCAAGTAGTTCTAGTGATGCTGGGGGTATTTGGTATAATCAGTGGCTAAATGGTAGCAACATAGATACACATGTTGCTACCCTAGATGTATTTGCTTCGCTGCCAGCTAATATTTATCAGAAGAATACAGGCAAATTATATTTAGATGCAATTAGTAATGGCGGCGTAAATGTTTACTATGAACATGATAAAAAGACTCCAACATTAATAGAAGCAGGTGCTACGGTTATAGGCCATGGTACAACTATAAGTGATGTTATGAAAACAGAAGTATTCTTAAAAACAGATAATGTTGGTATTGATATGACCAGTAAGCAACAGGTGGACGCAGTATTAAAAGCATTGGCTAACAAACTGGTATATACGGGATACACTTTAGGAGAAAGAGATATTAATGGGCATGTGGAAATAATGGAAGGCTTATTGACCTCATCCGCAAAACTTGCCGGCGGCTTGGTAAACTTTAATGAAACTACAGGGCAGGCCTTTTATAGTCCACAGAAAACAAATATGTTCAATACAGTATTAACCGGAGGCGAAGATACAGAGTATGTTAATGGCGGAATAAAAGATGGACAATCATATTTGTTAAAGGAAAATACTACAATTGAGACGAGCTATGATAAAAAAGGAGCGATATATGCAGCAATAGATATTGGTTCAGGGAAAAACGTTGATTTGAAACTTGCTGGGAATTTACTCAATGTAAAAAGTAATGCTGAAATTGCAAACGCTGATGATAGCCCTGTTGCTGGTATAAGTATTCATAGTGGTAATTCTTTAACTTTTACAAATGGTGATTTAAACATTAGCACATCAGGAAACTGTAAGCAGGCTTATGGCATTTACGCTAAGGGAGATGCTGATTCTTCTGCCCAAAATATGCTGACGATTACACAAAAAGATATAGGTGGTATTTTTGATACCACTAAAGTTTTGCGTATTTCAGGAACAACTGGTAATGATATTGATTTTACAGCTATTAAAGCTACTGACAATGCCAATGTTAATATTTCCAGTAAGGTACAGATTGATGCTGAAAAGGGTGTTGCCATTTTGGCAGATAACGGAAGTAATGTGTTAATGACAATGTCTGGAAGTGTGTACAACGCAGCTAGCAAGAACAGCTATATTAACGCTGCTGAGGGCAAGTTAATTGTGGCAGGGAAAAATAGCAAGGTATCTTTAAAAAATACGAGCACAGGTGATTCCTTGACAGGCGATATCATAACGGATATCAATGGCGAAGGAGGGGAAGTTAACCTTGAGATTAACAACAATAGTCAATGGACCGGAAGCGTAAGCGGCAAGGGTATCTTTAATATCACATTAAACGCTAGCACCGGTTTATGGAATAATCAATGGCAGCAAGGAAGTGGAGACACACAAGTTGAATTTTTAAAAGGTACTTCTAATAATAGTAGTCCGTTTGGTGTTATATATCAAAAAAATGCTGGAAAACTAAATATCAACTCTTTTACAGGAATAGTTGGTATCCACTATGATCATGACGGAGACGAAGGTTCTACTATAATTGGCGGTGATACTGTTATTAAGTCCTCTGTAGCAGGCGGCGGCTGGAATAAGCAAAATATTGTTTACGTTAGAACGGATCCAAATGGTATTGATTTGGATAATCAACAACAGGTTAATAAAGTCCTTAATGCGTTGGCTAAAAAAATATATTATAAAGACGCAATTAAGGGGGGATCAGCCAGTGGTTATAGCTTAAAAGGTTCTGCAGCAATTACTGAATCTATAACAGGTGGATCCAAGCTAGCACTTGGTTTAAAATCAGGTAGTATTTCCTTTAACAATAAAACAGGCCAGGGATATTATTATTATGCGGCGCCTGAACAAATTGCCAGCGAGTTTGGCAATATGCTTACAGGGCATAACATGATTATTGACAAGAGATCGGCGGACTACGAATATGCACAGGGCGGTGTAATTGATAGCGAAGGTAAATATGTATTTAAAACTTTGGGTGACACGGTTGCCAATAAAATAGCCGTAGATGATATAGATAATATCACTATTGGTAAAGGGGACAGTGCTTTAATTGCAGTAGCAGGCATAACTGCTCAGGATGTTAGTATAAACTTAGTAGCAGAGAATACTCTTGATATAACCGCAAAAGCAACTGAAGATGGTAAGGGTGCGATAGGTGTATATACAAACACTGGTAAAACAGCTAATTTGAATGCAGATAACTTGGTTATTAACAGCAGTAGTGAGAAAGGTATAGCCTATGGTCTTTATAATTATGGCGATACTAATATAATGAAGAATCTTAGCATAAAATCAACAGGTATTGGCATTTTAGCTGAAAGTGGCTCTGTAATGGTTGCAGGACATGCAACTATTGAAGCTGGTGGTATTGGAGTGCAAACAGGAACTAACGGTCAGTTGCAGTTGGCTTCTGGAGAGATTAGGGCTGGTGAAGGTAAGGCTGCTATTAATGCTGTTGGTGGGCAGATAACACTTAATGTAGATGGAAACGGTCTTGCAATTGTTTCAGGGAATATTTCCGCCAGTAATAGTGGTATTGCAGACGTAACTTTCAGTGGAAACGAGGCATATTTTGCTGGTAACGTTGTGAACGACAGTAGCACTATTAAAATGAAACTCAAAAATGGAGCGGTTTGGAATAATACTGATAATGAAAGCAGCGTAAACGGAGCGTACATTAATACCTTTATTGGAGGGGATAGTAAAGCTGATGCAGGTATTATCAAACAGGAAAGTAACAATGCAATTACGTTTAATAATTATAGTGGCAATACGAAGGTTATTTATAATCATAAGGAAGAAGATCCTACAACTATTCTTGGTGGCGGAGTAGTAATCGGCACTGCAACCAAAGATTCTTCAATTACACTTGTTACTGACTATAAAGGCATTGGAACTGGTAATGATAACGTACTTAACGTATTTGAAGCCTTAGCAAATAAGGTAACTTATGAAGAGGCAGCACTTAAAAAGGCAGTACGTACTTCTAGTGAGAGTATTAATCTTAACGGCACTTTGGAAATAGCTGAGGGTCTTTTAACCAGTAGTGCGACTATGAAAACAAGTGATTTAAGCTTTGACAGTAATGGCCAAGGGCATGTCGCGGGGACTGTGCTAGATATTGATCCGGATACCGGAAACAGCACTCAGCATACTTCTGAAATAACCTATGGTAATAAGCAGACGGCTATGATGCGTGGCGCAAAATCTGCCATGGTTTCTTCTGCATTAGCTTGGCGTGCGGAAAATAACGATGTAATGAAACGGTTAGGCGATTTGCGCATGGATGCAAATGCAGAAAAAGGAATATGGGCTAGAATCGGTGGAGGAAAAACTAGTTATGATGATAATGATACCAATTATAAAACAACTTTCAAGAGTTATCAGTTAGGATATGATAAAACAGTAGGTAATGCAGGTTGGATACTTGGTGCCGCTTTTAGTTATTTGGACGGTGATAGCAGCTATGAAAAAGGTTGCGGCACAAATAAAGCGGCTAGTTTGAGTTTATATGGTAGTTGGCTGGGAGACAAAGGGCATTATGCAGATATTATATTACGTGGCAGTAATGTAAAAGCGGATTATAAGGTGTATAACGATTATGGATATAAATTAGAAGGTGATTACGATACAATGGGTATGGCTGTAAGTGCAGAATATGGCCGAAGAATAAGAACCGGTAAAAAAGGCTTCTATTACGAACCACAAGTGGAATTTACGTATAGTAGACTTGGCAGCGATAGCTATGATGCACATAGTGATTACCTTGATAGTACAATTCTTAGTGTTAAACAAGATGGCTTTAACAGCTTAATTGGGCGAATAGGTCTTGGTGCCGGAGCTCAAAATGAATATTATAGTGCCTTTGTTAAAGCATCACTGCTACATGAATTTATGGGAGGTTTTGACACCACTTATTCGACGGTAGGTGAACAGACGAAGAGAACGAGCATGAATTTTGGAGATACATGGGTAGGAATTCAAATTGGAGGAACTGCAAAAATAAGCAAGAATAGCTTTGCCTATGTTAATTTGGAAAAAACCTTTGGCGGTGATGTTAAAATGGATTGGCGTGCAGATTTGGGCTTTAGGTTTACTTTCTAAAAGTTAATAACAGATTAAGTGTTTTGAATAATAAGCAAGCAAAAGTAGGTTCTAATAAGTATCTAAGTCTGTTTTTCATAGGACTAATTGTTAAGACTATCATCTATTTGGATAGTTTAGTATTTACATAGAAATTTGACTTTTTTGCTCAATAATGATAATATTTTTATAAATTAATAGTATAAGTTATCAGGTGCTATAAATGCCTAATAGAGAAATCGGTCAAATACCGATGCGGTCCCGCCGCTGTAGGGATGAGCGAACTTCACTGAGCCACTGGATGTAAAAATCCGGGAAGGCGAAGCTAGCAATGAATCCGAGCCAGAAGAACTGCCTGAAAACTAGCCAAAAAACTATGCGAAAGACGTGGGTGGCTGGAAAACAGTATAACTCTGTTTATTTCAACCTCTTTGCGTTTAGGCGCAGAGGGGTTTTTGGTTTTTGACAACTGAAAATAGAGGGGAACAGGTGCCTCGCAGAGGCAAAGAACCATGCTTTGCAAAGAGGCCTAACAGGGAAGTCGGCGAACATCCGGCGCAGTCTCGCTACTGTAAAAGGGAGCATTTCGCATTTTAACCATTGGGCATAAAGTGCTTGAGAAGGGGCGAAAAAGCAATGAACCGAAGCCAGGAGAACTGCCTGTTTCCAACATCCGAACAAACTTGCGATGTACAAGTGGATACATAATGAATTAGACCAAGATGATTGGTCTATATTTGTGAGTCACCATGTATTTTGGGACTTATTCATCTATGTATCTGTTGGTCGTAAGGGTGTTGCTTTTATTAAATTGCACATAATCTTTACCAGGGACAGATAAAAAATACTGGCAGGAGGTTATGTGCTTTTTGGTAGAAGAGGTTCCGTGGTCTACTAGGACGATGCATAGTGAAGTTAAACGGTATAGCAAAAGCAAAGCGGAGGAATTAGGATGGGAAAATTAAGTAAATATATTAAAAAAATTGAAGAAGTGAAAAATGAAACTTTGGTAGTAAACCGTGCAACTTATTTGAAAAATTTGCGAGAGTTGGCAAAATTGCGGTATACAGTAAGCAAGTCAAAACCTAAAAATAACAACAAAGAATAGTTAGAATTATCATAAATAGGGTGTTTTATTATTATATTGTTTTGGTTCATACGCTAATTTATAAAAATTTTATAGCTTTTGCAGAAAAATAAAAATACAATTAAAAGCCTTGCAACGGGGCAAAGTCGAGGAGAAGATAATGCGTAAAATATTAATGCTTTTTTTGATGGTTTTTATTATTTTTCCATGCTTACCACTTCATGCGGAAGAAAAAACTTCTGAGCAGCATAGTGGAATTTGGGAAATGGAAATGTCCAGTGAAAAAAAGCTAACACCGGAGGAAGAAGAAAGAGCTCGTTGGGTGGGAGTTTTTGCTAATGATATAGGTATTTATTTGTTTGACAAGAAATCTTTAGCACAAGTGGAAAACAAAAAAGATCAAATACAAGTTCTCGTAAGAACAATATTTAATGGACCGAAGGTTGTAGAGCAACTGCAAGATCGCTACAAGGCCAAACTGGCGGCAGATGATAAAGTTGGGTTTAGTGAAACAAAGATGATTTTTAACGTAGACAACAGAAAATATGCGGTTATAGAAACCAAAGTTATCAGCGCAAAGGGTGTTTTGCTAGAGGATATTATAAAAAAGAAACCTGTTTTCAAACCGGTACCGGTAAAAACTTTTGCTGATACGATGTATGAAGTAGCAAAGTCTTTCAATATGAACCAATAAGAGAGCAGAAAAATGCGAAACAATATATTGACGGTGCTGCTAATGACTTGAGTAAAATCGTGGCCCAGAGAAATCTAGCAGTGCAGAATGCCAATAAAGTTATAGATGAATGTAATGCTTTTTTAGAAGCTAATAAAAAACAAAAATGATTATAGGGATAAATATCGTGTAAAAGTAACCCACATAAACTAGTGTTTATGTGGGTTTTACTATATTATAAATGTAGATATTTTAAGCGCATTTGTATAATTCATACCGCAATATCATACAAGCCATAAAATCTTTCTTATGATAAACTGTTTACAGAGAGGAGTAATGATGATGAAACAGGAAGAACGCACGGTATGTTTTGATGATGAGCTAGGTATAGAAGCATACAGGTTTAAAGGCATTATGCAGAAGTTTCCCAATCATTTTCATGAATATTATGTAATTGGGTTTATTGAAAGTGGCAGAAGGCATTTGTCCTGTAAAAACAAGGAATACACAATAGGACCTGGGGATATTTTGCTTTTTAATCCGCGAGATAATCATACTTGTGAGCAGATAGATGGTAAAACCTTGGATTACAGGTGCATCAATATTAAACCTGAAGTAATGAGTGATACAGTATATGAAATTACCGGTAAAAATTATCTGCCTGAATTTTCGCAAAATGTAGCATATCAAAGCGAGCAAGTGCAACTACTCAAGGAATTACATCAAATGTTATTGGAGCAACGTACTGACCTTGCTAAACAAGAAACATTTTATTTTCTTATTGCCCAATTACTTGTTTTCTATACTGAACCCATAAAAACTGAAATTGCTAATGTTAGTGAAGCTGTTCAAAGAGTTTGTACATATATTGAAGGTAATTTTACAACACTTATTACATTAGGGGATTTAAGTAAGGTAGCAGGACTAAACAAATATACTTTATTGCGCAGTTTTACTAAGGAAAGAGGTATCACACCTTATCAATATTTAGAAACTATTCGTGTTAACTATGCAAAAAGATTACTGGAAAAAGGTGTAGAACCCATAGAGGCAGCTGGGCAAGCAGGATTTACGGATCAAAGTCATTTTACGAAATTTTTTAAAAATTTCATTGGTACTACGCCTAAGCAATACCAAAATATTTTTGCAGATAAAGATAGATGAAATAAAAACTAAAAGGAGTATAATGATGGAATTAAAATGCGTAATGGTCATAGATGAAGAATTACCAATGGGTATAATAGCTAATACGGCGGCAATCTTGGGTGTCACAATGGGCAAACAAATGCCGGAGACAGTGGGCTCAAATGTAATTGATAAAACAGGTAACGTTCACTTAGGGATTGTTAACTTACCTATTCCCATACTAAAAGGGCAGGCTGCTTTGTTAAAAGCGTTACGGGAAAAATTATATGAACCTGAATTTGCAGAAATGACGGTTGTCGACTTTTCAGACGTGGCACAAGGTTGCAAAGCCTATGATGAATTTATCGATAAAATTGCTGAGGTACAGGGAAATGAATTGCAATATTTTGGCCTTGCAATTTGTGGTACTAAGAAAAAAGTTAACAAATTAACAGGAAATATGCCGCTGCTTAGATAAATAATATTTTCCCTTAATTTTTGGCTAAAATCGGGAATGTATTGCTCAACCTTGTACTTATTGACAAATAGTAAATTAAGTATTAAACTTTAAGTTAGCAAGGGCTAACCGAAAGGGTGAGTGAGTATGATTAATTATATTATTGGTGCAGTTATAGCGATATTAGTTGTATTGGCAATTAGAGCAGCATTTTTTAACAAAGATGGCGGTTGTTGTGGGTGTTCCGGTTGTGCACACGAAAAAGATTGCAAAAAGATTTAAAGGGAGCATTTTACTGTTAATACAAAACTAGTGAGTCCTTTATGAAAGAACACTAGTTCTTAAAATAGTGCCGGAAAAGGACTAATCCGACAAAATAAACAATTCAAGCATAAAAAATACAAAATACTTACAGCTTTTTCGCTAAATGTATTGACTTTTCTGTAAAACGTATTTATACTAATCTCGTAGCACAGAGATGGCAATGTAGCCGGGTTGTTCCGTATGGAGCAATCCGGTTTTGTGTTATAATATAAGCTGGCAATGGGGCCCGACGTTTTTATGTACTCCATTGAGATTTCACAATGAAATGGTGGCGTTTACATGATTAGAAGAAACGTTTGGGCAGAAGTTGATTTGTCTGCAATTGGGCACAATATAAAGGAAACAAAAAAAGTATTGCAGCCGGATACAAAGCTTTGTGCTGTGGTAAAGGCCAATGCTTACGGCCACGGGGCTGTTCCCGTAGCTAAAGCGGCTATCGAAGCAGGCGCAGATTTTTTGGCGGTAGCTATGACTCAAGAAGCCTTGGAATTGCGTTTAGCAGGCGTTGATGTACCGATTTTGATTTTGGGAGCATTAACTCCGGGGCACGAGGAAACAGTAGTGGAATACAATATTAGTCAAACTGTTCCTGACTTTAAGAGCGCAGAGATATTATCTGCAGCTGCTGTGAAAAAAGACAAAGTAGCTAAAATACATTTAGTAGTTGAGACTGGAATGAATCGTATTGGTTGTAAGGTTAGTGAAGCGGGAAATTTGGCAGAGGCTATAGTGGCTTTGCCTAATGTGGAGCTAGAAGGCGTTTTTTCTCACTTTGCTAAAGCAGATGCAGAAGATAAAACTTATATGCAGCGACAATATGATGCTTTTGCCGAAGCAATAAAGAACATTGAAGCCAAGGGTGTTTGCGTCCCCATTAAACATATTGCTAACAGTGCCGCCATTACGGAAGCACCGGAAGTACATATGAATATGGTTAGACAAGGGATTACACTTTATGGGTTGTGGCCTTCAAGTGAAGTGAAGCGTAGTCTACATTATCAACCGGTTATGAGTTTAAAAGCAAAAGTTGTATTTGTTAAAGAAGTTCCCGCAGGTGAGAAAATTGGCTATGGTTGTACTTACGAAACGACAAGGACTACCAAAGTAGCAACATTGCCCTTGGGCTATGCGGACGGTATTAGCCGAAAATTGTCTAACCGTGGCTACGTATCAATCCGAGGATGCAAGGCCCCAATAGTAGGGCGGGTTTGTATGGATCAGATGATGGTGGATATTACAGATATTCCTGATGTAACAGAAGGCGATGAAGCAATAATTTTTGGTGGCAATGAGATATCAATAGATACCGTTGCCGAATGGATGGAAACCATAAACTACGAGGTCCTTTGCCTCCTAAGTGATAGAATACCTAGAAGATATGTTTTTAGTTATCATATGTACAAGTAAATACTATCTTTTACCAATAGTGGCAAGACTTTCATAATTGTTCGCCTAAGGGCTGCAATAAATAAAAAAAAAGAATATGAAGGAGTTGAGTCAAGTGAGGGGAAAACTTTTGGCAGTGGCTGTGTCTGCGATGTTAGCAACATCTTTATTTGCAGCAGGTTGCGGTGGTAGTGGAGGAAGCAAAAAGGCCGATACAATAAAAATCGGTGTTGTCTCTGAAATGACAGGTAGCAATGCTACCTATGGAACGTCCGTAGTAAATGGTATGAAGTTGGCTTTGAAAGAAGTCAATGCTAAGGGCGGTATATTAGGCAAGCAAGTAGAAATTGTTGTTGCTGATAGTAAGAGTGAGCCGGCAGAAGCTGCCAATGCAATGAGCAAAGTTATTAACCAAGATAAAACACCTTTGGTAATGGGTATTTTTACTAGTTCCAGTGCTATAGCTGCTTGTAATGTGAGCGAGGCTTCCAAAGTTCCGTTCTTGGCTATTGGTGCCACAAATCCTAAGGTAACTTTGGATAAAGATGGTAAAGTGAAACCTAATACTTTCCGTGTTTGTTTCATCGATCCGTTCCAAGGCACTGTTGGTGCAAACTTCGTGTTAAATGAATTGAAGTTGAAGAAAGCAGTTATATTTGTAGATAATAGCTCTGATTATTCCAAAGGCTTGGCCCAATTCTTCAAACAAGCTTATACCGAAAAAGGTGGCCAAATTGTTGGTGAAGAAGCTTATTTACAAAAAGATACAGATTTTAAAGCAATTTTAACAAAAATTAAAACCATGGGTGCAGAAGTTCTGTATGTTCCAGGTTACTATGAAGAAGTTGGCAAGATTATTAAACAAGCACGTGAACTTGGTATGACAATGCCGATAGTTGGCGGTGATGGCTGGGATAGTCCTAAGTTGTCTGAAATTGCCGGCGCCGGTCCTTTAAACAATACTTACTTTACTAATCACTACTCTCCTGATGCTGATTCTGCTGAATCTAAAGCGTTTGTTGCCGCTTATCAAAAAGAGTATAATGCTAAACCTGATGCTCCGGCAGTACTTGGTTATGATGGGGCTAAATTGATGTTTGATGCAATTACCCGTGCCGGTTCTACTGATGGTGCGAAAGTTAGCGCCGCTCTTGCTGCTACTAAAGGGTTCAAGGCTGTTACAGGTGAAACTTCCCTGAATGCTACCCATGATGCTGTAAAGAGTGCCGTTATTATCCAATTCAAGGATGGTAAGCAAACTTACCGCGCAACTGTTAAACCTTGAGTTCCCTAACTTAGCTTTCCCTTATTTTGGCTACTTGAGTTGAAGGTAGAGATACCTTCTCTCAAGCAGCCTTTTTTTGTGTTATAATATTATCTAAACACAAAAGAGTTTGGAGGGTTAAGATATGGAACTAGATATGAAAGAATGGAATGCTTATGTTGACTTTGTTTCTGGGGGGGAATGGCCAATACCCAGAGGTTTTGTCAGTGATTATAATAATTGGCTTTGCCGGTCTGTAGTTGGGCGTGCACTATATTTCCGTGAGAAAGTAGAAGAAGCAATGACGGTCTTAAGTACCGTAGTGAATATTGAGCCATCTATGGAAAAACCTGATTCAGGTATGGGTGAAGTAGAACACAAAATTTTATGCATGCGGGATTTAGCTAAAATAGTATGGCAATTGACAGAAAATAGTGATGCGGCCTTAAAGTTTTGGGATGAAGCCGTACGTCTTTGTGACATGTGGCCGTATAATTTTAACAGCGTGGCAAGAGGAGAAATTAGCTATGGGCGCTTGGTTATGCTTTGGGTGGCCGGTAAATATGATTTAGTGGAGTCACAGTTAAAAGAAATGGCTGCTAGCGAACGTTTTGAAATGCCTGAGTATAATGTAAATAGCTATCGCTATTTTGCTTACAAATTCAGAGCGGAAACAGAATATAATGCTAAAAATGTGCATAAAGCAGCATTAATATTTGAAGAAGCTTTTAAATATTATCCTATGTCCGTAGAAGCCAGACGCGAGGAAACCAAAGCTAAAGCAATGACGGATATGGAAGAGCGTTATAATAAATTTTTGCAAATGAGCAAAACGCAATATATTCAATGGGAAGTAGTTGGAGAAGCAAGAGGACCGGTACGTGGATAATGGCTAAAATATTTTATTTTACGGGAACAGGGAATTGTTACAGCGTTGCTAATCGGCTGGGAGAAAAACTGGGCGCAGAGTTGGTTGCTATTACTGATTACTTGTCTCATCCATATATAGTTGAAGATGCTGTAATTGGAATTGTGACCCCGGTTTATAGCATGGATCTGCCTCAGGTGGTAGCAGAGTT
>Ga0183101_1002184_pt1 | contig 14535 bp, 9 predicted proteins | sample Biomet3_FD_127790 | JGI IMG/M metagenome (GOLD analysis project Ga0183101, IMG submission 127790) | Microbial communities from bioreactor (seeded with sewage sludge) at LBNL, California, USA - Biofuel metagenome 3 | ecosystem: Engineered > Bioreactor > Anaerobic > Unclassified ... | reverse complement strand
TGAGCATATCCTCCGCGCTTTCTTACCCTACGTCGCCTTATATGGCGCTAGCTTGCTAATCGATGGCATTTCTAATGGAAAGAGCCTACAAGAGCTTCTCATCGTCGTCTATTGGATGGCGGGGATCACCGCTACAGGCACCGTCTTACAAGCCTTGCTCAAGGCGGTCAACGATTCGATCCAGACCAAACTTCAAGTCAGCATCAAAGCCTTGCTTTCGAAAAAGACGTTCTCCCTCTCTTATTCCCAATGCGAAGACAACGAGACGATGCGCCTCGTCGCTGCGGCCGATGAAGGGGCGAATGGCTCAGGCGATGTCGGAAATTACATGGTCAACATGGCCACTCTCGTCGAGGCGATCACTTCGATTGTCTTCGGTCTCATCTTCTTGTGGCCGTTATTTAGCAAAGTCCAAACGACCACCAACGAGCCGCTGCCTCTCTATCTCACTTCCATTTGGGCACCGCTCACGATCCTGGGCCTGGTCTTCCTCAGCACTTTGGCCGTGGGTTTGCTCGGCTTATTGGCTAACACCATCTCCTACAAGGTCATGATGGACAACGTCGACGGCAACCGCCGCTTTCACTATTTTTATGATATCAGCCAAGATTATGAAATCGGCAAAGACGTCCGTCTATATCACCTGGAACCTTTCTTGCATAAGCTTGAGTTCGATCCTAAGGCCAGCGTTAGTGCCGCTTGGGACAAATTCAGTTGGCTTGAGGGCGGCTTTGAATCGATCATTCTCTTCTTTAACGTCGTTCTCGCCTGTGGAAGCTATCTCATCGTCGGCTTACGGGCCGCCTATGGCTTCACCAGCATCGGCGCGGTCGTCTCAATGGTGGGGGCGGCGACCTTACTAAGCCAAGGCCTGACTAACTTCATCCTCTATCTCGGAGGGATGAACCTCTGCGCGAACTATCTTCAGAATTATTTCGTCTATCTAAAACTTCCCGAAGCAATCACCTATGGGGATAAGGCCCTTGATTTAAACAGGCCTCTTACCCTGGAATTTAAGGACGTTCATTTCACTTATCCTGGTCAAAAAGAAGAGACCTTGAAGGGGCTGAACCTCAGCATCGAATCCGGAAAACGCTTGGCGATCGTCGGCTTAAATGGCGCGGGTAAAACCACCTTGGTCAAACTCTTGTGCCGGTTCTATGATCCGGATTCTGGAGAAATCCTTCTCAATGGCGTTCCCTTAAAGAACTATAGCCAAGACGCTCTCTATTCGCTTTACGCGGTCGTCTTCCAAGACTTCAAAATCTTCTCCTACTCTCTCCGCCAGAATATCTATTGCGGCTTGCAGGGCGATGAAGCCAAAGCCATCGATGCCTTAAAGCGGGCCGGAATCTATTCACGGGTCCTCTCTTTCCCGCAAGGCCTCGACACCATGCTTTATCAAGATAATGAAGAAAATGGCGTTGAGATTTCCGGTGGAGAAGCCCAGAAGATCGCGATTGCGAGGGCGCTCTATAAGGATTCGCCCATCATTATTCTCGATGAGCCCACCGCTGCCCTTGATCCCAAGTCCGAAGCCGAGATTTACGATGACTTCGCCGGCTTAATCAAAGGGAAAACTGCCATCTTCATCTCCCACCGGATGTCCTCAACTCGCGATAGCGATGCGATCGCCGTCATCGCTGATGGCGTCGTTAAAGAGCTCGGTAACCATAAAGACTTAATGAAGAACCCGAACGGGCTCTACCATCAAATGTGGGATGCCCAAGCCCAGTATTACCGATAAAGGTAGGTTGTCTTGAACCGAGCCTTTCCTCTTGGCAGGGTTTAAAAGAAAAACTCCGGCAACTTGATGTCGGAGTTTTGTTTGCTTTAGTGAAAGACGCCGAAATATCGAACAAGGATCGCTAGAGGCGTAGTTCTCCTATTTGTTTGAAGAAGGAAGAGTCGATGGATCGGCTCCAATCTCCAATAGGAGACAATCGTGATCAAAGAAAATAGCAAAAGCGCAATCGCAGCGGCTCCCTAAAGCTGAGACGTTGAAATTTGAGGTTACGTGGACCTTATTTTTCAAACGGATGATCGCGGTGGGCGCTTTTCCAAACAGCTGGTTGATCTGAAGATTTAATTCTTCGCCTTCTTGGAACAAACGGGGGCTAGCTTCAGACGCTTGTTCGTATTTCCTCAAAGCCCAAAAGATCGCCTCACTGATGGTCCGAAAAGAAGGCCGCCTTTCCGCGACTAAATCGAATTTCAGTTTCTTCTGTTCCCGGAGCAAATCTCCTTGTTGAGCCAAAGTCTGGTAACGTTCCTTCACGAGTGGAACCAACTCGTCTAACGGCGCCGCCATAAACACGCCGCAGCGGCAAGACCATCCTTGATAATCTACTAAAGAGAAACGAGCAAGAAGGCGGTTGACCTTTCCTTCTAAGGTGCTTTGGTCCTCTCCTAATGAATCAAGAAAAGCATCCACGGGTTGATTCTTTTCGTAATTGGAGGCTTTCCAATTCTCGCTGATCCGCCTTTTCGTTTGGGCGAGCACCCAATCGGCTAAGCCAGCTCGAGAGCAAGCGGTTCCAACCCGGGGCAAGGCCCCAGCGATCGCCAAAAGCAAGGCATCGGAAGGAATCCGCTCATAGACGTCTTGAAGACATCCGGAAATCTCCTCGAGTTCTTCGCTGTTACATGCGTTCAGAAACGAAATCGTTGCTTCTGGCTTTTGACAGAGAAGACCGACGGTTTTCTCTGAAAGTGCCTCGAAACGAGGATCATCCGTTCCGAGAGAATCGTCTTCCTTTATAATTTGATCAATCTCGTTTTTTAATTCCATAAAGCAAAACTCCCTTGGCCATTCCGCAGATGCTCAATATTTGGGCGGTTTAGTCTTCTCTCTTTGCTACTTTAGGCTTTAAGTCTTAAATTGTCACGGATGAATATCCAATTAAGGGGCTACGCCTTTTGAAACGAAGAAAAAACTCCGGCAACTTGATGTCGGAGTTTTGTTGGCTTTGGTGGAGCGAGCCGTTTCATATCCGAACCACAAAAAAGCCTTGGTTCTATTGCCATTCCTAATATTTATCAAACACAGAATAAATAAATATTAGCTCAAAGACAAAAATCCATTTCCCGCTCTTATTTTCGCCATCTCTTGAAAGGATTCACTTTTCTTTCAAAGACAAAATAAACTAGTTAACGTTCCATATCCGATTCCTGTTTTTGGCGGGATTTTTCGGCGGTCATCCTGAAACTCTCTGAACGCGAGAACAAAAGTTTTTTGATTGGTTGTCAATATTTTTGCTTTATCCGCAAATGACAAGACTGGCCTGAACGCAAATGAGATTTTTACGGTAGCCATCGATGAAGTGGTTTTCTATCGACTGCTGGCCGTATTCCCCGACAGTTGTGTTAACCATGGCCACCCTGCTCGACAATTCCTAGTCTTGGAAAAATCAAAAAGAGAATAATTGACAGGGGGTGCTCTTCCTTCGTTAGAAGTCTTTCTTTTCTAAGTCAAAAGGCGAACCGTTATATGAAACAATTTCAAACCGATTATTAAAAAAGATAGACAACCAACAGAATGAGATTTTCCAACAATTAGTGTAAAACTCAGCGTTTTTCCAAGTATCAGAAACGAATTCCCTACCGAAAAGATTGGTCTTTGGCCTTAGATTTTTGAGAAGTTAACTTTCGCTTCATTAATTGCGTCTAGATAATCAATCAACTTTTTACTGGGCAATCAGTAAGGAACATTCTCCAAATTTCTTTCTTTAATAATCGGTCTTGTCTATCATTTCTTCTTTTTTCTCCTAGACTCGAACACCAAGGATTCCATTACATGGATTCCCCACTGCTACTTTGTTAGAAAAATTGGCCACCATTGTGGTGCGTTCCTTTGCCCTGTTCATGAAACCATTGACTAAAGTGGAATTGGTCAAACCTATCGAATTAGAAAGCTCATTTCTTTCTAATCGTGGAAAAAAGGCAGATTTGTTATGTTTAAAAGAACAATCTTGATAATAGAAAAGGACACAAAATGCCGTTCGATTCGTTCACTTTTAAGAAATCGAAACAAAGTAAAAAGTGCGCTGAAAAGGCAAACTTCAGTCATCGGCATCGCTTAGGTAATTCCGAACAAATCCTAGGTCTTTATTTGCCTCGAGCGGTTTAATGGTCGAAAGAATTTTATGTTCTGTTTCAGAAGACCAGTAAATCTTCAAATTCCTCGTTGCCCTGGTAATAGCGGTATAGAAAATATTGTGGCCGATTTCCTCTTCCGTCTCTTTCGTCAGGATCACCTTAACCGATTCGTATTCAAGGCCTTGCGCTTTGTGAATCGAGACTGCATAAGCCACATCGAACGGAACGATAACTCTATTATTGTCGAATTCTTCATTGTCGTAGTCCTTTCGTTGGTCTACGACGAGCTTCACTAATGATTTGCCTTTTTTCGGAGACTCAAGAACTTCCAAATCGTTTGTGCTGTCAAATTCCGTAAGGGATGTATCAACTTCCAAGAAGAAAACAATATGCGCCACCCCATCAGCCGAAACATCGGTTTCGATGTTTGCGATAGTGCCTTTCAGATTGTTATAAAGCACCCCCTCGAACCGATCATTCTCATTGAATAATATCGGATCACCAATTTTGTAGATTTTGCCACCCCACTCCTCGGCTTTGCCCTTGTTATTGGCTTGCATGTATCTATTGATGTTGTTGATTCCATATAAACCGTCGTAGTTCAAACATAGCACGATCTCGTCACCAGAAAGAGGTTTCAAAACGCCCTCATCCAACTCACAAGAATAATCGTGATGGGCCATGAACTCTTCGATGCCGGGCTCCATTGTGCGAACCCTTCTCCACAGTTCGATAAGCGGAGTCCCCTTGGCGCGAAAAGGAATGTCCAAGTGATAGATACAATTTTCTTTTAAGAATGATTCGGCTAATGAGAACCAATTGCCGAAACGTATTGAAGCAATTTGGTGAGTATCTCCCACAAGAATCAATGCCTTAAATGAAGTTTTAGCAAGGATTTGTTTCATGTCAGAATTGCTAACCGTACTGGCTTCATCCATTAAGAGAATGTGCTTGTCCAAGAACGACTGGTTCTTGTATGACTCCACAGTCATGAATTGAGAATTGGTATCGGAAGGCATGCGCCTCCGGAGATTGTTCACTGCCGGGTTGGTTTGGGCCACGTATACTTTTTTGTTGTCGACGAAGACTTTGCTGATTAAACTCATCAAAAAAGTTTTACCAGTGCCCGCAGGACCATAGATCAATCCTACATGAGTATCCGCAAACAATTCATTTAAAATCTTCAGCTTCTCCGGATCATCTACTGATATAGAGAATTCTTTTAGTCTTTCAGATACAAAATCCGAATAATTTTTGACCGGGAAGTTCGATTGAGACTCAAGCGTTTTTAAAATAAGAGCCGTTTCTTGCAAGTATTCATCGATGTAGATATTTTGCCCGTCGTAACTTATTTTCTGCGGTTTAGCCGAATCCCAAATCAGTTTTGAATTGAAACTTTTGATAAGGTCGTCAACATCCAAAAAGCCGTTGGCCTCGCAGTCTTTAAGAGAGGTTCTCAATCGGCAATTCGACTCCGTGTTCGTTCTTACAAAGCGTGCAAGGAGTTCGTCTTCGTGGCCCGTTAATGGGATGCAGTGCAGTAAATCTATAAATCTTGGGTTATGGTCATGCATCGAAAAATAATAAGGCAAGGAATCAAAAGCCCGGCACTTCCAATTCAAATACAAATAGGAAAGGTTTTTATTCTTCCAAAGTTGCCTTTCATGGTCTTCTTCGCTCCAATTCCAATTCTGTTGCGACTTAATGACCTTGTTGTTCATCGTTAGAAGTAGATATCTAATAACATTGCTTCCTGAGCGGTTTTTCAAAACAATGGTTCTACAAAGATCTAAGACATCAAGGAATCGATGAACCTTCCCAGAGGCTTTGACCTCATCTTCGAATTCATCATACTCATCGTTTTCCCCAGCGATTAGGCCAACTAGTGACTTACGCGATGACGTCAAATAGTCATTAATCCGTTTCATTTCTGTTGGGGAAATTTCGGGTCTTGATCCAGAAATTGCCTCAGCAAAATTTGCAAATTCGCATCCTCTGATTTGAACCTTCCAGTTTATAGCAAGGGTGGTTGAAACATTCACTCCGAATACATTCACATCAGCATGAACAAGTTTGATTTCAACGGCATATTTCGTGTTAATAAACTTATCAGTGAAGGCAATTAGATGGTCGAACTTCGAGGCTCTGTCCACCGCCGGCGCAAGCGTTAGTTCGTAGTAAAGTTTTCCATCGACTATGAATGGCTTCGTTTTTCTAACATAGAAACGATCTGATTTCGATTCTACAGTCGCTTTTGAACGTTCGTAGCAGTGGGCGATGTTCTCATAATACTTCCTGTCTTCTTTATCTAAATCTAGGGGGAAATCTTGAAGATTGCTCAGCAAACTAAGCCCGTACAGAGTTTTGAATGTTTCCCTGATTCGGTATAGAAATGGGAAGTATTTCAAAACAAGGCGTTCTGAGACATCTTCGCTATATGTGTAGTGCGATGATGACTTCTCAAGGAGATCGTGCAACTCAACCACGTCTCGCATCTCTGGAACTTTCTTAGCGTATTGAATGCCTTTGCAAATTTGCTTATATTCGTCCAAAGGCAATTCCGTAGGAGGAATAAATCCAATCATTAAATGCTCGGTAAAGTTTCTCAATTGAGAAAGGATATTTACACAAATCTCGCCTCTAGAAAGAGCCGGATAAAGAGATATATTTTTGCAAATCGCTTTATCTGCGCTTAAAAGGTATTTATCTGTGTTCATAATTATTCCATTTAATGGAGCAAGCCGTTTTATATCCGAACAAAAAATGACGAATTTTCATTTCCCTTGATGGAAAAAAGCCGCAACGGAATGCTCGGAATTTGTTTCGTTGAATTGTGAATCGGTCGGAAAATCATAATCCCCATTGGAATTAAAAATCGGTTTCTGATGTGTTGGGGACGCAGAGTTGAAAAGCCCCATTGACAATGATTTGTTAACCAATTGATCAGTCTTTCCCTTTTTGTTCATTTCATCTTGCCCCCGAAATAATAAAAGTTTGTCCTCGGCTATTCTCTATATATTTAATATAACTTGGAATTGCATAAGAGCTCAAGACGTATGAATGGTGAATTGACAATACTAAATCTTGTAACCTTTGGTCTTTCTCCAAAGCAACGACCTTTAGACCGGCTTCTTTGCAGTCTAAATAATCATAATGCTTATCATGCTGTTTTGAGGCATCATGAGAGAGAAATTTCAGAATATTTTTGACAATTTGCTCTTTATTTTTGTTATGTAAAAACATTCCGGTTTTGAGCCAATCTTCAACCAGTTTTTGAGACAAAAGTATTGCGTTTTGGCATTCTCCAATAAAAGTAGGACGATACTGAGAAATTATTTCTCTCCACATTAATGACATCTGCGGATTTGTCGAAGTTTCTTCGACTGCCCTTTTAAATTCAGACAAAATGCCTTCGGCCGGAACGCCTTTCATCTGCGGATCAATAGGCCCAAGACTAGATTCTTTTCCCATGATTATTTGTTTAGCTGAACAAGCCACCATCGTTCCGGCCGACATCGCCATATGCGGAACGATCACTCTAATATTGTTTGCAAAGCATTTACGCAAATATTTGACAATTGATTCAGTGGCAGTCGTTCCGCCGCCTGGCGTATGCAGAAGCAAATCGAGTCCTTTGGCCTTGTCTAAATTACAAACGGCGTTCATCAAACCGTTAATGTCATTGTCGTTAATTGAAAGTTCTGGATTGGGATTCGACAAATTAGCCCCTTGAAGCCATGTCGAATAATACACAATTGCGTTTCTTCCAGTATATTGCTCTAATTGCTGGAGATATTTCATTCTAATTGCCATTGAGCATCTTTGCTGACACCGAAGAAAAAAGCCTTGGTCTCTAATATCATTTGTTGGATTCGTAGCCATTTCGTTTTGCAACAAGAGGTTATATTCTTTCTCTAAATCGCTGAAAGTTGCCATAATTGTTCTCCTTTTAATTAATCATTTCCTGTTTTCCAATAGCCTTTTTTCCGGGATCCGCTTCTAACAATAAAGCCAGCTCTTTTAAGAAAGTTAATAGCGTTTTTTATAGCCGTTTGCTTCAACGAAAGAATCTTTTCGAGATCGGAGATGGTAACGTTGGGATTGTCCCTCATTTCTTCAAGTATTTTTTGTTGTGTTTTTGTCAGTTTGATAGCGAAACCGTCATTGGTCGGTTTATTGGTCGGTTTATTGGTCGGTTTATTGGTCGGCTCTTCGGGTGACAAACTTGCGCGAATCCGATTAAATGGGATGGTCACACAAATAAAATTGGAATCAATATCGAAGGCGTCTTTCCCATAAACCTTTGTAATCTTGGGCACGCCTCTTCCAGAACGTTCGCTGATGCGTAATTGCAGATAGATATCTGACAGAGCCTGGTTAACGGGAACGCTTTCACCAATATAAAAACCTCGAAGATTCTGTTTAGGGGCGAGCGAGCCATGAGAAAGAATCTCAATCCGATCCGAAAACACGCTAATCTGCGGACCATTTAATCCAAGCCAATAATTGTGAACGAAAGCGTTGATGACAGCTTCACGATAAGCTTTAGAATCAAAAAGCGGAACGTCTTTTCTCTCCACCACCCTGTCGGTTTCATCGGCTTGCATGATGTTGATGGTCTTCCCGAACTCCAATACGCTGTCCATAGCGTAAAAAATGCAGGTACAACCATATTCCGTCACTGAATACAGGGGGTCTGATTTCGCTTTACCATTGAAAGTGGAGACGCGAACATGAACGTCATTTTTATCAGACAAAATATAAGCAAGGATGTTATACTGCCCGTCGTCATTCTTCAACTTGAAATTCTTTTCGAAGCTTTCTGGCATTACGTCAAAACCTTTAGCTGCGCAATAGACCAGGAATTTGCTGAACGAAAGATCCTGAGATGGCGACTTCGTGTTAACAACCGTTGGGTAGCCATAGCGAAGGATCGTCCAAAGTTCTCCCTCTCTATCAGGGTATTTTTCAGCGTTCTCTTTGCTCGACCCAATTCTTATATATCGCACATGATCAAAAGACGTCGGCACCCTGTTTGCTGAAGGAACCCGTAAAACGACGAGACGTTTCCCATCCACAGAAAGTTCCTCAAAAGAAAACGCAATACTTGGGGAAATTTGCCTAGCATAAAAATGTTCCAATGGCTCATTCTTAATCGAACGAAGATAGTTGAAGTCGGTTCCGATAATTTCGTGAGAACCATCGGCGATTCCCCAGAGAAGGTATCCTTCAGCAACGCCACACAAGGCGGCTGCATTCGAAAGCGACGATATATACTGGCCTAGTCCCTCGGGCTCAAACCAATTGGTTTTGAATTCTAGCCAGGGCGTTTCATCCTTAAACGCGCAAAGGCGGCGAATATCATCTGCGTTCAGTCTTTTCATACAGCTCCTCCGCTGAGAATATTATAACACTCTGAAGGAACGAGACCGACCAATAAACCGACCAATAAACCGACCATAAGAAATAAGCCAAAAGATAGTGAAGAATCAGGGGCTTTTCCTATGGTAATGCTGAAACATGATCTTGATGCTAAAGCAATCGCCAATTAGATGAACTGGATTAAAATTGCCATCCAATGTCAAAACCGGTTTAACCTCGCTATTACCAATATCTTCCAAACAAACTTTCTTCGCATGGTTTTTGTAGTTGAAATTGATGATGGCGTAGCCTCCATTATCGTCGTAGAGATAGACCGAGTTGATGAAAGCCCAAATCAGGGCTTTCCTGTCTTCAAGGCTCTCGATATCTATGGCTTTAAAGCGGAGCAAGGCATACTGGATCTGGTCTTTGCTCAGGGTCGGGTTGTCGAGTTTCTCCTCCTCAAGCTCGTGTGACAGTTCCTTCTTCTTGGCCGCCAGTTCGTCGTAGCGTTCCTTCAAGCCCTCATAGGCCATCCCGCCCTCGATGGCGTTGATGAGGTTTGACATCTTGCGGTCGAGGTCGGCAATCTTGCCTTCCAATTCGCCCAGCCTCGGGTTCTCTCCGAACTGGGCGGCGTAGATGGCTTCCGTGAGTCTCGAGACCATCCCATCCTCGTTGAGGAATTTCAGTGCCTCATTGACCACCAGCGTCTCGATGAATTCCTTGTTGACCGACTTCTTGTGGCAGGAATGATTTCTCTTCACGTTCCTGCACGTGTAGTAGCGATAGACCCTCCCACTCCTCTTGTCGGTGGAATCCCCTGCCATATAAGCCCCACAGTCGCCGCAATAGAGCTTGGTGGTGAGAATATAGTCGTCCTGCGCCTTGAAGCGCGCCGAGGCCCTAGAATTGCGTTTCAGCTTAGCCTGGGCCTTCTCGAAGGTCTTCAAGTCGATAAGCGGAGGGACGCAACTCTTGTTCACGGTGCCCCCGCAACTGAACTCGCCGATATATTTGCGGTTACGGAGCATCCAGCAGACGCTTCCGTGGTGGAAAGGCTTGCCATCCCTGCCCCGATAGCCCTTGGCGTTGAGGGTGCAAACCAAGGAGTTGATTGTGCAGTTGGTGGTCGTGTAGAGGCGATAGACGAGCTTCACGGCCTCGCTTTCCTTCTCATCGACCACGAAGCGCTGGTTCTCCGTCCGATAGCCATAGGCCGGCCTTCCGCCGTTCCACTTGCCCTCCAGCACGTTGTCGGTGTTGCCCCGCTTGATCTTCTGGGCGAGGTCAGCCGAATAGTATTCGTTGATGCCGTCGAGGACCGACTCCAAAAGGATGCCCTCGGGAGAGTCGGAGATGTTCTCGGTCGCCGATATGACCTTGATGTTCCTCTTCCCGAGGACGGCGCGATAGCGGAGGGAATCGTACCGGCTTCTCGAAAAGCGGTCGAGCTTCCAAACCAAAACGACGTCGAAGTTCCTGCCCTCCGAATCGTTAATCATCTTCTGGAAATCGGGCCTCTCATCCGTGCGGGCTGAAAATGCCCTGTCGATATACTCGTGGACGATCTCGATGCCCTTGGCGTCGGCGTAGGCATGGCACTCACGCAACTGGCCGTCTATCGACTCCTCTCGCTGGTTGTCGGACGAATAGCGGGCGTAAATTACGCCTCTCAAAGTCCCTGTTTTCTGGTCCTGCATTTAAAAAGACCCTCCTTGCTGTTAACAAATCACGTAATCGGATTGATTTGCCTCCATTGAGGCCAGGGTCTTCCTGATTCCGGTTTAACCGGATTGTAGAACTAATTAATCGTCATCATCTTCGTCATCGCTCTTATGGATATTGCACGCCCTACATAAGAGTTGTGCATTGGACAAAACCGTTCTTCCTCCCTTGTCCCATGGTTTAACGTGGTCAACTTGAAGTTCGTCCGCTGTAAACCACATTTTGCAAATCGCGCATTGATATTTGTTGTCTTTGCAAACGGCCTTTTTAAGCAAGGCCTCTTTGTCATCGGCAGTAAACAATCTTTTTGGATCAACTGAAATGCCAGCCACGATAGCGTGAATAATGTCTTTTATTTCCTTTGCGTGGTTAGTCAATTTGGCATCGTCAGACTTTAAATAAGCTTTAATCCTGTCGTTAATTTCTCCTTTGTGCTGCTTCCAAATCGCAATATCTTTGACATGCTTAATAGCTAAGTTGAAGTAAATAGGCAATTGGCCGCCATATGATTCAAAAATATCGGCAACAAAATCGACGTATTTCTTAATCTCTTTTTGGTCATCCTCAAAGCTCTGATTCTGGTGAGAAGAAACATAGTCATAAACACCGTCTCTTCCAGAAAAATTGCGGATAACACCTAATAATCTCAATAAAGTAAGCCTTGCTGCACCGCGGGCAGGGGCACCAAGGATTTTCTTGGCATTTCGGTCGTTCTCACAATATGAAGTCAATCCGCGAAGATATTCGCCATAGAACAAGCCATTCAAGACCTCGTATTCACTCAGCGGAACACCCAATGTATTAATTCTTCGGAATATTTCTCGTTTTAACGATTCTTGCCCTTCGCAGACAATATCCCGAATCACCGTGTTATCAATAATCGCTTGAATTGATGAGTCGGTAACCCTGCGGATTTTTCCATCATATTCCAAATCGTTGTGATAGAACCTTGTGATGGCGTAAATCCTTTGTTTTCCATCAAGGACTTCAAGTTTTCCATTATCATTTTTCCAAAAGTAGAAAGCCGGAAGAGGGATTCCTTTAACAATGCTATCAATAACAAGCCTCTGTTTTTCGTCATCGTAAACAATTTCTCTTTGCAGCTCAATATCAGAGACGATAGTTCCACTATCGACTTGTTGGACAAGTTCATTAATCTTCATCTTTGTGGACCTCCTTGTTTTTAATCAATATCCTTCTGAAAGGAATATGATCGGGTTCCCCATCTTTTGCTATCCAAAGTTTATTGCTGTCATGAGGAACGTGCCGGTCTTTGCGGGGAGAGAACAAGTCATCCTGACCCATTCCAACGATTTCAAACTGATCAGGATTGTATTTTTGAAGGAAAGTAATCGGTACTCCCATCACACCAGGATAGTCATACGGAATTGAGGTGGTCTTCGAAACGTCAACGCCATCAATGTTGAAATAAGACGGATTTTTTACTGGATCGTATTTTTCAGTCAAGATAAGTCGATCGTGACGGTATGACACATCGAGGTTTGTCACCCACATACAGCACCTGCAGATAGCATCATTTTTACCATATTTTGTTCCGTCAGGCTTTGCGAACCCCGTCATATGATAGTGATAGCCCATCCACATTTCGTTTTTCATGATGTGCTTAAAAACGTTGTTGTAAGTTATCGCGTTCTGGGGAGCGATGACAAGAAATTGCATATGGTTTGCAAAAAGAACGTCAATAAACTCCCTAAATTGGCTGAAGGGGGGATTAGTGATAACTAAATCGTATTTTGAATAATCAATGTCTTGGAACCGAACACCTTCTCCGTTTTCAGGGTTATATCCACTAACAGACAAAGAGGAAAATCCATAAGTGTCTGCATGAGACAATAAGAACTTAACGAAATTGCATTTAGTGTTTTCAAGTTTTTCCTTGGCAATGCTGTTAGATTGCAAAAGATCAATCTTCTTAATAGTTCCACCATGGTCAAGAAGAGAATAGCCTGGGATTTCTTCTTCAGCTGAATAAACGATTTCCTCGTTGTAACTTTCGTCCCAATCGCACGGACAAAGAATTCTCTTCCCTTTAAGTTGATCTTTATACGAAGGGAGTTCGGCGGCAATATCTTCGAAAAGCGTATAAAATTCATCATCTTGTTTTTGCTTGCTACCTAAGATAACCGAATTCTTGCTCATAAATTATTCCCTCCATTTAGAGAAACGTCATTTTTCTTGCACAATTCAACGATTTTTCTTTTTGCCTTCATCGTTGGTTCACATTTTTTGTTTTCCCAACGATTGACGCTAGCATAAGAAACGCCCAACTTTTGGGCAAGTTCAGTCTGCGTGATAAGAAGCTTTTCTCTCAAAGCCCTAAGCGCTTTGCCATAATCCATGTTTTTATTGTATCAGATTTATAGCATCTTTAGAACTTCTTTTCATAATATTTTCCTCAAATCGCCATGCGGGTTTCCCGCTGCCGGGCCTGTCCCGGAGATGGGCGGTGACGCAGATTGCGCCACCCCCTTATCCTGTTTCAGCTAGAAGGGTTGTTTTGTCCCTTTCCAGAGGTTTGACCACGCTCGGCCTTTGGTCCCTTCCGCTGTCCTTAAGCGTTGCCTTGGGTTCCCTTGGCTCTGCTCTTCTCGTAGCGAGCCACGAACTTGGGGTCGGCGAACTTCTTCCGCACCGCCCCTAGGAGCGCTCGAGCGAGGACATCCACCTCTGCATCGCTAAGCTCGGCCACAGGCTCGCCGCTTCCCTGAGCCGGATCCGGCAACGGATTGACCACGCTTGAAGGCGATAGGCCAACGACAGGCAACGGATTACTATCTCGTCTATTCTCGTTTGTGCTGATTACTTCAACCACGTGTTTAACTCCTTTGTTTAATGTTCCCTCTAGTAACTTTCCGCCGTCCCGTCCGCTCCCGGCCCTCACCCATAAGGTTTGGGTTGAGCGCTTTTACAACCAAAAGCCGTCGTTCTTCATCAGAATGTCCCTCCAATTAATAGGCTTCGAGGAGGCCGAAACTTGGTAGCGAGTTGCCATAGTCTCCTCACTTAGACGCTTCGAGATTGGCAGAAATTAACCCCTCAGTTTTGAGATGCCCCTCACTTAGACGCCTCGAGAACGCCAAAACTTGGTAGTGAGTTTTCACACCCCCTCACTTAAAACCTGCCGAAAAAGGCAAAACTTGGTAGTCGGCCTATCACCTCCTCGCAAAAAAGCGGTCGCGGATTGAAGAAACCTAGAGGCCCTAAAAAGCGAATAGTCCCCTCACTTAGACGCTGCGAAAACGGCAAAATACCACTTTTTCTTTTCAGGAGACAGGCAAAAACGCCTTTCACCATCGAGTGTTTTGGCAAAATAAAAAATGTTTTATA